>VOFB01001931.1_pt1 | contig 23432 bp, 28 predicted proteins | sample 5384141 | NCBI WGS metagenome assembly VOFB01 (sample SAMN12384721, study PRJNA508395) | human gut metagenome | isolation source: healthy gut A | host: Homo sapiens | reverse complement strand
GTCCTGATCGTAGTCGTGATCTCCATGCTTCAGACCAGCCTTAAACGGAAAGACCTCAATATTTCGACAGTCGATAAGGGAGTGATAGAAGTTTCGGTCAGTGCGTCTGGCAAAGTGATCCCCGCGTTTGAGGAAATTATCAATTCACCGATCAACTCTCGTATTGTGGAGGTGTATAAGCGAGGCGGGGATTCGGTCGATGTCGGCACGCCTATCCTGAAACTGGATTTGCAGAGCGCCGAGACGGAGTATAACAAGCAGTTGGACGAGGAACAGATGAAGAGCCTGCAACTGGAACAGCAACGCGTGACGAACCACAACAAACTTTCGGAAATGGAAATGAACCTGAAAGTCTCCCGCATGGAGCTGGATCGTAAAGCGGTCGAACTCCGTAACGAACGCTATTTAGACAGCTTGGGAGCCGGTACGACCGATAAAGTCCGCCAGGTGGAACTTGATTATAATGTGAGTATCCTCAAACTGAAGGAAGACGAGCAGAAATATAAGAACGAACAGGCGCTGGCCGAAGCGGATCTGAAAGTAAAAGAGCTGGAACTGAATATCTTCCGTAAAAGCCTTGCCGAAACTCGGCGTACGTTGGAAGATGCCCAAATCCGTTCACCTCGTAAGGCGATCCTGACCTATGTGAACAACGAGATCGGCTCGCAGATAGGCCAGGGAGCGAAGGTGGCAATCGTTTCCGACTTGTCTCATTTCAAGATCGAAGGTGAGATTGCCGATACCTACGGAGACCGTATTGCTGCCGGCAGTAAGGCGGTTATCAAGATCGGCAGTGAAAAACTGGACGGGACGGTCAGCGATGTTACTCCTTTGTCGAAGAACGGCGTGATCTCTTTCACGGTCCAATTGGAGGAAGACAATCATAAGCGTCTTCGTTCCGGTTTGAAGACCGATGTCTATGTGATGAATGCTGTGAAAGACGATGTGCTCCGCATTGCCAACTCTTCTTATTATGTGGGAAAAGGAGAATACGAACTCTTTGTCGTAAACGGAAACCAGTTGTTGAAACGCAAAGTGCAGTTGGGAGACAGTAATTTCGAATATGTAGAAGTGGTTAGTGGCCTGCAGGAAGGTGACCAGGTCATTGTCTCGGACATGAACGCTTATAAAGACAAGAACAAATTGAAAATAGAAGATTAACGTGTAATAGTAAGTTTTATGATCAAGCAATATATCAAGCAATCCATTCAGATGCTGAAGGAGAATCGTCTTGTCAGTGTCATTTCCATAGCGGGTACAGCCATCTCCATTGCTATGATTATGGTGGTAGTCCTGGTGTTCCAGATACAGTTCGCCAATTTTTATCCGGAGAACAACCGCGACCGGATGATGTATGTGGATAGTGGGACGGAAGTGAAGACCAGTAATGGGTGGAACCGGGGAAACATGTCTCCTGAAGCAGTGAAGGAATGTTTCTATTCATTGGAGATACCGGAAGCGGTTTCTGGTTATGCCATGCAGTTGAAGCCTTTATCCATACCAGGGAAACGGATGTATAAAGGATATCAGATCAAATATACGGACACCGGTTTCTGGAAAGTCTTTTCTTTCCGCTTTCTGACCGGTAAACCATTTACGCAAGCGGATTTTGATTCGGGGATTACACAAGCAGTCGTGTCCGAGAGTGTGGCCCGGAAATTATACGGAACGACAGACGTTGTAGGAAAAACTGTGATAATCGATTTGACAGCCTATACGGTTTGTGGTGTGGTGAAAGACGTCAGCCGTGCCGCCGATACGGCTTTCGGTGACGTGTGGGTCCCCTATACGACCGACCGTATCCTGATGACGAATACCAGTTCCGAAAATATGGCCGGCTGGTTTTCTACCTGCCTGTTGGCAAAGGACAGCCGTGATTTCGAAGCGATCCGGCATGAATTGTTGAAGCAGATAGAACGTTATAACGGGATGAAGCAGGATGCGAAGATTAATTTCTTCGAGAATCCTATTACACGTTTTGACATAGCGATCGGTTCGATCGGGCAACGTAAGGTGGATGTGAAAGATTATCTTTGGAAACCGGTAGCCTTTTGTTGTTTCTGCTGCTTGTGCCTGCTTTGAACCTGTTGGGTGTAACACAGTCTGCCGTGCAAAAACGACGTGCGGAGATGGGAGTGCGTAAAGCATTTGGAGCGACTTACGGCGTGTTGGTTCGCCAGATATTGTACGAGAACAGTGTGATTACGTTGATCGGCGGTCTGGTTGGTCTGCTCCTTTCCCTGTTGCTTTTGCCTGTTTGCAAAGATTTTTTGCTACAAAGCCGTGATACGGCTTTAAGCGGGATATGATTTTCCAGCCGGCTGTGTTTTTATTGGCTTTGTTTTTCAGCTTACTGCTGAATCTGCTTTCGGCAGGCATACCGGCGATGCGCATTGCCCGTCAGAAAATTGTCATATCCCTGAAAGACGGAGAATAGTTTAACTTATAAATTAAGAAGACGATGATCAAGCACATATTGAAAATAATCTGGCATCAACGGCGGAATAACGGTTGGATATTTGTGGAACTATTATTGGTTTTTGCCGTGTTATGTATTATGATGGATTCTTTGTTAGTGAATCTGTATACCTATTACAAGCCGTTGGGTTTCGATATAACGAATGTTTATAAGGTGAATATCGGCAAGATGAGCCCTGAAATACCGGGATATGTCCCGGATTCGTTGCTTACGACTACCGATGGAGAAGATCTGGTCCGTTTGGTTGACAACATCCGTCGGGCTCCGCAGGTGGATGAAATATGTTTGGCGATGAATTCTTGTCCGTATACCTGGTCGAACAGTTGGTCCCAGTTGGTACGGGCGGATGCTGATACAAGCGTAAAGGCCAATTATTACCAGATGTTTAATGTGACTGTTTCTTATTTCGATGTCTTGCGGATTAGTGACAGGGAGGGCCGTCCGATACGTCCGATCGTGGAGGAAAGTACAGGCGATATTGTCATATCGGGGGATATGGAGACTGATTTCTTCCAAGGGCAGTCCGGCAAAGGTAAGCAGGTGAAATGGGGTTCCAAGAGTACGACTTCCGAAACGGTTGCTGCTGTTACCTCTCCCATCCGTCAGAACGAATATGTGAAAAGCGAACCTTGCTTCTATTATTTGATGAGGACCGACGAAGATATTGCCAAATCAGCTTCCGATGCAAAGCCTCAAAATATGGACTGTCTGGTCCGCATGAGAAACGGGTTTCGTATGGAAGATATGGATAGTTTCCTGGAGAAAATGGGTGAACGGCTGTCAGTGAATAACCTGTATGTGTCGAGTGTCATCCCGTTGGAGGAACAACGTCCGGTTATACTGAAAAGCAGTATAGACAATCTGAAGAAGAAAATAGCTCTTGTCGGTTTTATGCTGGTGAATGTCTTTTTCGGTATTGTCGGCACATTTTGGCTCCGTACGCAGTATCGCCGCGGTGAAATGGGACTTCGTTCGGCTCTTGGTGCTTCCCGTGGCACATTGAAATGTTTTTTGAACGTGGAAGGTCTTTTCTTGCTGATCTTTACGATTCCGGTGGTTTTGGTGTTTATATTCAATATGCTCTATTTCGATTTGCCGGACACAGACCGATTGGCTTACACCTGGTGGCGTTTTCTTGTCACTTTCGGAAGCAGTTGTCTGTTGCTGGCCGGTATGATCTGGCTCGGTATCTGGTTCCCGGCACGCAGGATTGCAAAGATGAATCCGGCGGAGGCTTTGCATTATGAATGAAAAGATTTATGGGATGTTCATCATTGGCCATAAGCAAGAAATCATAAATTATAAATCGTAAATATCTTTTCTCATGTTCAGACAGTATTTTAAACAAGCTATCCAGATATTGAAGGAGAATCGCCTTACCAGTGTGATCTCGATTCTTGGAACGGCACTTTCGATTGCGATGATACTGGTGGTGATTCTCCAGTTCCAAATCAAGCTGGTCGGTTTTCGACCGGAGTCGAACCGGGACAGGATGCTTTATATCATGGGGATACGGGCAGATTCACGGGATAGTGAAACCCGGAATTCGACCGCCATGTCCGATGGTGTCGTGAAGGAATGTCTTTATCCGCTTCAAACCCCCGAAGCGGTGACGGCGATAGCGAGTGGCAAGGTGATCGTCTCGCTGTCGGACCGCCAGCTGTTCGAGGAGTATGTGATAAAGTATACCGATCCCGGTTTCTGGAAGGTCTTTGATTTCCGCTTCATTTCCGGCAAACCGTTTACGGAGGCGGATTTCATTTCCGGCTTGCCTCGTGTGGTCATTACGAATACGTTGGCCCGCAAGCTTTTCGGATCGGAAGACCCGATCGGAAAAGAGGTGTTGATGGGCTATGTGCCGTATGCCGTTACGGGAGTGGTGGAAGCTCCGACGCGGGCAGCCAACAGTGCTTATGCGGATGTTTGGGTTCCCTATACCAGCAATACGAATTATGTGAACGGTAGGTCGTGCGGTGGTGTCTGCGGTAGTTTCCAAGGGGTTATCCTAGCTTATTCGGCAAGTGATTTCGAGGCGATCCGTGCGGAAATCAAACAAGCGGTCAGCCGTTATAATGCTGCCGGCCGTGAGTTTGTCTTAGGAATGAACTTCGTGTTTTCCCGCTTGGACGTAGCGTTGGGATCGAATGATATGGACGGAGGTATCCGGAGGATGGAAAGAATATCTGACGCAAACGGCTCCTTTGTTGTTGTTCCTGTTGTTGGTGCCGACATTGAACCTGACAGGTGTCGTCCAATCGTCCGTTCAAAAACGCCGCTCCGAGGTGGGGCTTCGTAAAGCGTTCGGGGCAACGAAAGGACGTCTGTTGACGCAGGTCTTATGCGAGAATCTGATTATCACTCTGATCGGGGGCTTGATCGGAATCGTCCTGTCTGTTATCTTGCTCCAACTCGGCAAGTCGTTCCTTTTGACAAAGGATACAGTGGTTACTTTCGAGATGCTTTTCAAGCCTGTCCTGTTTGCCGCCGCCCTTTTCTTCACTCTGCTGTTGAATCTGCTGAGCGCCGGCCTTCCGGCAATCCGGATCTCCCGTGAACAAATTGTGGAAGCATTGAACAATAAATAAATCCAATACAATGATCAGACATATTTTAAAGATAATGTGGAACCAGCGCTGCAGCAACGGCTGGATATTTGCAGAGTTGGCAGTGGTGGCTGCAGTGCTCTGGATGATGATAGATACGTTCTGGGTGGATTACCGGACATATCATGCTCCTTTAGGCTTCGATATCGGAAACGTATGGCGTTTTAAGTTAAGCGATTTGGATGCAAAGGCGCCGGGCTACGTGCCTGATTCTCTCTATCATTCGTCCGATCCGGAAGATTTGACGCGGTTGATGACTCAGATCCGTCAGAACCCGGAAGTGGAGGATGTTTGTGTCACTTTCTATTCTTGTCCCTATTCGAACGGCAATTCCTGGAGGGAAGTCAAGCCGGTGGATGGCGACACGATCTATGCGGCCCATATGGAGTCGTTCCAAATGCGCAATGTCACACCGGAATATTTCCGCCTTTTCCGTATCCGGACGGTCGACGGGGAACCGGTCTACGACAAGGTTGCCGGACGGCATAACGTGATTGTGATCACACTGGAAATGGCGGAAGGTTTCTATCACGGTGCCCCGAATATTGTCGGTCGTCGCGTGTATCATGGCGGTCATGATCTGTCATCCGAGATCGCTGCGGTTTCCACTTCCATCCGCACGAACGAATACGAACGTCCGGAAGCCTCTTATTTCCAGTGCTTGGAAGGTGAAACTTACAATTCAACTGTCAGTAGCTTCGGTGCCAGCAGCGCAGAGTTCTGTGTTCGGATGAAACGTCCTTATACGCAGAACGAGATGAACCTGTTCCTGGACGGAATGGGAGAGAGGCTGAAGGTCAACAATCTTTATGTCTACGGCATTACCCCGATCTCCTCTTTCCGTGAACAGCAATTGAGTCAGAAAGAACGGGAGGCGAATAACAAAATCTCCTTGATGGTCTTTATGTTGGTAAATGTCTTCTTTGGCATCATCGGCACTTTCTGGCTTCGTATGCAGAACCGAAAAGGTGAGATCGGGCTTCGGATGGCTTTGGGTGCCCACCGTATCACGCTGGAACGCTATATGTATACCGAGGGACTTTGTTTGCTTGCCTTTACATTGCCCTTGTTGATCATCTTTGCCTTTAATATGGTTTATATGGACCAGCTCGATTCTTACCGCCAACCGCTTACATTTATGCGTTTTCTCATGACTTTCGGTTTTACCTATTTTCTGATGGGTGTCATGATCTGTATAGGTGTTTGGTTCCCAGTGCGCAAGGCGGTACGATTGGCTCCGGCGGAGGCGTTACGTTACGAGTGATGCAAAAACGGACAATGTGTTCAATATTGGACACATTGTGTTTTGTCTGATAATTGATTAATAGATATTTACTTCTTTGGTACGCAATTTGCCGATTGGAAGCACATACAAAGAATATAATAACAACGGACAGCTTCAACCCTGTCTACAACAAACAATAACGATTATGATAACACTTACAAATCTTGAGAAGATCTACCGGACGAAAGAAATCGAGACGGTTGCCCTGGAGAACGTGAACCTGACGGTCAATAAGGGAGAATTCCTGAGTATCATGGGGCCTTCCGGTTGTGGTAAATCTACGTTGCTGAACATCATCGGGCTACTGGACGCTCCGACTTCCGGCACGGTCGAGATTGCCGGAATCAACACGATCAATATGAATGACAAGCAACTGGCTGAGTTCCGTAACCAGAAGTTAGGTTTCGTCTTCCAGTCTTTCCATCTGATCAATTCGCTGAACGTACTCGATAATGTCGAACTGCCCCTTCTTTACCGTAAGGTCAGCGCTAAGGAACGCCGTGAAGCCGCCGTCGCCGTGCTCGAAAAGGTCGGTCTCTCGCACCGCATGCGCCACTTCCCGACGCAGCTCTCCGGCGGCCAGTGCCAGCGTGTTGCCATCGCCCGTGCGATCGTCGGCAATCCGGAGATTATCCTTGCTGACGAGCCGACCGGTAACCTGGACTCCAGAATGGGAGCGGAAGTCATGGAACTGCTCCACAAATTGAACAAGGAAGACGGACGCACCATCGTCATGGTCACTCATAACGAAGAGCAGGCGCGCCAGACCTCACGCACCGTGCGCTTCTTCGATGGGCGGCAGGTGATGTAAAGAGCGCAAAGCGTTGCGCAGTTCTCTGAACACAGATATCTTGCAGGCTCGATGGTTACCTGCATCCGACATGCCTCATTGCTATGAGGTGATAAACCTCAAACCTGTGAGGTGTGTAGCCTCAAACCTATGAGGTAATAAGCCTCATAACTATGAGGCATACTCAATGCAGGTAACCATCGAGGTGTCACACAACGGTAAAGGTGAGATAGCCGTAACGTTCCTTCTTATATAAATGATAAGTAGGAGTGTACTGGCTACCAATGATCGCTTCCCATTCACCGGGCGTAAAATCGATGTCGGTGGGGAAGCAAAGGCGGTTCACCGAGTTGACGGACATCTTGCTGGAGGGATAGAAATATTCTTCATCGGTAGCGACGCACCGGAGCCTGACGCCGACGCCGGGCAGGCCGCCCATCAGCGTCAGGCGGCTGCCGTAGATCGAGATGAACGGATGGCGTCCGGCAGGAAGCTGATTGTAAGGTTCGGTGCTGTCAGCAGTGCGAGGTTCGATCTTGAGGCTGACATAGGCCGGACGCGGAGCATTGGCGAACGTTTCCTGCGTGATGTTTTCGACCGGGATGCGTGCCGTGCGCTGCTTCAGTTGAGGCGAAGGACGGAGACAAGGCGTGAGGGTATGTTTCTTGCGGTTGAACTTCTCGCCCAGGCTTTCGAAGCTACCGCTTGCAGTGATCTCCGTACGGCCGAAACCGAAGTCGACGTTAAAGCCTTCTTCGATGGCCTCATAGATTTCGTTTTTGATTATATTGAAAGCCGTGACAAGGGTTTCTTTACCGTATACGTTTCTTTTCTTGACAATACGTTCGGCGATCGTTTCAATGCCGATCGTACTGCGGAAGATGACACTGGCTTTATAGCCTTTGTAGCCAGGCAGATTACTTTTGCTGACGCGGATATACGACTTGGGAGGCTTGATGCCTAATGCTGATTCAGGTAATTCTTTATCCATAATCGTTTGGATTTCAAAAGCTCAAGGCTTAATATGGCTCACTGTTTGTATGAAAAAGCCCGGCTTTATGATCTCTGTGAAGCCGGGCTTAATTTTCTAAAATGTCATGGAAGCATATATGCCGAAGTGTTTATCACTCGCAACAGGGCTGATAGACAGGTTATGCTTCGTGGCAAACGGACGGGTGAAAATGTAAGCGCTTCCGGCTCCGAGAGCGGCTCCCGCCACAACGTCCCACCAGTCGTGCTTTTTGGCATACGTCCGGCTCCATCCGACATACGAGGCAATCGCATAGGCCGGAATTCCCCATTTCCAGCCATAACGCCGTTGGATGAATGCAGCTCCCGTAAATGAAACTGAGGTGTGCATGGAAGGAAACGAATGTTTGTCGCTACCGTCCGGTCGCTCTTTCTTGATCAGATATTTCAGGGCGTATGTCATACCTATAGTAGAAACTCCTGCCAAAGCGCCTTGCTTCAATCCTTTCCAATCCTGCAACACCAATACGGTGGTCAAACTCGCTACAGGCGTTACAAACGCCAACACGTCACCTGACGTACGGACAGCCTTGCGGCTTCCGCTTATCTCAACCTCCTGCGCCTTTCCCGATAAACAAACGAATAATATGAAAATCAGGGTAAGAATTCGTTTCATTTATAGATATGTCTTATTTGCGTTTATTTGCTTTTTTCAAGAATAAGGCGGCTGATACGTGCCTGTACTTGCATTAGTGTTACAACGTCGATATTTTCAAAGTCAATGTCAATGAGTTTGATTTTGTCTTTTTAGACATTCTGTGTGGAGAATGTCCCATTTCCTTTACTAAATCATCAATCATTTCTTTAATTTTTTCCGCTCTTTTCGGATAATTTACTGTGCGTGCCATAATCTCCTGTTTTAATGTTTAATTAATAATGGCACAAATATAGGAAAAGAGAATTGTAAAACAATGAAATAAAGGACTATTCTTTTAAATAGTCATTCAGAATCCCAGTTTAGGGAAAAAATAATCGATCCGACTATGGCGGCTGCTATTGCCATAATTAAGACGGCTCCTGCCGCGAGGTCTTTCGTTTTTTTATTATTTTTCGTTGTATTCGGGTGAGACTAAATCTGCCAATGATTCGATGGATGAATTGATTGCTTCTGCCGATAATACGGCTCCGATTACGATCACGACCGCTATCCATTCTGTCTGGGATAAACCGAAGAAAAAAAGCCGGCAATAACCACACAAATAGCCGCAAAACAATGTATCCACGCATTGTGCTCTTTTTGTATCAATAAACGGATGCCGTTAAAAGCATACCGGAAACTGGCTAGTCGTTTACGGAAAGTGAAGCCGCTGTTTTTCATATTATTTATTGTTTTGAGAGAACGGGACAAAGATACTAATAATACTTCGAAAACGGACACTATGTTCATTTTCGGACACTGTTGTTTGGAACATGTTGCAGATAATCAGTTATATATCTTTTTGGCATAGCTTTTGCCAATGGTGGGTCAAAACATTTATTACGATGAAAAAGATCTATATAGCCATCATTTCTCTCCTGTTATCGGATGTCGGATTGCAGGCACAGGAACAAGATACTGTCAGGCTGACCCTCAAAGAAGCGATTAACTTGGCGCAAATGCAATCGGTGGATGCTGCAGTTGCCTTGAACGAGCTGAAAACTGCCTATTGGGAATACCGTACACATGTTGCCGACCAGTTACCGGAGATAAACTTCAAAGGGACGCTTCCAGCTTATAGTAAACAGTATACCAAATACCAGCAGTCCGATGGTTCGTACACTTTGTCCAAAATAATTCGCTCGGCTTGAACGGAGAGATTTCGATTGATCAGAATATAGCTTTGACAGGTGGTAAGATATCGTTGAACTCTTCTCTCGATTTCAACCGGCAGTTGGGGAAAGGGGCTTTCAACGAATATATGAGCGTGCCTATCGGGTTGACGCTTACGCAACCGATTTTCGGTGTGAACGATCAGAAATGGAAAAGGCGTATCGAGCCTGTACGCTATCAGGAAGCGAAAGCCGCTTATATCGAGAGTGTGGAAGGGGTGACGATCAACACGATCGGTTATTTTTTCAATTTGTTGCTGGCGAATGAGAACTTGCATATTGCCAGGCAGAACCTTGAAAATGCCGATAAATTGTACGAGATAGCTGTTGCCAAGCGTAAGATCGGTCATATCTCCGAGAGTGAACTGATGCAGCTGAAGTTGTCTGCCTTGCAGATGAAAGGGAAGTTGACTGAGGCGCAGTCCGGTCTCAATGCCAATATGTTTCAGCTCCGTGCTTTTTTGGGGTTGAGCGAACAGGAAGTGATCGAGCCGATCCTGCCGGAGTCCGCTCCTTCTCTACGGATGATTTATGAGGTTGTGTTACAGAAAGCACAGGAAAACAATTCGTTCGCCAAGAATATTCGTCGTCGTCAGCTGGAAGCCGATTACGAGGTCGCGGCTGCCAAAGGAAACCGCCGCAGTATCAACCTTTTTGCCACGATCGGTTATACCGGAAAAGACCATACGTTCGATGCTGCCTATCACCGGTTAAAAGGAAACCAGGTGGTGGAAGTCGGCATGACGATCCCGATTCTCGACTGGGGTAAGCGCCGGGGCAAAGTGAAGGTTGCCGAATCTAACCGCGATGTGACATTGTCCAAGATTCGCCAGGAGGAAATCAGTTTCAATCAGGATATTTTCCTGTTGGTGGAAAACTTTAATAACCAGGCTGCCCAATTGGAGATCGCTCAGGAAGCTGATGTGATTGCCGAGAAGCGCTACAAGACTTCTATCGAGACATTCATGATCGGAAAGATCAATATTCTGGACCTGAACGATGCGCAACAATCGAAGGATGAGGCTAAACAGAAGCATATCCAGGAATTGTACGACTATTGGAACTACTATTACAATATACGCAGTGTCACTCTTTATGATTTCATTAATGACCAGACTCTTGATGCGGAATTTGAGAAGATCGTGAGGCGATGATTGATTTAATTCTATAAATTTGCAAATCATAAATTTGAAATCATAAATCAATGATCTTGATAATAGACGATGATGCTGCCGTTCGTTCTTCGCTAACTTTCTTGTTGAAACGAGCCGGGTTCGAACTGGAAGCTGTTCCGGGGCCGGAAGAGGCGTTGGTTGTCGTACGCCAGACGACGTTGCAGCTTATCCTGATGGATATGAACTTTACACTGACTACGACCGGTGAAGAGGGTATACAACTACTGAAGCAGGTGAAGGTATTCCAGCCCGATGTCCCGGTTATTCTGATGACGGCATGGGGATCTATTTCGCTTGCCGTACAGGGAATGCAAGCAGGAGCTTTCGATTTTGTGACTAAACCTTGGAATAATCTCGTACTGCTGAAATCTATCCGTACGGCGATCGAACTAAGTGAACAGAAGAAGGAGCAGAAAATGCCATTGAACCGCCTGGATGCCGATAATAAATTTCATTTTGACAAGATCATAGGCCAGAGCGCTCCGTTGATGGATGTGCTGGGGACGGTTTCCCGGATTGCTCCGACCAACGCTTCAGTTCTGATAACCGGAGAGAGTGGAACAGGCAAAGAACTGATTGCCGAGGCGATTCATACGAACAGTTCACGTGCGAAGGAGCCGTTCGTAAAGGTCAACCTTGGCGGACTTTCGCAAAGCCTTTTCGAGAGTGAGATGTTCGGGCATAAGAAAGGAGCGTTTACCGATGCTTATATCGATCGTACCGGACGTTTCGAGATGGCAAATAAAGGGACGATCTTTCTCGATGAAATCGGCGATCTCGAACTGTCTTGTCAGGTGAAGTTGTTACGTGTTCTGCAAGACCAGACGTTCGAGGTTTTGGGCGATAGCCGTCCTCGCAAAGTCGATATCCGTGTGGTTAGCGCGACAAACCGTAACCTGCGTGAAATGGTGGTAGAGCGCATGTTTCGGGAAGATTTGTTTTATCGCATCAACTTGATAACCGTCCACCTACCTGCGCTTCGTGAGCGTAAAGACGATATTCCTCTGTTGGTACGCTATTTTGCCGACAAACAATCGGAGATAAACGGCTTGCCTACCGTCCGCTTTTCGTCGGAAGCCTTGACCTTCCTGCAAAAGCTGCCTTATCCTGGTAATATCCGTGAGTTGAAGAATTTGGTGGAACGGACGATATTGGTATCAGGCAAGGCTGTTTTGGAAGCCTCTGACTTCGAGAGCCAGTGCTTCCATACGATGCTGTCGGCAAAGGCTGAGGCTGCTTCTTCGCTTGAAGGCCTGACGTTGGACGAGTTGGAAAAGCAAACGATTCTCCAGGCACTGAAGACACATGCCGGTAATCTTTCACACGTTGCTACGGCGCTCGGCATCAGTCGGGCAGCTCTGTATCGTCGTCTAGAGAAATATGATATACCTGTAGACAAGTAAATCGTCTCGGCTGATGAGAATAAAAGGACTGTTTTGGATATTGACTGCATTGCTGTTGTCTGTATTGGCAATCATTACCTATCATGCTTTCTATACGGAATCGGTTTCCCTGTTCTTCTTGGTGGAAGGACTCGTACTTCTGACGGTTCTCTATTTGTCTGTGTTCTATCGCCGTATCATCAAGCCGCTTCATATCATTGGGAACGGTATGGAGCTGTTGAAGGAACAGGATTTCAGTTCCCGTCTGAGCCGTGTGGGACAGAAGGAGGCAGATCGTATTGTCGATATATTCAACAAGATGATGGAACAGTTGAAGAACGAACGACTGCATTTAAGGGAACAGAATCATTTTCTGGATCTGCTGATCAATGCTTCACCGATGGGAGTGATTATGTTGAATCTCGATAAGGAAGTCCTTTCGGTTAATCCGGCGGCTCGTAAGATGTTGGGGATCTCTTCCTTGCCGGATATTGTGGGTAAGCGTCTGTCGGAATTGGATTCACCTTTGGCGGCAGAGCTGGAGCCGATCCCCTTGTATGATTCGCAGACAGTTCGCCTGAACGATGCCAATATCTATAAATGTACGCATTCATCGTTTGTGGACCGTGGCTTCCATCATTCGTTCTATCTGGTGGAAATGTTGACGCAGGAGGTCTTCAAGGCCGAAAAGAAAGCGTATGAAAAGGTGATCCGCATGATTGCCCATGAGGTGAATAACACGACTGCCGGCATTACTTCTACATTGGATACGCTTGAAGCGACCTTCAGCGAGATGCAGGATACGGAAGATATTTGTGAAGTTTTGCGCGTTTCGATAGAGCGTTGTTACAGTATGAGCCATTTTATCACGAATTTTGCAGATGTGGTCCGCATACCGGAGCCGCAAACCAAGACACAGCCGCTGAATGCAGTTGTCTTTTCTTGCAAACGTTTTATGGAAACGATCTGTCTGAACCGGAATATCCGGATCGTGATGGAGCTGGACTCCGTCTCGCCGATTGTCAATCTGGACAATTCACTCTTCGAACAGGTATTGGTCAACATCATCAAGAACGCCTCCGAGGCGATCGGCCACGATGGCGAGATTTATATCCGTACCTCCCGTAATCCGGTTTGCCTGGAGATTGCCGACACTGGTAAAGGCATTGATAAGGAAACGGAGGCCGTTGTTCAGCCCTTTCTTTTCCACCAAACGCGGTGGTCAGGGCATCGGCTTGATCTTTATCCGCGAAGTGCTTCAAAAACACAACTGTTCTTTTTCTCTTAGGACGTATGCGGACGGATTGACGAGGTTTAGAATTTTGTTCGAGTAGTATCGGACTTACAGGCTTGACCGGACGGAATGATAATAAGTAACTGTAATAAAATATAGATAAACCTACATTTATGATTGAAAATATGACTACTGAACTGACTATGCTCGGAACAGGTAATGCTACCGTTACAAAATGTTATAACACCTGTTTCACGATTAAGACCGGAAAGAACATCTTACTGGTCGACGCCGGAGGTGGCAACGGTATATTGGGACAGTTGGAGAAAGCGGGAATCGCGATAAGCGAGATACATGATATGTTTGTGACACATGCTCATACCGACCATATATTGGGGGCTGTCTGGATGGTCCGTATCGTTATGCAGAAAATGCTGTCCGGACAATATACGGGCACTTTCCGGGTGTATGGACATGATAAGGTGTTGGAAGTGCTGGATTGATCTGCCGGAAATTGCTGCCGGCAAAGATCGTCGCATTGATCGGGGAGCGCAGTCGAGTTTCGTGAGGTGAAGGATGGAGAGACCTTTGAAGCCGGAGGTTTATGCCTGCAATGTTTCGATATCGCATCCACCAAAGAAAACAGTTCGGACTTCGAACGCAGCTGCCGGACGGACAGTCGTTTGTCTGTCTGGGGAGACGAACCTTATAATGTGATAAACCGCTCTTATGTGGAAAATGCGGACTGGCTTTTATGCGAAGCCTTTTGCTTGTATGAGGATCGGGAAGTTTTCCAACCTTATAAGAAGCACCACAGTACGGCATTGGACGCCGGGAGATTGGCTGCAGGAATTGGGAGTGAAGAATTTGGTCTTATATCACACCGAAGACCGTAACTTGGATACCCGCAAGCAATCTTATATGCGTGAAGCTGCACAAGCATTCTCCGGAACCGTTTATGTACCGGACGATTTGGAAAGGATTAACATTTGAATAAACACCGGTCGATAGTTGTTCCGAGTGGCTGATATTATGCCGGATCTCTGTCGTACGGATTTATATGATTCGCTTTTTATAAATAAAAAAAAGAGGACCGAAGTCCTCTTTTTAATTATTGTTATATTTTATTTTGCAGCAGCATTGATAGCATCCAGAATCTTTTGGAATTAGCATCGGCTGCGTTCAAAGCGACTGCCTGTTCCAGATAACCTTTTGCTTTTGCCATTTGAGCATCTGCTTTTTTCTTTTCAGCAGCGTATTTGTCTGGATCGGATGTTGCGATCGGGTTGGCATCGGCCAGAATTTTTGCACCTGCATTGTGAACATAACGCCAAGGCTGTACAGAGCATTGCCTTTATATTTGGCGTTACTTACAACTAATACGTCTTTGAACAGTTCTTCTGCTTCTTCTGTCTTACCTGCTTTCTGGGCTGCTTGTCCTTTCTTCATGCAATAAGCATACAGAAGTTTTCGAGGTTTGCGTTTTGGGCATTTGCTTTCAGACCTGCTTCAACAGTTGCTGTAAAATCAGCAGCTTTGTCCTGACTACGCAAAGACATCGCTTTGCCTACATAGGCGTCGTCCGCTTTATAGCCCTTTTGAATGGCCATGTCGTAGAACTTGATGGCATCGTCATACTTTTTGGCATTGTAAGCTGCAAATGCACAGTTAAAGATACGGCTTTCATCTTCATAGTTTGTAAGTTTCAAGTATTCGCTGTACTTTGCTACAACTTCGGGATAGTTTTTTGCAGTCATGGCTGCGTCTCCTTCTTCACGCAGTTTGTCTGCGTTCGCATCTTGTGCGAATAAATTGCCTACACTCAGGCAAAAAGCCAGTAATAAGATAATTTTCTTCATGGTGATTAAATGTAATATTTAAATTAGTTCGACTAAGGTAGTAAGTGTAATGTAAGAGACAAAAGGATTTTATGTTTTTTAGATTTATAAAGAAAACAAAGGCGACCTTCAGAGCCGCCTTTGTTTTGATCTTACAGGATAGGATTATAAACCTTGCCCGTGACAGTTCTTATATTTCTTACCGCTTCCGCAAGGACAGGGATCGTTGCGACCTACGCGTTTTTCGGCGCGAACTGGTTCCTGGCGCGGTTGTTGCTGGGCACGTTCTTCCGGATTGTTGTTACCGGAGATATCGGTCTTCTCAGTACGATATTTGCTCATGTCCTGGTGGCGCTCGGCTTCAGCTCTTTGGATAGCGATACGCTGACGGGCAGCCTCTTCCATAGCTGCTTGACGGGCAGCCATAGCCTGCTTTTCTTCTTCGGTCGGTTCTTCGCGAACAGGGATCTGCCCGCGCATCAGGACGGCAGCAGTCTTACGGTTCATCATATCCACCATGTTCTTGAACAGGTTGTAAGACTCTAACTTGTAGATCAACAGGGGATCTTTATTTTCGTAACTGGCGTTTTGTACCGAGTGACGCAGTTCGTCCATTTCACGCAAATGTTCTTTCCAAGCTTCATCGATAGTATGCAGGACGATCGATTTTTGGAATGCTTTCGTGATAGCTTTGCTTTCTGTTTCGTAAGCTTCTTTCAAGTTGCAGGAAACATTATACATACGTTTACCGTCCGTAATAGGGATCATGATGTTTTCATACATCGCACCCTGATGTTCGTAAACTTGTTTGATCACCGGATTGGCAACCTGAGTCATACGTTCCATGCGGCGTTTGAACAGCTGCAACGCTTCATCGAACAGTTTATCGGCCAGCTTGTCGGCTTTGCCGTTCTTGAATTCTTCTTCCGTGAACGGACATTCCATTGCGAAAGTCTTGAACAGTTCCAGCTTGAAACCTTCGTAGTCGACGTTTACGGATACCGAAGTTGTTTTCTTCCACTTTCTTCTGAGCACGCTCGATAGAGTTGGAGATCATCTTGTGCTCAATCATTTCACCTTCCTTGAAGCCGAGACGGTCCATTACACCGGCGATGCGGTCGGAAGAGAACAGACGCATCAGGTCGTCTTCCAGTGACACGAAGAATACAGAAGAACCCGGGTCACCCTGACGTCCTGCACGTCCGCGCAACTGGCGGTCTACACGACGGGATTCATGACGTTCGGTACCGATGATTGCCAAACCGCCCGCAGCTTTCACTTCCGGGCTTAGCTTGATGTCCGTACCACGACCAGCCATGTTGGTAGCAATGGTTACTGTTCCGCTCAAACCGGCTTTGGCAACGATGTCTGCTTCCTTCTGGTGCAACTTGGCATTCAATACCCTGTGCTCGATCTTGCGCATGGTCAACATCTTGCTCAGCATTTCGGAGATTTCTACCGAAGTGGTACCCACCAGGACAGGACGTCCGGCTTGTACCAACCGGTGTTCGATTTCTTCGATGACTGCTTTATATTTCTCGCGTTTCGTCTTGTAGACGCGGTCGTTCATATCCTTACGGGCGATGGGGCGGTTGGTGGGGATCACCACTACATCCAGTTTGTAGATGTCCCAGAGTTCGCCTGCTTCCGTTTCGGCAGTACCGGTCATACCCGAGAGTTTGTGGTACATACGGAAGTAATTCTGCAAGGTAATGGTTGCGAATGTCTGTGTAGCAGCTTCCACTTTTACGTTCCTTGGCTTCGATGGCCTGGTGCAGACCGTCGGAGTAGCGGCGGCCGTCCATGATACGGCCTGTCTGCTCGTCTACGATCATGACCTTGTTGTCCATCGACGACATATTCGTCGTCTTTCTCGAACAAAGTGTAAGCCTTCAACAACTGGTTGATCGTATGTACGCGTTCACTCTTGACGGAATAGTTGGCCAGCAATTCGTCTTTCTTAGCCTGTTTTTCTTCTTCGTTTTGGATATGTTCCAGTTCGGAAAGCTGGGAGGTGATATCCGGCAATACGAAGAATGTCGGATCATCGGTCTTGCCGGTCAGCAAGTCGATACCTTTATCGGTCAATTCGATACTGTTATTTTTTTCGTCGATCACGAAGTACAGTTCGTCTGTCGCTTCATGCATGTGACGCATGTTTTCTGACATGAAATATTCTTCCGTCTTCAACATTTGGGCCTTTACGCCTTGCTCGCTTAAGAACTTGATCAGCGCCTTGTTGCGGGGATATCCCTTGAAGGAGCGGTACAGAAGGATAGAACCTTCTTCCACCTCTTTCTGATCGCTGCTTGCCATTTCTTCTTGGCTTCGATCAGCATCTTGGAACAAAGGTTCTTTCTGTGCGTTTACGACTACTTCCACGTTCGGACGGAACTGTTCGAACAGCTGCTCTTCGCCGCGAGGGATCGGACCGGAAATAATCAACGGAGTACGGGCATCGTCAATCAATACGGAGTCCACCTCATCGACGATAGCATAGTTGTGCTGACGTTGTACGAGGTCTTTGGGGCTGATGGCCATATTATCACGCAAGTAGTCGAAACCGAATTCGTTGTTCGTACCGAAGGTGATGTCGGCATTGTAAGCGGCACGGCGGGCATCAGAGTTCGGCTGGTGCTTGTCGATACAGTCTACCGACAGTCCGTGGAACATATATAACGGGCCCATCCATTCCGAGTCACGTTTTGACAGGTAGTCGTTCACGGTTACTACGTGTACACCGTTGCGGGTCAATGCGTTCAAGAATACCGGCAGAGTAGCCACCAATGTTTTACCTTCACCAGTAGCCATTTCGGCAATCTTGCCTTTGTGCAGTACGACACCACCGAACAACTGTACGTCGTAGTGGACCATATCCCAGGTGATTTCGTTGCCACCTGCTACCCAATGGTTGTGATAGATGGCCTTGTCGCCGTTGATTTCCACAAAGTCGTATTTGGTAGCCAGGTTACGGTCGAAGTCATTTGCCGTTACTTCGATCGTTTCGTTTTCAGAAAAACGGCGAGCCGTATCTTTCATGATAGAAAAGACTTCTGGAAGTACCTCTTCCAGTACCACTTCCATCTTTTCAGTGATATTCTTTTCGATCTTGTCAACTTCTGCCCAGATCGCTTCACGTTCTTCCAGTTCCTTGTTGTCGATGCCTTTGCGCAGTTCTTCCACTTTAGCGCGTTCATCGGCTACGTAATCCTGGATACGTTGTTTGATTTCATCAGTTTTTGCACGAAGCTCGTCATTCGAGAGCTTTTGGATTGACGGATATACGGCCTTGATCTTGTCCACATACGGGGTGATTTCTTTCAGGTCACGCTGCGACTTATTGCCGAACAGCTTCGTCATAAATTCATTAAATCCCATAACTTATTAAATTGACAATTGACAATTGACAATTGACAATGCAATTGACGATTTCAATTGGATGGTTACTAATTTTATTTGTTTGTATTTGTCAATGGATATTTATTTAGATGGAATTGCCAATTGTCCATTGCCAATTGTCAATTCTCTAAGTGGTAGACTGAGGGACGCATTGGGTGGCCTGATCCTCAGCATGGGTTACCGTTGGGGCTACCTCTGTGGCTTTTACTTCGCGGTAGATATGTTCCGGCTTGATACCGTTGCCCATAAATACCAACGGGGTTATAACTGCGTTATTTCGTATTACTTTTACTTTCGCTTTCGGATCGTCGTTTGATGGTCCATCCGGGCTGTAACTCGATGATCAGGTCGCCACGGCTTGAAAGGTGGGTGCCGTGCAGGTATTTGGAAGTCTTTTCATTCCAGTTGCCCGTACGAAGGACATTCTCGGTTGCAACGAATTGCACGCCGCTGAATTCGCGCAAGAATTCGGCCGCCTTTTCCTGTATGACCGTCAGTTCCAGCTTCGCGTCTTCTATCGCTTTGCGGTTCAGATAGATATGGTTGTTATAGAATCCTTTTACCCAATTCGTATGTTGGCCGTAGATCGCCATCAAGTACATATTGAGTAAGGCGACGCAACGTTTCGGATGGAATTCGCCATTTGTCAGCTGCATGCCGTCAGGATATTCTTCTTCACTCTTATAATATCCTGAACCGGTAAAGACGATCAGCGTGTTGTTCAGTCCGACCTTCTTGTCGATCTTGTCCAACAACTGCTCCAGATCCTTGTCCAACTGATAATAGGTGTCTTGTATCTCGCGGGTGTATTCCTTACTGCATATTGCCGCGATAATTGCCTGCATAATAAGTGATGGCAAGCATATCCGGACAGGAACGTGTACCGAAAGCCCCGTATTCGAGGAACTGAAGCGCCAAGCGATTGATTTCCTTATTGATAAAAGGGGATGTCTTCAAGTTGAAGAAACACTTCGTTTGTATTTTCCTTGAATGTATTTGAAAGGAATTTCATCTAACACGTACGGAAATGCATTGAACTTATCCAGTGACAGGGGGGAGTCCAACCATGGTTTCCAAGCGTGACGCCAAGATTCCGGGCCGTTGTTGTAGCGGTCCACATACCAAGGGATTCCCTTTATAATACGTCGTGGTGCCCATTTCCCGTTGGTGTTATCCATCCAGAAAGCACCGTTCGCCGCATGTCCGGCGGAAAGGATGGCGCTCTCGGCATCCGGGGCGATGGAATATACGTCGCTTCTTCGAGAGGCGATTTTCAACTCGTCGCCGATCGTGGAACTGAATAAATTCTTGGGCGAATAATTCTCTTTCGTGTAATTACCCAGATATTCAGGGATCATTTAAGATCGAGACCTCTTTCTCTTTCTCGAAATCAAACGTCTTATCTCCGGCTTCCGGTAAAAAGAGTCGCAAAAGCGCGCTGGCTTGGTCTATGTCAGAGAACTCGAAGCGGATATTGTTGTACACCAACCCCTCGTTCATCAAACGCTTGAAGCCCCGTTCGCCAAATGTATTATAAAAAGTATTCTATAGTCGCCCCTTAGCTGATCCACAGTAATACATACCACCAATTTGGGGTACGCTGCTGCCTCAAGGTTTGTTACCACGAGGATAGCGATAAGTGACGTTATAATTTTTCTCATCCGATTCTCCATATCTTTCTGTAAACACCCCAACCCGAACGAACCCAAATCGAGGCTACAAGCGGAATAAAGGCACTGTTTAGATGTTGCGGAATGAAATACCATCCCAGTAACATCAGCGTAAGCGTTTCCGCAAAGTTAATAAAATGATAGTAATATGCAGCCTTCTTCAGCTTTTTTACGCAAAACAAAATAACAGCGATCAAATCGAGCGGCTGTAACCATACCAAAGACCAGTTCGGCCACGTGCAGGGATGGACGGATATGAAGCTAAGAAAGAAGAGGATGACACCTCCGGCTCCGGCTACTGAGAAAAGGACACAATCCACCCACAGGAAGTATTTTTTTTTTGCGCCATTCGATCCAAGTAAGCCCTAAAACGATTCCGAACAAGCCAAGCGCAGACTAAAGGGGTGAATAAATCACAGATATCTTTTTCCGGCTCGTCGGCTTCCCTCCGATGTCACGTGGGTCTCGCGCTCACCAATGGGCGGATTGTCCCGTCCGGGCCCGTGATGGTGGCTTTAGAGAACGCTTCTTTTAGAATAAGGGGGGAGAGCATCTCGTGTTGGGTGGCCTCCCGGTCGGTGGAGGTCGCATCGCATCGAATGTGAGCCACGGATGGTTTTCGGGTACAATAATTAATAAGATCCCGGAAGGTCTGGGATTGATAGGGATACTGATAATCGACGCTCCCGTTGATCTCCTTTTCCAAGATCAGCGGCAGGGCGGGTAGCGCAATTATCGAAGAAGTTATAACGATATACCCTGTTCTCCGGCCTGTAATTAATAAGCAGGGCATCCCATATATGTTCTTTCTCTTCTTGGGTGAGGTTCAATACTTGTTCCGTGATATCGCTGCCCCCGCATTTGGTACTCGATCACGTAGTCTTGAAATCGGCTACTCCCAGTTTATAATCCGTCTCCTTTAGCGAATCGGTAGATAAAATTAGGTTTGGAGAAATCAAATATACCGTAATTGAATATATAATCTATATTTTGCTTGGGATCGTATATGCGTAGAGCGGCATGCCCGTACACGGTGAATACCTTTCATCGTACGGTGCGCTGGTCATCAGACTGATACGGGCTTCCTCGCTCAGTTTGGGTTGCGCCATCGCCGATAGGGGAAAGAATCCCCAGCAGGAATAGAAATATGCTTTTGTCATTCTCTTCTTGATTATTTGACGCAAAAGGTAGATTAATTTTTTCTTAAACAGTATAGATCGTTTAAGCATAACATATGGCTTTATGTCGAAAAGAGATAAGCTTGCTGTTTTTATTATAAAGGGAAAAGGAAACTTGGTTACGTCTTTGATTATAAGAGTGTTGCAGTTTTTTTGCGGATTTTTTTTAAGAAACTTTAGTTTCTTCTGGAAAACAAAAGTTTTCCTATGAGAACAGAAGTTTCCCTTGCACAAAACTCTGATTTCTAGCTAGAAACAGACGTTGCTTTTAGAAGGAGCATTGAGGGAGATAAAACAAAATTAAGGGGAACCATCCTTATTTGGATAATCGACTAATGCCTGATAGACGGTAGGCGAGGCTCCGAACTCGTGACCCTCAGCTGGGAAGCTGATGCTCTACCAACTGACTACTACCGCATTGCGGTGCAAATAACCAGCATACAAAAATCTTTTTTTTAGTAACTTTTGGCGAAAAATTTTATAAAAAAGAATTAAGTATGGAGAAAAAACTAGTCTTGATAAAAAGGTAGGAGGGAAGATCGTTGAGGAAGAAGAAAAACGCTTCGTCAATTATTGAACGTTCGCTGCTATCGAGGATATAAGGTCTTGGTGCATGGGGAGGACGCTCGGCTACCAAGCTTGCCGCCCAACTAAGGGATCGAGCAAGATGGTGAACGGTCGCCGTATTACAGATGCCGAGACCTTGAAGGTCGTGACAATGGTCTATGGCGGGTTGGTGAATAAAAACATCGTAGCGGGCTTGCAGGCGTTGGGCGTAAACGCTTTTTAGGATTGACTGGTGCGGACATGAATTTGATGCGCTCCGACAAACGTCCCGTGGCAGAGGTGGATTATGGTTTCGTAGGCGACGTGAAAAGAGGTGAATGCCGATTGCTAGCCTCTCTTATCCATCAAGGTATCGTGCCGGTACTGGCTCCTCTTACACATGATAAAAGCAAGGCCATATGTTGAATACGAACGCTGATACGATAGCGGGAGAAGCCGCTAAACGTTGGCAAAACATTTTTTGGTGACATTGATGTTCTGTTTCGAGAAAAAAGGCGTTTTGTTGGACGAGAACGATGATGAGAGCGTGATACCGAAATCGTCGTATAGCGTTTAAAGGGATATGTAGAACAAGGAATTATCCAAGGGGCATGATCGCTGGAAAACGCTTACAAGCGATAGACGCCGGGGTGAAGCAAGTGATTATTACGCAAGCCTCGGAGATTCACCAAGGAAAAGGGACGAGTCTTTTAAATAGATGAGGGGGCTGTTTGGCCCCTCACGTACAATATAATAGGTCTATCAAAAGACTCCAATCTTGATATTACGGAACCAGATTAATGAATCTCCATGTTTTCCTTGTAATCCGATAAATCCTTTGGTCGGTAATTCGGCGAAAGTTTGGGCAACCAACTTGGGATATCGCTTCCATCCGGTTCTTGGTGCCGGAAGTCCATTTTGCTCATATCCATTTCGGTAACTTTCTTTCCGTTGAGGATAACCATGATATGTTGTCCGGCGCATTTGATACGCATATGATTCCACTCCCGGGTTT
>VOFB01002817.1_pt1 | contig 23470 bp, 34 predicted proteins | sample 5384141 | NCBI WGS metagenome assembly VOFB01 (sample SAMN12384721, study PRJNA508395) | human gut metagenome | isolation source: healthy gut A | host: Homo sapiens | reverse complement strand
CGTGCCCGCTACCGGGTAGTGGTCGTGGAGAAGGACCACTTCGGCGGGCAGATCACCATTACCTCGGAAGTGGTGAACTATCCCGGCGTGGGCAGGACCAGTGGGACGGAGCTTACCGAGACCATGCGGAAGCAGGCGGAGGGCTTCGGCGCTGAATTTCTGCTGGCCGAGGTCACCGGGCTGGAGCCTCCGGTGACATAAAAACCGTACGCACCGGCCGGGGCGATTTGAGGTGCTTCGGTGTCCTCCTGGCCACCGCGCCCATCCCCGCATGGTGGGCTTCCGGGGAGGAGCAGTTCCGTGGGCGGGGCGTGGCCTACTGCGCCACCTGCGACGGAGAGTTCTTCACCGGGAAAGATGTCTTTGTGGTGGGCGGCGGCTTTGCTGCGGCGGAGGAGAGCGTGTTCCTGACCAAGTACGCCCGCCAGGTGACCATTCTCATCCGGGAGACGACTTCACCTGCGCCCAGGCAACAGCGGATGCAGCCAGAAACCACGAGAAGATCACCGTTCTCACCAACACAGAGGTGGAGGAGGTGTCCGGCGACACTTCCTCCGCTATCTCCGGTACCGGAATACCAAAACCGGTCAAGTGACCAAGCACCATGCGGCGGACGGAGAGACCTTCGGCGTGTTCGTTTTTGCCGGTTATGAGCCGGCCACGGAGCTGGTGCGCGGCCTGGCTGAATTGAATGACCAGGGCTATGTCCTCACCGACCGCAGCCAGAAGACCACGGCGGACGGCCTGTATGCCGCCGGGGACGTATGTGTCAAGCCCCTGCGGCAGGTGGTCACCGCCGTGGGAGACGGCGCCCTTGCCGCCACGGAGCTGGAACACCTGTGCGCCGCCATGCAGGAAAAGACCGGCATCCATCCCAAAGCTCCGGTGAGCCGGGCAGAAGAAACAGCGGTATCCACCGAAACAAACAGCACACTTTTTACGGGGGGCATGCTGGCCCAGCTCCATACGGTATTTGCCCGGATGGCCGCTCCACTGGTCCTGCGGCTGTATCTGGACGAAACGCCTCTTTCGGCTGAGTTGAAGCAGTATATGGAGGAACTGGCGGCGCAGAGCAGTAAGCTCACAGCAGAGATAGGAACAGCCGAAGAGATGGAGCACCTGCCCTGTGTCCGGGTCTGCCGGCCGGATGGGGAGCTGGACAGGCCTCGCTTTCCATGGGGTCCCCGGCGGCCACGAGTTCACCTCCTTCGTCCTGGGCCTCTACAATGCCGCCGGGCCGGGGCAGGCTCTGGACGAAGATACAAGAGCAGCGATTCAGTCGGTCCAGAAGCCTATCAAATTAGAGATTCTGGTCTCCCTCTCCTGCACCATGTGTCCGAACTGGTGACGGCGGCCCAGCGCATGCCGCGGAAAATCCCAACATCACCGCCCAGGTTTACGACCTGAACCACTTCCCCGACCTGCGGGAAAGGTATCAGGTAATGAGCGTCCCCTGCCTGGTCATCAATGATGGGGCGCAGGTATCCTTCGGAAAGAAAAACATCCGGCAGTTGTTAGAACTCTTAACATAGCAAGGAAGCCGCGTTGCGGGCCGTTTGGTCTACAACGCGGCTTTCCTCTGCAAAAAATGCTTGTAGCGCGGAGCCTTTTGGAGTATTCTTTAGTTATCAAGAACTAACTCCAAAAGAGGCATATTGCTATGAGGAAATCAGATCTGGACTTCTGGCAGGGAATGGCCGCACATTACAGCAAATTCATGCGGCGCTCCGCACCGATATATGCGGAAATCTGCAATCACATTCGTCCGCATCTCACCCGGGATATGAATGTACTGGAACTGGCCTGTGGCACAGGCCAGCTGTCCTTCCCTTTGTCTCCGTATGTCCGGTTGTGGGAGGCCACCGATGCCTCTTCCAAAATGATTGCGGAGGCGAAGAAACAGACCGGATCTTCCCGGCTTCATTTCTCGGTACAGGATGCTTCCCGGTTGCCGTATGCCTCGGAAACCTTTGACGCGGTGGTAATCGCCAATGCCCTGCATATCTTACCGGAGCCGGAAAAGGTTTTGCGGGAAGCTCGGAGAGTCCTAAAGCCGGGTGGGTGGCTATTCGCTCCTACTTTTATCCACGCTGGGGGAAACTTGCCAGCCTGCGGACCTGGGGTATGGAGCGGACCGGCTTTCGCGTCTACCACTTATGGAACGCCGGGGAATTCATTGCTTATCTTTCGTCTCACGATTTCTGGGTGACGGAACACACTCTGCTCGGGGGCGTGTACTGCCTTTGTGCTATGTGGCGGGCAGGAAGTAACTGCCCAGAATGGGTCGAAGGCGGGCCATCGGCGCTGTATGACGGTGGCCCGCCTTCTGATAATCAATGAATGCGGACTTTTTGTGTAGAGGGCAAATACAAACAGCAAATAATAGGGACAGTCGTTTGGAACTATAAATTTTCACTCCAAACTTCATGTTGACATATTTCCAGACGGCCATTATAATAATAGTAGCAGGGATGGTTTCTGCATGAGACGAGTGACGGTTCTGACTCGTCGGTAAAATAAAAATTGACCGAGCGAAGATGTTGAGTGACGGTACTGACTCAACGGTAAAATAAAAATTGACCGAAAGAAGCCATCCGGCGGGGAGGGATCGCCCTCCCCGCTTTTCTTTGTTATGGGGGCGAAAAATGGAGTATATTGCGGAGATCCACAGCCTATCAGCAAAATTTTTTACAGATTACCCCCACAGTCAGTATCCGGAGATTGCCGTAAAGAAAAACAGGCCATACTCCTGTCTATTGATCGAATACATGGACGACCTGTTCATCTGCATTCCTTTCGTTCCCATATCCGCCACCCCCATGCTTATCATTTCAAAAGCTCCGCCAGATCTCAGCGCAGCCAGTCCGGCCTTGACTACACAAAGTCCATTTTAATCAAGGATAATGCGTACATAGATGCCACTGTACCGGCACTCGTCGATCAGGACGAATATAAAAGAAACGATGGTCAACTTGCCGCGTATCGTACAGGAGGTTTTTCGTATATTTCGGATTACAGGGATGATCTGAATGAGGTCCGCAACTTCACCTGAAGGGAGTGGCAGCGACGCTATGGCCGGTCTACTCTACCATACTTTGAAAGTTTTCACGAAATACAAGCGCCAGCGAGAAAACCGCCCCTCTGAGCAAATGCTCGGAGGGGCGGTTTTGTGCTTCACTTATATTCAGGTTGGTGCTGCATTGTGGCGTCCTTCTTTTATTTAATTGCGTCCTTCACCTTGCCAGCCTTAAAGACTGGCATCTTCCCGGCTGGGATCACAATGGGCTCTGTTGGTCTTGGGATTCCGGCCGGTACGCTCGGCGCGCCACTTCAAAGCTGCCGAAGCCAGTGAGCTGACCTATCTCCCGCGCACAACGCTTTCAACCTGGGAGAGAAATGCGTTCAAGACTTTCTCCGTATCCGCTTTGGAGACTCCGCTCTCCTCGGCCATACCAGCAATCAGTTCTCCCTTGTTCATAAAGCAAATTCCTTTCTCTTTCTATTGATTTGATAAGCACTTTTACATGATAACCGCATCGGCAGCTACCACAGCGGTGAATGCTCAAGGCAAGCAGCTGAGGGAGGAACGCCCCCAGCCGCAGCCGCGGTCAGCACATGTCTCGCACCCACTCCCGACCTCTTCCAAAGTCAGCTCGAAGCGGCCGCCTGCCGCAACCGCATTCCCGGACATATCCACGATCATATAGCCGCCAAGGTTGTCCGAGCTGATGGGCGCACGGACTTCCGCATCCTGTAGCCAGCCGCCTTTCAGCACAATGGCGGAGCGATTGCTTCGAGAGCCTTCTGTACGCATTGAAATACCCCAATTTGATATTCCGAGCCAAACCACGCCGCGCCCAATCGCTTTTCCTGCTGGTATTATAGCAGGAAGTCATGGAAAATGCAACTGCACGGATCATTTACTTCTCTCTGAGGTATCATTTATCCCAACGAAATAAAAGAGCTGAGGGCCAGCGCAATTCTTTATCTCTTGTCTGCTGGTATTGACGCAGAGATCGTAATTTAACCGGTCTCCCATTTCTTCCTGTATATTCGTAGTATTTCCGCCGGTTTTATCAACGGAAATCACCTTGCTTCATTTCTTCCAACGAATACACTTCTTTCTGCCGTGCGCCGCCCATGCACTCGGGCGATCCTATGTTCCAATCGGCATAGACAAATATGCGAAACGGTCGAACATCCTAAAATGTGGTCACCGCAGCGGCCGACAATCACACAGCGACTGCCAGCTCTGTAACAGCGGTCATAAATCGGATCACAATGGATAAAGACTGCAAATGGATGAATCGGCTCCCGCTACGGCGGGGAGGACCATGATCAGAATACCGCTGATGATAAAGCCTCTGGCAACAGACACGATAATGCCGCTTTCGGCTTCATCAGCGCCTGAAAGTAATAAGTAGAAAAAATGTTGAGCGGCAGTAAAATAAAGGAAAGTCCATAGCAGCGGATGATTGCGGGGGCCATCTCCAATATTTCCGTTGTCGGCTTCATGAAAATATAAATATACAGGTTCGGACAAATCAAGCTAAGGGCCGTCCAGAAAACGCTGAATACCGCGACCGTATAGAGCGCATACCGCAGGACATCCTTGATCCTCTGCCCATACCTTGCGCCAAAATTGATGGAGATAATTGGCTGTGACGCCTGCCCAACGCTACGCGCAGCACTGGACAAAGGTACTACATTCACAATCGGGCCATAGATCGCCAGCGCGCTTGTGTTCCAAATACTTCATGATCTGCCGGTTAAACAGGACGGTCAAAATTCCCATCGCAACATCAATGAAGAAGGTAGAGAAGCCTGTCACGGATATTTCCTTCAACTTAGAAAAAATTCAAATGGCTGGCTTTTGAAAGGCCAGTGTATTTTTCTTTGACCAGAAGTGGGACAGCATGACGAAGAACGAGATGCCGGAGCCTATCGCCGTGGCAAGCCCCGCGCCGTAAATCCCCATGTCAAAGGTAAATACAAAGATATAGTCGCCAAAAACATTGAACAGGCCGCCGGCCAAGACACCTGCTGTTGCCAGCCCGGGATTGCCGTCATTTCTCAAAAATGCAGCCAGCATCTGGTTGAAACAGGAAAAACGGCACAACGACTTTAATCGGTTCCAGATAGGTTCTGCGCCAGAGAAAGCAGATTGATGTCCGCACCGAAAACAGCAGGGATCGGCCAAAGAACAAAATTGCCAGCCACGCTATCACCGACAATACGGCGGCGCCGATCACCGCCGTTGTAAAATATCTATTTTCAACTTTTACCTTTGCGCCCGTTTGCCCCCGAAGGGTACTAAAGATAACGGAGCCGCCAATCCCCATTAACAGGCCCAGGCTGTAAATGATGTTCCAAATCGGAGCGACAACAGCTAAAGCGGCCGTACCATCCGGTCCCTGATATTGCCCCACCATCGCCATATCCACGATAGAGTAGACCGATGTGATCATGGCGCTGCCAAAGGCGGCGGACAGATACTTGAAGTAGATTGGTCGGATTTTCCCGGTTAATAAGTCCATTTCTTTCCCCCCTGCAAAAAAAGGCCGGATAAGAAAGCCGCACATAACGGTTTTATCCGGCACTTTCATACGCAAGAGTAACCCCGGCAAACCGCCTGTTCGGTATCTTATCCGGCCTTATCCCTTACGATGATAAGTCCTCCGACGGTGGCCCATTATACCATATTCAAAATCATTGTCAAGCAATATGTTCGATTTATGGTGTCGGATTTATGGTGTCCGGGAACTTTTATCCGTAAGATGTTGTTGTAGTAATTTATGTAGCCGTCAACAGCCTTGGCAAATGTTTCAAAAGAGGAATACTCTTTTTCATGCCCGTAGAACATCTCGTTTTTCATCCGTCCAAAGAAGGTCTCCATGATGCAATTGTCGTAACAGTTGCCCTTCCTTGACATGGATTGAATGATTTTGTGATCTTTAAGTGCCTGCCTGAAGTACACGTGCTGGTACTGCCACCCTTGATCAGAGTGAAAGATCAGGCCATCTACAGAGGGAAACTTCGTAAAGGCGCCGGCCAACATTCTCTGATCTGTTCCATATTGGCACTTTGAGATAAATCATAAGAAATGATTTCGTTTGTGTTCATGTCGAGTATGGGAGAGAGATAACACTTCCCCCACGAAAAACCGAACTGAGATACATCGGTAGTCCATTTTTGCATAGGAGCTGTCGTGCTGAAATCCCGGTCAAGGATATTCTCAGCAACCTTGCCGACCTCGCCCTTGTAGGAATGATACTTTTCCTTTGGGCGCTTTCCTGCCAACCCCATAGTGTGCATAAGCCGTTGTACCCGCTTATGATTGACCTTGTGGCCGCGCTTTATCAGTTCCTGATATACTCTTCGCACACCGTAGCGGCCTTTATGCTGTGAGAAAATGTCTTTGATTTCATCTGCCAAGCAATGGTTTCGAACAGCAACTTGATCGGCCTTGCTCAACTCAAAATAATAGGTAGACCGTGCCATCTGCATAGATTTCAACAGATATTTCAATTGGTATCCTTTTTCACGCAGCTCTTTGATGATCGCTGCTTTCTCGCCTTGAGTTGCGCTGCGTGCCTCTCTTCTCTCAAGGCGAGCTCTTTTTTTATAACTTCATTCTCCGCCTTTATATACTCGTTTTTTCTGCCCGAAGCCGGATCAATTCTTCTCGTTCGGATTCATTCAGTGGCCTTGCTTCTTCCTTTTTCATTTGGGGTACCCCTTTACTTGGACGACCTTTTTTCATTTCTACCAGGCCATTATACCCCTTTGTTTTATAGTTTTGAACCCATTGATACAATAGTCTATCTTGAATACCGGCCTCGATTGCCACTGACACACAGGATTTTCCGGACATTACTTGGGATACTAGTTCCAGCCGTTCTTCTGGTGTCCAGTTCCTGTTGAAATTTTTGTGTTTCAGTGCTTCTGGACCGCGGCTATCCTCTGCTCTTACCCATAGTCTCACTTTATCCCGAAAGGATTTATCGCTAACACCTTCCGCATTTTCCTTCTCGATACAGTTCTACACCGCAAAGAGATCCTCCATTCCCTCTGAACATATGCTTCCCACCAAGCCGTGAAACAAGAGTACCGGATTGCCCGTTGATGTCCCGTATTCCGCATAGGACAGGCTTGCACCATTTGGAAGCTGAAAAGAGCCTAAACGCATATCGTTCCTCCATTTCCCTGATTGTAAATTAGCGTTCCTATATAGTTTGCCGCCGCTAACCGAAGTATAACACGCAAGCTGTGGGCGTCAATCACATACCTTTCTTTTTTATCAGCTACAAATCTGCCTATACAAAAAACGCAGTTACCCATAGAGGATAACTGCATTTTTCGGAAAAGGCTTCTCAGGTTATGGGAGACAGCTCGAACTTATAGCCGCTGTGGGGGACGGTACGGATCGGGTTGCCCAGTCCCATCTTCCCGGCGGAGCTGGCTGATGATATTGACCACGGTCGCGCCGCAGTCCTCCGGAAACTCATGCCACACAGCCTCGTAGATCTGCTCCTGCGTGAAAATCCAGCCGGGGTGCCGGGCCAGATAAGCCAGCGTGAAGAACTCCAGGTGCGTAAGGTGGAGAGGCTGGCCCTGCCACTTTACTGTCTGCTTGCGCAGGTGCAGCTCCAGGCCGGGAAAGGTGAGGGTGTGCTTCGTAGCGGCGGCTCCACGATTTCGATTCCAGGCTCTTCCGCCAGGAAGTCCTTTGATCCTATCCAGAATTTGTTGCTCGCCATTGGTGACGGATAAAATCAGCAATTTCCCCACGCGGGGTCCTCCCTTCTTCTGACTGCTTACCGGTCATTCCGGCTCCACCGCCCCTTTTAACAATTCAAAGGACCGCTGGCTGATGGTGTGCTCCATCCGGCAAGCCTCCCGTTCCGCAGTCTGGGGATCGACACCAGGCCGCGATAAGCCGGCGGGTGAAAAAACAGTGCTTCTCATAGGTCTGCTCGGCTACCTCTCGGCCTATATCGGTCAAGCGCAGAGAAGTCCTCATCCATGCCACGATAGTATTAGGGCAATCATGAATTTGAGCTGTCCTTCATCTTGATACGGATCGTCTGCCGCGATCCCAGCATGGAACAGACCGCTCTTGTCGTTTGGTCGAGTGAGGGCAATCATGCTCCGTATAATCAAGACCAAGTTCGTAAACCAGGAAGAAGGTAAGGATCGGCACACCACTGCGATGCTGATAAGAGAATAGGGAGGGCCACAAAACTGGTATGCCCCAAGCCACGGAGCAGACCCGCATGGACCATAGCCCATGCCTCGGAATATTGACAGCAGCCACAAAGATCATGCTCTCACAGCCCAGAGCCAGGTCGTTGCCCTCCAGATGGTAGAACTGAAGCAAGGGTGACCGGAGCAGCAAATAGAGCAGCGTGGCCGCACCCCCAGTCCAAAGCGCCGCCCGGCGGGATACGGCCCGATCCGTTTCAGGTTGCACGTTCTTCCAGATCCCAACGCCTGGCCGGCCTGAACCAGGCTGGCCTTCCCAAGCCCTTTGGGAGAAGTATAGTAAATGTCGCACAGGCTCCCACAGATGTTGTGGACGCTTAGCGCCGCTGTGCCCAGGTCTGCTACCAGGCGTGAAAATGTGAACATCCCAAACCGTTCCGCTGCCTGCTCCAGGAATGTGCCCGTGGCAAGGGGGGCCAGGGAGCAGAGGTATTCCCTGTTCCGGCAGCCAGGCCCCTCTGCCCCGCAGAGTGGCCGGATGCCGCCGCCGTAAGAAAAGCGCCAGCGTATAGACCAGCGTGGCGCCAGCACCGATAGCAGTTCCCAGCCCAGCGCCGAAAACTCCCAATTGCGGAATGGGCCCAGACCGTAAATCAGCAGCGCATTGAACACGACATTGACCCGTTGCCTCAGCACATTGGACACAAGCACGCTTTTTGGTATCGCCAAGCCCCGCCAAGATGCCGTGAAGGACAATAGCCGGACCGAGAGCGCCAGACTCACCAGGGTGGGAAAGGCATACTGCAACCCCAAGTTGATATAGTCATCCTGTGCACCGGCCAGTCGTAGAAGCGGGCCAGCTCCAATCCAGGTCCCGACCAGAGCAGCATCGAGAGACCGCACCCCAGCATGAGCGAAGCGCGGGAACAGGAGGTCAGGGACTCATCCGGATGCTTGCCGCGCCGGCGGGCAACATAGGCGCTCAGTGTGCAACAGAGTAGAGCGGGTTACGCAGAGGATCACCATACGGGCGGGGAAAAATACTGACCGCCGCCACCGCTGTGTTTCCCAGAGCGGAAACCATCAGCAGGTCGGCGGCGGTGAGCAGCATCAGCAACAGGCCCTCTGCCGCGGCGGGCCAGGCCAGCCGCCAGAATTCCTTACGGATGGCCATATGCGATCAGCGGATCTCCCGCCCGGACGCCCAAGGCGATTGTGTAGTAAAGGACAATGCCGTCAAACTCGGCCCGAACCTCTTGTAAGCGGCAACCAGACAGTGCCTCCAGGTGTCCGAGCAGTTCTCCCCTTCGGACCCGTTGGTCTAAACCTACTGCCGGATACCAAAATCCCTCCGACTCAGCTTCTGCATAGAAGGTTTCTGTGATCTCCAGCTGATCCCGGGCGGGTTCCCTCCGGGCATAATCTCCAGATGGCGCAACAGGGAGCGGACGTCCTCACAGCAGGCGTCCACCTCCTGTTCAGACCAGCCCCTGCCCGCCCCTCTCAATCAGCAGTGCGGGAATGTCTCTTTTGCACCGCCCAGCTGTAAAGCCCGTTCTTGGCGGTGGAGCGGACCCGGTAGGGTACCGTCAGGACCTTGGCGGCATCCAGTGAGACTTGGTTGACCATTTTCTTCCCTGCTGCCGGGAAGAACACCAATGGATGAAGCGTTTCGCTGCAGTCTCCGCTGTGGAGATCTGCCAGCAGATCGGCTTCCGGGTATAAAGCCGCCTCCAGGGCAAAGGCCAATCGAGCGGAAAGGGGGCCCGCAGAGTTGCCGGGGAAGCTCGGTTCAAATTGACGCCGTCCTCCGGCACCACCTGTTTGGCTCCGGCATAAAAGCACTGGATTTGCCAGCGGCAGTCAGGATGACGTTCCCCGACAGCCTCGCCGGATCCAGGTCCGCCGCCAGACGGCGCAGGGCCTGAATTCCCACATACTGCAGCCGTGGACCCCTGCCGTGACCACCAGCGTCTTGCCCGGGGCGGCACCGCACAGGCAGAGCGCATTCCAAGGGACGGAGCATCCGGTACCGGAGCGGTACGTCACTTTTTCGCCCAGGCAAAGTGTTATCCCACAAAAATCATACGTCCACCTCCGAAGTCTCGGTGTCGAAATACCACAATGGACTCCAGCAACCGCCGGGCGTACTCATCCTTAGTCTCGCTGATGCGGCTGACGGGAAATATTCTGTTACACGGCCCTGATAGAGGAACAGCACATCGTCACAGAGATATGTGATCGAGGTCAGGTCGTGGGTGATGAACTACATAGGTCAGTCCCAGTTTTCCTTCAATTCCCGCAGCAGATCCATTACCTGGACCTGGGTATGCGCGTCCAAGGAAGGAGATCGCTCGTCAAAGAGGATGACCTCTGGCTTCAGGCCACTGCCCTGGCGATGCACACCCGCTGAAGCTGGCCGCCGGAGAGCTCGTGGGGAAATCTGCCCGCAAATCAGCAGGGAGTCCCACCAGTTCCAGAAGGGCGGCCATTTCCTTCTTTCGCCCAGCCGGCCCTCCCGGCGCTCCTGACGGTCAGGCCCTCGCCGATGATGTCTTTGACCCGGAAGCGGGGATTGGCGGAGGTGGTGTGTCTTGAAAACTACGCTGAGTTTGTTCTGCAGGTTCCGACGCCGCACGGGAGCCGTAGACCGAATGCCATCCAGAATCGCCTCGCCGCTGTCCGGTTTCAGAAGCCCGCAAAGCACCCGGCCCATAGTGGATTTTCCGCTGCCGGACTCTCCCAAAATACCGAGGCAGGTCCCTCTTTTTTACGTTCAGGGACACATCAAAGAGCACCTGCGACGGGGTATGTCCGAACACCTTGTCCTGACGCTCGCTTCGGAAACTGACGCAGATATTTTTCAGTTCAAGCATAGACACGCTCCTTTCCTCCCAGCACCTGGCTGTATCGGCGCATCACATCCGTCCGCTTTTCCACCAGCAGCTTGGTATAGGAATCGGTTGCATGGTGAAGAATGTGTTGAAATCGCCTTGGTCCACCACAAGCCCCTGATTGAGGACTACGATCCGGTCTGCCACGGGAAATCGCATTCAAGTCATGGGAGATAAAGACCATCGCTGTCTGGTGTTCCTGCTTGATCCGCAGCAATTCGTCCAGGATCTCAAATTGAGTGATGGCGTCAATAGCTGTGGTAGGTTCGTCCGCGATCAGAAGGGACGGCTTCATAGAGGTCGCAATGCCAATCATAACTCCGTTGGAAGCATTCCGCCGAGAGCTGATGCGGGTACTCTCCAACACCTCCTCCGGATTACGAATCCGCATTTTCTCCAGCATATCTCCAGAGAACGCTGGCGGATATCCGCCTTGCTCCAATCATTGTGGGCCGCAACACAATGGCGATACCGGGAGCGATCATCTGCACCGGGTTCGACGTCATCACATTTTTGCCTCATTGAGGCATTGCGCCCCATTCCGGCGTAGGAGCCTGTACGCCCAGTCCCAGAAAAAGACAGCGTGGAAATATTGATGATCGCCCAGCCCACATCCAGCGAAGCCAGAACCACCAGGTCGGAAGTGATGGAGGGCAGCAGATGGCGGAACAGGATGAACCGCTCCGGCATTCCCACGCACCGGGAGAACTGAACAAAGTTCCGGTCCCGGTACTGCATGACACCGGTTCGGATCATGCGGGCATACCACGCCCATTTGATGAACACATTGGCAATGATGACGTTCTGGACGCTGACACCCAGCAGTGCCACCACAGCGAACACCATGATCTGGCTGGGAAAAGAGAGCATCACATCCACCACACGCATGATAACTTCCTCTATGATGCCCCGGAAATACCCGCCATGATGCCAAGAATGGCACCCAGACTGATGGTGCCGAACATGGTCAGCAGGGCAAGGCCGAGGGTAGGACGGATGCCATAGATCATGCGGGAAAGGACACAGCGCCCAGCTGGTCGGTGCCCAGCGGATATTGCAGGCTGTAGGATGCAAATTTGTTCAGGATATTGGTCTCATAGGGGTCATTGGGCGCAATGACAGGAGCCAAAATGCCTACAAGACCCACCAGCAATACAAATACAACGGTAAACACTGCCGTGCGGTTGCGGAAGAATCGTTCTTTCATGGTCAGTCCTCCTTGCGCAGACGGGGATCGGAGACGGTCTGCAAAATATCAAACAGCAGATTGAACAGGACAAACAGTACCCCAATCAGCAAAACATAGGTCTGGATGACCGGGTAATCCCGATTGAAGATGGAACTGATGCACTCATGCCCATGCCAAAATGTTGGAGTTTTCAGACCCAGCTTGACCAGAATCCCCACATCTGCGGCAGCCCGCCCAATAGGCAGAGCATGGCCGTGGAGATAAAGACCAGGCCCCGCATATTGTTACGGATCAGACGGATCCTTTGTACAACAGCGCAGATCAGATGCCGATAGTTCCGTTGCCATTGGCAGCACGATCACAAACGAACGCCGCCCCAACTGCAGCGTGGCGGGCAGGCAGGCATGGCCAGTTCTCCGGCGACCAGTCCGCGCATAATTTTATCAAACCATGCCGAAATCCCCTGGAGACAGCCCAGGACCCAGGGGATCAAAATACCGCACCAGAAAAAGGTTTGTTCAGGCAGGCAGCGCCTCCTCCATCTCGCCCGCCACGGTGATAATGGGCGTCTGATGCCATTCACCGTGGAGGACACCTCAGCACCGGAAAATAGCGGGATCAAAGGTTGTTCAGACCAAAACAGACTTCCATCGCCAGCAGCAGGGGGATTGCCATCAGCAGCTCACGGCGGTTACATAGCGCTTCATAGATGCCCAGCGCTTTTTTTTGCCGGGTTGCATGGAATAAACTTATTTTGCAGAAGCAGACGAAGGAAATGGCCAGCAGCAGCGGAATCGCCATCTGGAACAGTCTGCGTACAACCCGCGAGCATGGGCAGTTCTTTTTCAAGAAAAGCCGCCCATCCCGAAGCGGCCCCTGCCATCAACGATTATTCAAAATACATATCCGCAAAGGGCACATCATACTGGTCGGTGCCAAAGTGGACCCCTTCAGTTCCGAGGTATAAAGGGCTTTGTTGGTTTCGTAGGTCAGGGAATGTAGACAGCATCCTCATGGAGCCGGGTCAGAACAAAGTCATACAGTTCCTGACGTTCTGCCTCATCGGTGGAGGTGAGGATATCCGTGATGGCTTGGTCAATCTCTGCCTTGTCCTCCAAGCCCTGCTGGGCTGCGTAGTCTCCGTACACCGGGGCCCGCATGGCCGCCAGGGAGGACTGGGGATCATAAGGCATACCCCAGCAGATGTTGAACACCATATCAAAATTACCGGCCTTCATATTGTCACGATAGGACTGCTCTTCCTCGCCGTGGATGTTCAGGGAGATGCCCAGTTTCAAATACTCACTCTGAAGATACTCAGAAATGGTCTTCTCAGTAACGCTGTCGCTATTGTAGAGGAGGTCCAGTTCCAGTTTCTGCCCATTCTTGGAGCGGCCCCCCTTGTCGCTTCCCATAACCCAGCCGGCCTCGTCAGAAGGCGGGCCGCTTCCCTCGGTGTCGTAGGCATAAGGCTCCAGACCCACGTCACAGTAGGGTACAGTGGCGGAATAGAGGGTATCGGCCGCTGGCTCCAAGCCATAGAAGATACCTTCGGAGATGGCCTGCCGGTTTGTGGCGTGCTGGAGCGCCTTTCGCACCGCTGTGTCTCCCAAAATATCGTGGGTGGTGTTCATCACAATGTGCCGGGTAGAGGTGGGATCAGACAGACCGACCGTGAACTTGTCGCTGTCCAGATACTGGCTGATCGCGTCGGCATCGATCATATTTTTGCCGAAGATCAGATCGATCTCACCGTTCTCCAGTGCCATGATCCGAGTCTGGTTGTCCGGGATGACCTTGACGGTGATCTTCTGAATGGCTGGCGCTTCGCCCCAGTAGTGCTCGTTGCGCTCAAAGACGGCGTACTCGTCAGTGACAAAGTCCGTGAGCACATAGGGGCCTGTCCCGATATAGCCGTTGACACCGTTCATCGTGCTGCCGTCGATCATGCAGTTAGGGGAAATCATTGCGAACGGACGGATGCAAGCCAGCTCGGTGAGCATGGGGTAGTACGGCTCGCTCATCTCAATGACGAAGGTATCCTCGTCCGGAGCGGACACACCCACCAGCAGATTCATCATCTCCAGCCAGGTGTGGCGCTCACGGTTCTCCAAGATGGCGTTGAAGTTGGCCAGGATGGCGTTGGCGTCGCAGGGAGTGCCATCGGAGAAGGTCACGCAGTCCCGACTGTTGAAGGTGTAGGGCCGGCCGTCCTCGCTGATAGTCCAGTCTTCCGCCAGACAGCCCACATAGCCGTCTTCCGTATTGCTCACCAGGGTGTCGTAAAGGATGCTCTGGGCATACATCTCACCGGCGTACAGGTGAGGGTTCAGATCCCGGATATCCCGGTAGTTGACAAATATCAGCTCATCCCGCGTACCCGTTTCACTGTCTGCGTCGGACGAGCTCCGCTTGGAGCCGCTTCGCCCCTTGTCCGCAGCCGGCGAGCGCCGTCAACAGCAGGGCGCTGCTCAACAGCACAGAAAAATCCTTCTTTTCATAAAAGCCTCCAGTCCTAAATATTACAGTCTTGCGCTATGGTTTTTCATTTTACAGCAGTTAGCCAAGACTTACCAGAGGCCAATTTTTCATGGAACCCCATAACAATTTGTTATGCCTTTTTACAGCATTTCTCCAAAGCGCTCTGTCAGCCAGGAGGCCTGCGGCGAGAGCGGACGCTCCGGGTCCCGCACATAGCCGATTTGAAGAAACGGCTCGCATCCGTTGATGGCCAGCGGTTTGATGTCATATTGCTCATAGGGGCGGTGCATAAAATTCAGGCCCAGACTGCAAACATCCGTATGGAGCAGGAAATTGATGATCGAGTGGTCGCTGTCGCTGTATATCACGTGCTTCATAACGCTTTGGTCAATGACCCCCATGCTCACCGTTTCAAGATGATGTTCCATAGAAAAGAAATCCTGTACTCCACGCATGAATTTCAGATTTGGAAGATCTGAAAAGTCCACACTGTCCGCATGATACAGTGGGTGCTGAGGTCCTACGTAGACACAGATGCTCTTTTTCACTCTGCGGAATAAACTCCAATTTCTTGTGGAGAAGAATGTGCTGAAATGTAGGCACCTGCTTTTGCGCCACATATACGATTCCAACTTCAGAAATTCCTTTGGTGGACATGGTCGGTGATCTCCTCCACGGTGCCCTCGTGGTGCTCAATATGGATTCCAGACCCCCAGGTTTTGTAAAGTCTACCAAAAGGCGGGACACCATGTTGCTGGGATATGCCGACAGCCGCAGACCGTTCTGCTCATCCGGCACGGCCAGAGAGGAGATCGTAGCCGTTGCTCTCAGAATCAGCTTCGCATACTCCAGCACGTTCTTTCCATAAACCGTAGGCTGTACGCCTTTCCCGCTCCGGACCAAAAGGGCCGCCCAGTTCATGCTCTAAGGTTCGGATGGTTTTGCTGACATTTGGCTGCGTGGTGTACATACAAGCCGCCGCTTGCGAAAGGCTTCCGCGTTCGCAGGCAGTCACAAAAGCTCTCCAGTTGTTTTATTTCCATTGATCTGTCCCCCATGCCATCGGTTTGCTATTGCTAACCACAATATACTACATCTGGCGCTTGCGGACAACAAATATATTCTCATTCAGGATGTCATGCACTTGGAAGTGATAGAAATGTCCGGTACAATTTATTCTGGTGAACCACAGGCTGGGTTCCTTTGAATGGCTGATTGCCAATATAGTCAAGCAACAGTCTAAGCAGTCGGTCCTCCGCTTTCCGTTTGCAGAAAATGCAATCAGGGCATTCTTGCGACGAAGGATAACTGGATCAGGAACCTGTTTTCTGGTCTGCTGCATATCTTTGAAACGAGCTTTATCAGGCTATGCTCTGAATTTTTACTGCATGGAATCAGTTACAAATCTCTGCCTGCACAAAAAACGCAGTTACCCATCAAGGATAACTGCGTTTTTTCGGAAAAGGCTTCTCAGGTTATGGAGGCAGCTCAAACTTATAGCCGCTGTGGGGACGGTACGGATCGGATTTCCCGGTCCCATCTTCCGGCGGAGCTGGCTGATGATATTGACCACGGCCGCGCCGCAGTCCTCCGGGAACTCGTGCCATACGGCCTCGTAGATCTGTTCCTGCGTGAAGACCCAGCCGGGGTGCCGGGCCAGATAAGCCAGCGTGAAGAACTCCAGGTGCGTAAGGTGGAGAGGCTGGCCCCGCCACTTTACCGTCTGCTTGCGTAGGTGGAGTTCCAGGCCGAGAAAGGTGAGGATATGCTTCGTGGCGGGCGGCTCCACAATCTCGATTCCAGGCTCTTCCGCCAGGAAGTCCTTGATCCTATCCAGAATTTGTTCCTCGCCATTGGTGACGGATAAAATCAGTAATTTCCCCACGCGGGGTCCTCCCTTTCTTCTGACTGCTTACCGGTCATTCCGGCTCTACCGCTCCTTTCAGTAATTCAAACGACTTCTGGCTGATGGTGTGCTCCATCCGGCAGGCCTCCCGTTCCGCGGTCTGGGGATCGACCCCGGCCGCGACAAGCTGGCGAGTAAAGAAGCAGTGTTTCTCATAGGTCTGCTCGGCTACCTCCCGGCCTATATCAGTCAAGTGCAGGGAGAAAGTCTTCATCCATCGTCAGGAAGCCGCCTTTTTCAAGGTCGTCACCGCATGACACACGCTGGGCTTCGATACATCAAGGTGCCTGGACACATCCACGGAGCGCACCATGCCCTTTTTCCTTTTGGAGCACCAGCACGGCCTCCAGATAGTCCTCGCCCGACGCGTGAAGTTTCATTTTGCCTCCTATCCCATCTCGTTCAGAAAAAAAGCGCAACAGGCGTTCCCTGCCCTCCGGCTCGCAGAGGGAGTAGCTTTCCTGAATCTTACCGTGCTCCATGTGGATAACAAACTTACAGCACCGCAAAATAAATTCCGGGTCGTGCGTCACCACAACCGCAGTTCTTCCTTGTTCTGTAATTCTGTTCACCACCTCCGCCACCTGCCGCATGTGAAACAGGTCCAGCCCGCTGGTGGGCTCATCAAATACGATCAGCGGCCGTTCTGATGCAATCGCGGAGGCGACGGCCACCCGCTGCTTTTGTCCCCCGGACAGCCCCATGGGATGTCGCTCCCGATATGGGAGCAGGTCCATCTCAGCCAGCACAGCTTCCGCTTTTGCACGGTCCTCTGTTCTCATGCTCAGACATATTTCATCCAACACGCTTTCTGTGAAAAGCTGGTGGTTTACGTCCTGCATCACCATATAACAGAGCTTCAGCCGCTCTTTTCTGGAATAAATCCTGCCCTGTTCCTGCACAGTGCCGCCGCACCGCTTTTCCAGCCCGCACAGGCAGCGGGACAGGGTGGATTTTCCCGCCCGTTATGCCCAATGATTGCGGTTGCACCGCAAAAGGGGAATTCCACCTCGTCAATGTGCAGGGTTTCCGGCTGATGCTTATAGGCAAAGGAGAACTGCCGGATTTTCCATTCGAGTCCCCGGTCCGGCCGTGAGGCAGCGCTATCCCCTTTAGGTCGTTCAGGTCCAGTGGGCGCAGGCCCATTTGCTCCCGTCGCTCTGCGGGCAGGCTTTGGAATTCTGCGGCGGTATAGTCGCCTCGGATCTCTCCATCTTTCATATAGAGGACACGGTCGGCCAGATCTCGCAGGTAGTAGAGCCTGTGTTCCGAAATAACGATGGTTTTTCCCTGGGCCTTTAGGCGCATGAGCAGTTTTCGGAAATCCGCAATCGCGTAGGCGTCCAGATTGGAGGACGGCTCATCCAGGACATAAATATCCGGGTCGATGGCAGCCGCCGACCCACAAGCGATTTTCTGCTTCTCCCCGCCGGAGAGGGAGAAGATGCTCCGGTCAAGCAGGGATTCCAGCCTCAGCTGCCCGCCACCAGGCGGACCCGCTCACGGACAGCCTTCTCGGGCAATCCGTGATTTTCCGGGCCAAAGGCCAGCTCGCTGGTCGTATCCACATTGAAAAACTGGGAGCGTGGATTTTGGAACACAGAGCCTACCATTTGGGAAATCTCAAAGAGCGACAGATCGCGGGTATCTTTCCCCGCCCAGATAGACCGAGCCTGTAAAAGTTCCCTCGTGGTAATGGGGGATCAGTCCGTTCAGCAGACGGGTCAAGGTCGTCTTGCCGCAGCCGGAGGCCCCGCAGAGAAGAACAAAGGAGCCGTCCTCAATCGTACAGGTGATATGCTTCAGCGCCCCTTCCGTCAGACATTCCCCATCCACAGGGCCGCTTGCCGGATAGGAAAACGACACATCTCTGCACGCAATCATGGCATTCACCCCTTGCAGCCCACACATAGACTTGCGCGGCAAATGCCCCAAGGCAGATCAGGAGCAACACAATGTCCTGTGCGCGAAACCAGATTTTACAGATGTTGGTCCGCTTGACCGGTCCGCCCAGACCGCGGGTCAGTGCCGCCGCACTCAACTCTTCTCCAATCTTGACAGAGCAGATCATCATGGGAACCATGCGGTATTCCAGAATAGAGCCGGCCTTTCCACCGCCAAAGCGGACGCCGCGCATCCGCATGGCGTCCCCAATGGCGCTCCATTCTTCTGCAACCGTCGGGAAAAAGCGGAACATGACCGACATGGGGATTGTGATCTGCTGCGGCAGGTGAAGCCGCTCCATAGCGGCCACGAATTCGCTGACGGTTGTGGTCGTGACTACGAAGTACCCCATGACAATTCCCGGCGTAAACCGGAGGAACAGCCCCACAATGGCAACCGCGATAAAATTTGCAACCCCGGTCAGATAGGATAGTCCAAACAGTTCCAAGCAGAGGCTTCCCCAAAATCAGGAGATAGAGGACAGCGCCTTTCCATTTTCCTGCCGAGAGCAGAAGCAGCAGGGGATCGCCGCCAGCACGATGATGTAATACTGCATGACGCCTTCATACGAGCCGCCCAAAATGAAAACGGCTATGGTGGTCAGCACCGCCAATTTTGTGCGAGGATCTAAAACAATCCCACTGTGGTTTTTCTGACTGGCAAGAAGTTCGCGGCTCATGATACAATGCCCGCCCGTTCAAAGTGCTTTTTGAAAAGTTTGCGCCCAATCAGGCCGCCCACCAGTCCGCTGACAAAGGCCGCCGCCAGAAGCACCGGCAAAATCCAGTCCGGCATATAGGCCATGAGCGTATCTGCATATTCCTGTCCATAGCCGGGAAGGAGATTTTGATAGTAAGCATCCCGTGTCACAACAATAGGGATGAACGCGCCGATCACCCACATGGAGAAAACGCCGTGGATCAGGACTTCGCGCTTGGCGTTTTTGTAGCCGCAGCCCTTCATCATGAAATCAGAGATCAATCCAAAATCAGGCCGGTGGGGATGCACCAGTAGCCCATTCCGGTGAGCAGCATAATGACGCCGAGCAACAGGCCGCAGATGGTCAGCATACCAAACTTTTTAATTTTGGAGAAAAACAGCATCATGGGGATGCCGCCGACCAGCGGAACGATCACACTGATGAGCGGGATGAAAATAGGGATAAAGCCAATAGACGCCGCGGCAAAGATCACGATAAAGTAGATCGCCGTAAAAATACCGATGTTGATCAAGTCTTTCCCTTGAAGCCTGTTCATTGAGAATCCTCCTACACATAATTGATTTTCGGATTAGACAACGCTAACCGTCGTAATAGTAGCACAGATCAAATCACGCTTCTATGCACATACCGACAGTTTAGGCCCGAATAGCAAGGAGTTTTCTCTTTCCTGTTGTTTGATGATTGACCTCTAAAAAGGGGCCGCCCTATAATAAACTCAATCATTTTGCTGCGAAAGGGGAAAATTTGTTGCGCGACATGATGGAAAGTATCCTGAAAAACAGCGATACTGTTTTGGGCGTAGAGTGGAAAAGCGGCCCAAATAGCAGCGAACTTCTTTTGGAGCAGGAGGACGGCCGCGGGAGGATGGTCTTCCACCCGCTCTTTCCGGGGGTAACCCTGGCGTTTATTCAGGTAAGCGCCTCAAATTGGCCGGAGTCCGAGGCAAATGCCGAGCTGCGGCCCCTGCTGATCAATTACTGCGTTGCAGGAAGAAGTGAGCTTCTTCTGGATGACGGAGCCTACATATACCTGAAGGAAAATGATTTTGCCGTCAGTGAGCAGACTGCCCAGGACGGCTATATTTTCCCAACCAGGCTCTATCAGGGCATTAAAATCTATTTTGATATAGAGCAGCTCTCTCAGAACGCCCAGGAACTGATGTCCGCCTTTGAGCTGGATTTTACTCTGCTGCGTGAGAACTATTGCCGCAGGCAAAGACCTATATCAACGAGGCGGACAGCACACTTTACCGCTATTTTCCGCAAACTCTGGGCACTGTCGGAGCAGCCGTCTCTATTTTATCTGCGCATCTATACGCTGGAACTGATTTACGAACTACTCCATACAGAGCCGCGCCCTTCAAAACCTGCGTCTTTTATACGGAACTTCAGGTGGGGATCGCCAAAAAAAGCAGAACAAATCCTCACCGCAGATCTCCGGAAACATATCCCCGTGCGTCTGCTGGCGGAAAAATTCTCCGTTGGGGAAACCAGTTTGAAAAACTACTTCCGTGGGGTGTACGGCCAGAACATCTCCACCTATCTGCGGGAGGTCCGTATGAAAGCCGCCGCTGAATTTTTAGCGAACACCAGCCGCCCCATTGCAGAAATCGCGGAGCAGGTTGGCTATTCCAATCAGGGAAAGTTTGCAGCGGTATTCAAGAAGCAATTCGGCATGTCCCCGTTGGAGTACCGGCGCGCACAGAAGCTGGCCACACTTTAGGCGCCGCTTCCCATAAAATAAGCACAGACCCTTGAAAGGCCGCCCGCATCCATAGGGTATTGGCCAGCAATGTTTCCCTGGGCGAAATGGATGATGTCCGTGCAGCAGTCCAGCAGCAGTTCCAGATCGTGTGATCACATAAACAGTGACACCTTCCGTGCTGAGCTGCCGCAAAACAGCGGCGACCTCTTTCATGTGCCGGTAATCAAGGCCGCTGGTGGGTTCGTCAAAGAAGAGAATAGACCGCTTTGATGCAATGGCAGATGCGATGGCCACCCTCTGTTTCTGCCCGCCGGAAAGCGACATAGGGTGCCTGTCTCTGAACAGGAGGAGATCCAGCCGGGTCAGGATTTCCTCTGCCTGTTTTGTATCCGGCTCCTCCATGCTGATCAACACTTCGTCCAGGACTGTTTCTGTAAAGAGCTGATGGTTTACCTCCTGCATGACCATATAGCAGGTGTTCAGCCGATCTTTCGAACGGTATCGCCTGCCGTTCCAGATTACCTCGCCGCATCGCTTCTCCAGCCCACAGAAGCACCGTGAAAAGGTGGACTTGCCAGCCCCGTTATTGCCAATGATGCCTACAATGCGGCCGGCCGGAATAGTACAATCCTGTATGTGCAGGATTGACGATCCGTGGGGATACGCAAAGCGGAACTGCTTCAGCTCCAGTTCCGTCCCTGTGCATTGCGGTGTTTGCGGCGGTTGTAATTGTTCCAGGGCGAAAGTGCGCAGCCCAATTTCCGTCCGGGCTTGCTCCGACAGGCCATTAAATTCCTCCGCAGTATATTCCCGTGTGATTTTGCCGCCCTTCATATAAATAAAACGATCCGCCAGACCACGGAGATAATAGAGCCTGTGTTCCGATACGATGATGGTTTTCCCTTGGCTTTTCCAGAAAGCCAGGGTTTTCCGCAGGTCGGAAATGGATGCCGCATCCAGATTGGAGGATGGCTCATCCAGTACCAGTACCTCCGGCTCCATGATCGACACGCCGGCGCAGGCAACTTTTTGTTTCTCCTCCGGAGAGGTGGAAGATATTCCGGTCCATCAGCTTTTCCAATCGGAAATCACAGACCGTCCTCTCCAGCCGCGCCCGGATTGTTTCTGCAGGCTGGCCCAGATTTTCACAGCCAAAAGTAATCTCGCTTGTTGTATCTACATTAAAAACTGGGAACGCGGGTTTTGGAACACGCTGCCCACGATTTTCGCCGTATCATAGAGCGGTTGTTTTGACACTTCAGCCCCGTTGACCCACACGCCGCCGCTCATCTTCCCTTCGTAATAATGGGGATCAGGCCGTTGATCAGGCGTGTGATCGTGGTTTTGCCGCAGCCGCTTTCGCCGCAGAGCACGGCAAACTCGCCGCGCTTGATCTGAAGCTCAATGTCCCGAACACCACCGGTATGCTCTGTTTCTTCTCCATAAGAGAAGGTCACATGGTCAATCTGAATCATCCTCTGACACCTCCCAAAAGCGATCTGCGGCTGGAGCAGAAACAGAGCGAAGCAGGCGACGCAGAACAGCGCTGCCATAAGATCCTGTGCATGAAACCCAATCCGGCACAAATTGGTACGCCTTCCCGGAGCTCCAAGGCCCCGCGTTAAGGCGGCAGCGGAAAGTTCATCCCCGATTTTGACCACGGATACAATAAGCGGTACCAGCCGGTACTCGACCATCAGGAACGGGTTCTTTTCCTCCGAAGCGTATCCCGCGCATCTTCATAGCGTCCCGGATGGCCTGATACTCCTCGCTGACGGTAGGAAAAGAAGCGGAAAATCACCGACAGCGGGATCACGATCTTCTCCGTCAGGTGCATCCGCTCCATGGCGCCAATGAATTCGCTCACCGATGTGGACGCAATCAGATAGGCACCCATCATGATACCGGGTGCAAAGCGGGTCATGATGGATGTGACCGCCAACAGAACAAAGGAGGGGAGCCCGCTTGCCCAAATCAGCGCCACCCGCTCCAGCGCAAAGCAGGCCGCGTACAAAATCAGGTACTTTGCCGCCGTCTGAAAGCGTCGCTCGGAGAGGATCAGGATAAATGGGACAAGGCTCAAAAAGCGGCTTTACCAAGTTCATGATTCCATCATTGCTGGTACTGAACATCAGGGTGGTGATGGTCAGCAGGAGAAGCAGCTTGGGCGCGGGTCCAGCTGGATGCCTTTCTTGCTTCCTGTTACTATGGGGTATGACGCGCTGCTCATTACGCAATGCCCGCCTTGGCAAAGTGCTTTTCAAGAGGGCCTTTGCCCAGCAGTCCACCGGAAATGGCGAACACAAAGATTCCTGCAATTACCAGGATTATGCTCCACATAGGCATGACAGCCATTACCTGATCCGCATATTCCTCTCCGAAGCTGGCCGCAAAACTCGCCCAGGAGTCTTCCACCATAAAGTACA
>VOFB01004570.1_pt1 | contig 23471 bp, 36 predicted proteins | sample 5384141 | NCBI WGS metagenome assembly VOFB01 (sample SAMN12384721, study PRJNA508395) | human gut metagenome | isolation source: healthy gut A | host: Homo sapiens | reverse complement strand
ATAATCTCAGGAGTACTGATCATCGTCACTGTCGGAAGTATACTGTTTTATAGAAATCCATGGCTCGTGCACAGAATGGATGCCGATCAGGCAACAGCAGAGGTGTTGGAAGAGATTGCAGAGAGCACATCACCTTATGTGAAGATTGAAGGCATTGAGCTTACTTTTTACGGGTTACTATAGGTGAATGGGAATGGAACGGTATGTTCTTATTGCTATATGGGATCAATCGGGAATCATTATGTACTCACGGATATACCTGCGAAGGATAAAGGTGCATTGGCTGAGGACAGTACACTGGAGGAGAAGGTTTTGAAGAACTATACACTGACAGGTCAGCTTTGTGAAGAAGGATGAAATTACCGCAAGATTGGCAGAAGAAGAGAACATGGATCTCAGTGAATATAAAGCCTATTATCATATGGCGGATATTGAGATCCATGATTATGACAGTGATCAGGAAAGAATGCGTATCTATCAGATGATGTATCTGATAATGGCGGTCGGCGTAGCCGCTGCCGGTGCGATTTTATGGTCAGAATCTAGGCTGAGTATGCAGTCAACGAAAGACAACAGTTGACAGGTGCTCCGCTGCAAAGGAGGAACCAATGAAGAAAGTATTACCGATTGTAATTGTGATGCTGCTTATTATAGGTGTAGGCGGCGGAGTGGCGTGGGTCTGCATAATCATGCCATGGAATTTCCATGTGGTTTTTTCCATGATATCAACATAAGAAGCGGCAGATGCTGATGCAGTATTATTTTTGCGCATAGATAATCGCCTCGGCTTTTCAATATGTTTCTCCAGATGTTTCAGAAAATGAGAGTTCGGTAAAAATATGCCGATTTCGTCATATCGTTTATTATGTTCTACCAGTGTGTCCTGTCCATAAAAGACATAGGCCATCGGAAGCTCTTTTCCAGTGCAATCATGATATCCCAGACAGCAGCATAGGCCTCTGCCTCGGTTTCTTTGAGTTTTACTGTGTCCGGAAGTTCACGGATCAGAAGAATGCCTGTTGTGATCTCAAGAATCTTCTGCTCGATATTCATATGGTTTGGACCGTAATCATGGCTGTAGCGATAGGCTTGAGCCAGAAAAATGTTTCGATCTGATTCAAGATCATGATAAATTTTTGAAAAGTACTGTATTCTTTCTTATAAAAGGGATTATCATACTCCGGAAGTAAGAGACCGTTTTCATCGGTCATGATAATCAGTTCTGTTTGCCGTCTGCATTAAATCGATAAAGGAATCAGAAAAAGAATTTCGAAGAAGATCAAAAATAGTATTCTGACAGATTCCCTTAAAAGGCAAAAATCTCTGTTTTGTGGGTGGGATTCAAATAAAGCTTTGAAAATTCTTCGGGTGAAAGGGGATGATTTCATCATTACAAAATAGAAAATCGCAGAATGTTGCCTGAAGTTTTTCACAAGCCCATGGATCCTTTAAAATTTTTTGAAATAATATATCTGAATGCTCTTCCCGAGGGAAAATCGTTTTTCTTCCATTATTTATTACGCGTCCTTCCTTGATTTTCTTATTTTGTTCGATTATACTATGAATGTAGAAATAAGTAAAAACTATAATTGATATGATATCGATTATGTTTTGATATGTCTGAGTAAAAAGAATGAATGTCAATTTTGAGTATTATCGGATTTTTTATTATGTGCCAAGTATCGCAATTTTACAAAGGCGGCCAGAGTCCTGGGAAATAGTCAGCCGAATATTACGAGAGCGATGAACTGTCTGGAGCAGCAGATACATGACGTTGTTTATTCGGACAAACAGAGGTGTTCAGCTGACATCGGAAGGAGAGAACTTTATAATTATGTATCTGCTGCGATGATTCAGATTTTTGCGGCGGAAGAGGCTTTTTTCGGAAAATGATGGCCTGCTGCACGGTAAAATCGCAGTGGGAACAAGTGAGACGGCTTTGAATATCTTTCTTCTGGATAAGCTCAAAGCATTTCATCAGAGTATCCGCATCCGGTTGAAGTTGTATAATTATTCGACACCGCAGGCTATGGAGGTGATTAGGGAGCAGGAAGGTTGACTTTGCTGTTGTGACGACACCCGGTAGAGGCGACAGGACCTCTGAAAGTCGTGACACTGCAGTCTTTTAATGAAATCCTTGTGGGCGGAAGAACATTTGACAGATTAAAGGATCGAATCGTTAGTCTGACCGATTTGAAAGACGATTCATTGATCGGACTCGGAAGAGAAACAATGACATTTAAGTTTTATAATCAGTTTTTCTGGAGCACGGCCTTGAATTTGTGCGGACATTGAAGTGGCAACCTCCGATCAGATTCTTCCGATGGTCAAGTCTGAACTTGGACTTGCATTTATACCGGAACCGATGGCACGGGAGGCGGTTAAGAAGCAGGAAGTTGTCAAGATTCCGCTTCAGGAAGAGATACCAAAGCGGGAGATATGTCTGGTATATGATTATCAGCATCCCCTTAATTCAGCAGCAAGACAGTTTATTGCAATGTGCAGGGAGATCTGAAGGGCAATGCAGAAATCACAGATGCAGTCGATTTCTAAATATTTCAGGCGGCGGCAGGCGTATGAGAACAGCTTGAGATCAATATCCCTTGTTGGAAATAGCGTAAACTGGTATACTAGAGATAGTTTATAAGCAAATAGAGTGGTTAAAGGAGTGATTGGATGCCATTAATAAAAAGGGAAAACATATACAGTTGATGATATTTATGCTTTGCCGGAGGATGATAGGGCAGAATTGATTGATGGTCAGGATTTATTATATGGCACCACATCTAATAAATGTTTGTCATTTCCCATGTATATGTTATAATGTAATGCATATTTCATTGCGTTTAATGCTTTAAATGAATGAAGACCTATACAGTGAGGAGACGAGAAAGTTTATGTCTGAGGAGAAGAAAAACCTCCATAAAAGCCGAAGTGTTCAGCTGGGTCAAGGTGATTGTTTCAGCGATTATAATTGCTCTGCTTTGTGGACTTTTTATTATAGCGAATGCGGTTGTACCTACCGGATCGATGGAAACAACGATCCCTGCCGGATCCAGGATCATGGGACTTCGATTGTATTACGATTTTAATGAACCGAGAGGGCGATATCGTTATTTTCAAATACCCGGATGATGAGAGTGTTGATTATCTGAAGCGTATTATCGGCCTGCCGGGAGAAACAGTAGAAATAATCAGTGGTAAGGTCTATATTAATGGTGAATTGCTGGATGAGCCTTATCTGAGTGAGGAGCCGACAGGTGATTTCGGGCCTTATCAGGTGCCGGAGGACAGTTATTTCATGTTGGGAGATAATAGGCTGTTTCGAAGGATTCAGGTACTGGGCACAATACCTATGTGAAGAAGGATAAGATCATAGCGAAGGCCTTTTGTGATGTATTGGCCGTCATTGAAGTGGCTGGGTTAATTGAATATGATGAAAGAAGGGCTGCCTTTTGAAAAGCAGCCCTTCTTTCATAATATAAAAATGCCCGAATCAACAATTCTGATGATCCGGGCATTGCATTCCAACGATAATAAAGATTAGTCTAATTTGATGCCTGCAAGTAAGGAAGCAAGGCTTGTTGCTGCCTGACCTTCTTCTTTGTAATTGAAAGCAGGTTCTCTGCTGTCGATTACTTCTGTGTCTGCATCCTGAGCGGCTTTCATGCTGAGGCTGATCTTGCCGTCCTTGATGCCGATGACCTTCACTTTCACTTCATCGCCGACTTTGACCCTTCGTTTGGTGATTCAATGTGTTTGTTAGCCATCTGTGAGATATGAACAAGACCGGATAAATCATCAGCAAATCCTACGAAAGCACCGAAAAGAAGTGATTCTTTCAACTTTACCATCGTAGATATCACCAACATTCACTGCATCAATCTTAGCAGCTCTTGCTTCTGCAGCTTTATCCTGTTCAACAGCGAAGATGCAGACACCAATGCCAGAGTTCGTTAAGAAGATGACTGTATATGATATGGATAAGGATTTTGATGAAATTGTTTCTAAGGTAGATTTCGTATTCTGTGCAGTTAATATGCCTAAGGACCAGATTAAGGCTATAGAGGAAAGATATGCTAAGGCAGAAGTTCCAGTTGTTTCTAATAACAGTGCTAATCGTTGGACACCAGATGTTCCTATGGTTGTTCCAGAAATCAACCCAGAGCATCTTGAAGTTATTAAATATCAGAGAGAAAGACTTGGTACTAAGAGAGGATTTATCTGTGTTAAGCCTAACTGTTCAATCCAGAGCTACACACCTGCTCTTAATGCATTAAAGGAATTCGGACCAAAGCTTGTTGTTGCAACAACATATCAGGCAATCTCAGGTGCTGGTAAGACATTTGAACAGTGGCCAGAGATGGTTGAGAATATCATCCCTTATATTGGTGGCGAGGAAGAAAAGTCTGAGAAAGAGCCTTTAAGATTATGGGGTAAGATTGAGGATGGAAAGATTGTTCCTGCAAGTGATCCGGTTATCACATGTCAGTGTATCAGAGTTCCAGTTCTTGATGGACATACAGCAGCTGTATTTGTTAACTTTGAGAAGAAGCCAACTAAGGAACAGATTATTGAAAAGTGGAGAAGCTTCAAGGGAGTTCCACAAGAACTTAATCTTCCAAGTGCTCCAAAGCAGTTCATCCAGTATCTTGAAGAAGATGACCGTCCACAGGTTAAGCTTGATGTAAATTATGAGAACGGAATGGGTGTTTCACTTGGCCGTTTAAGTATCCCTGAAGGTACCTGTGGGTGTGAAGCCATTGATACCTCTGCATTATTTAAAGATGTGGTGAAATTTCTGGAGGATAAAGTTTCAGGGATAGAAAGGTCCCTCATACAGAGAAAGCTTCCGGCATCAGCCAAAATTTCGGCGGCAATTATGTGAAGTCAATCTGACTGATCAGAAACTGTATCTGTACAAAAAAAGGTGAGAGCTGATCATGTCCTCAATATTGTGGATCAGGCAGTGTCAGCAAGTCACATATGACGACAGGGGTTTATCAGGTATACAGTATGGAGAAGAATACCGTGCTCATAGAGGAGCGGATTATGCCTCACCGGTATCTTTCTGGATGCCTTTTAACGGTGGTGTCGGTTTCCATGATGCCACATGGAGAAGCAGTTTCGGCGGCACTATTTATCAGTACAATGGTTCCCCATGGCTGCATCAACATGCCGTATGATAAAGCAAAGACGCTTTTATGAGAATATCAATACAGGTTATTATGTTGTTGTCTGGCGGTGTCACTTATGTGCCGGGACAGACAACGGACAGAGGTTCATCTTTCAGGCAGCAGTTCCTCAGGTCACAGAAGAATGACAGAGACGACCGGAAGGGATGACACGAAGAAGGAAACGAAGAAGGAAAGCGATAAAGACAAAGAAAGAGACGAAGGAAACAGAGAAACATACAGAGACAAAGAAACCGGAGACAAACTGCGCCGGAGACGAAGAAACCTGAAACAAGTGCACCTGAAACTTCTCAGACAGAAACGAAGGCTCCTGAGACCAGTGCGCCGGATAAAAAGCACCTGAGACGAATCCCGCCTGAAACAAGGGCACCGGAACCGCAACCAGAGCCGGAAGCCCCGGAGGAAGGGGGCTGGTGGATGCTCAGTCTGTATCCGGCATATAACAGATGAAAGATTTCTCCGGCTTCCGAAATAAAGTGCGGAGTCCGGGGATAAAGAGAGGAAGAAACATATATGGAGAATAATCAACCGGTACACAAAAAGGCGGGTGCGCTATAAGGGCACACATCCGAGAAATTACAATGAAAAAGTACAAGGAGCTGAATCCTGAGAAGTATGGTGAGACCATTGAGAGAGGATCCGAAGGGTGGTACGCCGGCGGGGATGCATATATCATCATGGTGCAGGAAATTTGATTTCCTGCAGATCCAGCCGGGACAGAGAGGTCTGGATGCGACACTGGGCTATGGCGGACACACATCTGCCATGCTCAAATGCCTCAAGGAGAAGGTCATCTGACGGCCCTGGATGTGGATGCCATTGAGATGGCCAAGACAGAGGAACGTCTGAGAAATCAAGGTTTCGACCGGATATTCTCACGATCCGCCGGATTAATTTCGCCAATATTGATTGATGAAGTGGCACAGGATGGCAAGTTTGATTTATTCTGGCTGATCTGGGTGTGTCTTCAATGCAGATTGACAATCCTGAAAAAGAGGGTTTCCTACAAATATGACGGACCATTGATCTCAGACTGGACCAGACAAAGGAGAGTCGGCATCTGAAAGATTGAAACATGTTACAAAGGCTGAGCTGGAAGGAATGCTGATCGAGAATTCAGACGAACCTTTTGCTGCTGAGATCGCAGCAGTGGTGATGCAGGAACTGAAGAAGGGACATTCGGTGGATACGACAGTCAGATTGCGTGAACTGATTGAAAAGGCATTGGTGAAGGTGCCGGCAGCGGAGCGCAAGAAGAGTGAAGAAATCCTGTGCCAGGACATTTCAGGCACTTTAGGATTGATGTGAACAGCGAGTTTGAGGTTTTGGAAGCGTTTCTCCAGAAATTGCCAGATGTGCTGAATCCAGGAGGCAGAGTAGGCTGTGCTGACCTTCCATTCCGTGAGGATAGATTGGTGAAGAGATCTTTAAAAGAGAATGTAAGAGTTTCGATATACAGTGATGCGGCAAAGGATGTTATCCGTCCATCAGAAGAAGAGTGCAGACGCGAACAGTCGTGCCCATTCCACGAAGCTGGATGGGCTGTCAGGACTTTAAACCCGGAAAGGCCGGCCGCCATAGAGCGATGACGAAGGATATTCGAACCGGCGATTGGTTTCAGGTTAAAAATAGAAAGAGAAGGCGAAGAGCAAATGGAAGATTCACAATGGAAAATGATCGTTTGGCAGTGACAATTGACGATCTGGCAGAGCTTGTCAGCGTGTATGACAAAAAGTATAAGGGTTAGATTATCTGGCAGGGAGATCCGACCTGGTGGAAACGTCAGGCACCGATTCTTTTCCCCAATGTGGGTAATTATGGCGGCGAGTACCTGTATCAGGCAGACATTATGTTCAGGATCAGCATGGTTTTGCCAGAGATTATGAGCTGGAACGGATGGAAGAGAGGAATTCTAACTCACCGTTTTGTATCAAATGAAGAAACAAGAAAAAGTTTATCCTTTGACTTTGAATTGCTGATCACACACCGGCTGACGGGAGCTGAGGTGAGATCCAGTGGCAGATAAAAATACCGGTGATCATGAAATGTACTTTACCATCGGTGGACATCCGGGATTTAATGTTCCGGTTCTTCCCGAACAGCTTACAGTGATTATGCATTGAAATTTGCAGATGATCAGAATGAACTGAAATATATCCATATCGATATGGCCACGGGCACCGGACTTCCGGACAAGGTTTACACAATGCCGCTGACGGATCACAAATATCCGTTGAGTAAGGCGTTATTTGATCTGGATGCACTTGTATTTGACGGCGGCCAGATCCAAAAAGCCGGTATTGATGCCTGATGGGACGGACTATGTCACTGTTTTATGTGATGATTTTCCGAATTTCGGCATCTGGGCACCAGGAGCACCGTTTGTGTGTCTGGAACCATGGTGCGGACGATGTGATAATTTCGGGTATGAAGGTGAATTGAAAGATAAACCGGGAATCAATCATTTGAAAGGAAGAAGTCTTTAAAAGTGTATACAATTGCTATTGGTGGTTGAAAACTGATCTGAAAAAAAGAGAATCGGTGGATAACCTATGGAATCCGTGAAAAGAGATTAGTGAAAAGAAAAGGGGCTGTTACTGAAGGTAACAGCCTCTTTTGTCAGCAGAGACGATGGGATTCGAACCCATGTGCCGGTTGCCCGACAACTTGATTTCGAGTCAAGCTCGTTATGGCCACTTCGATACGTCTCCAGTGCCTATCTATTATACTATGCTTTTGATAGAATTTCAAACATTTTTTGCCATTTTTGAAAGAAGTGAAAGAAAAAAATAATTCTTCAGAAATTCTTTACAAATCCTTAAGGATACAATGCAATAATAGGTGTCGAGAAGAAAGAGAACTTCTCTAATATAAAGAAAGGAGATTTTGAGATGATGAATAAAGGAGCATTTAAAGGCATTTTAAGAAAGGGTCTTGCATTTGGTATGGTTGGCGCTATGGCATTAAGTATTGCAGCATGCGGCGGTAAGAGCGCAGCATCCTCAACAACACCTGCGACAAAGCTCCTGCAGCAACAGAGGCTCCAGCAACAACAGAAGCAGCACCTGCAACTACAGAGAGCACTGCAGCCGGTACAGTAACAGAAAGTTCTGCAGCGGTACAGCAACAGAAGCCCCTGCTGCAACAGAATCTGCAAAATAAAACGATACATATTCCAAGTGAATAGAATTAAAAAAATAGGCTGTGCCGGTTGTGCACAGCCTGTTTTATTGTTATCATAATATAGCAGATGTGCAGAAGAACAGTTAAAAAGCATAGGATGAAAATCAAGAAAACGGCGACTGGTGATGCACAATCAAGTTTTGAAAATCATAAAACAGGAAGGGGATTTCCAATGGAAAGTACCTTAAGCGATAAATCATTAAAAACATATAACACTCGGCATTCTGGCCCATGTGGATGCAGGCAAAACGACACTGTCAGAGAGTATTCTTTATCTGACGGGCAGCATCAGAAAGCTCGGCAGAGTGGACAACAAAGATGCGTTTCTGGATACATACAGTCTTGAGCGGGAGAGAGGCATTACTATTTTTCCCAAGCAGGCAGAACTTGAGATGAAGGACGGAAAGTATACACTAGCGATACGCCGGGACATGTAGATTTTCGGCGGAGATGGAACGAACACTGCAGGTGCTTGATTATGCTGTGCTTGTTATCAGCAGGGCGGATGGTGTACAGGGCCATACCCAGACTTTATGGCCTCTCCTGTCACGATATAAAGTGCCGACATTTATTTTATTAACAAGATGGATCAGAATGGAACGGATCAAGAGGCGCTGATGGCTGAAATCTATCAGCGTTTGGGGAGATAATTGTATTGATTTTTCAGAAGAATTAGATAAACGCAATGAGAACCTGGCTATGTGTGATGAAACGGTGTTGGAATCCTATCTGGAGAAAGGAACAGTGACGGATGAACAAATACGAAAAATGATCTCAGAACGAAAAGTTTTTCGTGCTTTTTTGGTTCAGCACTGAAACTGACCGGTGTTCAGGAACTGCTGGATGGAATTGAAAAGTGGACTGTCAATTCACAATATCCGATAACTTTGGTGCCCGCGTCTTTAAGATTGCAAGAGATGCTCAAGGCGGCCGATTGACTTATATGAAAATAACGGGCGGAAGTCTTAAAGTGAAGGCATTGCTGAAGGGACAGATGCACAGAACCCAGGAGGATGAAAGTGAATCGGAAATACTGCCGCATATGGAAGCAATGACGCATCATCAGACAGCTGGGAAGAAAAGTGAATCAAATCCGTATTTATAACGGTACAAAAATATGAAACTGTGGATGAGGCGCCTGCGGGAACCATCTGTGCAGTGACAGGTTTGACGAAGACAAGAGCAGGGGATGGACTTGGTGCTGAAGCAGAACAGATATTGCCGCTTTTGGAGCCGGTACTGACCTATCGGATCGAGCTGCCGGAGGGTAGTGATTTGCATAAAGTACTGAATCAGCTCAGACAGCTGGAAGAAGAAGAGCCGGAATTGCATATTGTCTGGGATGATATTTCAGGGCAGATCCTTGTGCAACTCATGGGTGAGATACAGACAGAGATTTTGCAGCAGCTGATCCGGGGAACGGTTTAACCTGGAGGTGAAATTTGGTGCAGGCCGAATTGTATACAAAGAGACAATTGCAGCACCGGTGGAGGGAGTAGGCATTTTTGGAACCTCTCAGACATTATGCAGAGGTACATCTTCTGATGGAGCCTTTGGAACCGGGCAGCGGTCTTATATTTGATACAGTCTGCAGTGAAAATATGCTGGATCGCAACTGGCAGAGGCTGATTTTGACACATCTGGAATAAAAAGTTCACAGAGGTGTGGTGACGGGGCACCGATCACGGACATGAAGATTACGCTGGTTGCAGGCAGGGCACATCAAAAACATACAGAGGGCGGGGATTTCAGGCAGGCAACCTACAGAGCAGTGCGTCAGGGACTTCAGAAAGCAGAAAGCGTCTTATGGAGCCTTATTACCGCTTCAGGCTGGAACTGCCCCGGCGTCTGGTGGGGGACATGCCATGACAGATATTGAGAAAATGAGCGGAAAGTTTGAGCTGGGTGAAAACGAAGGCGACACGGCAGTGCTGACCGGTATGGCACCGGTTTCTGAGATGCGTGAATATCAGAAAGATGTCGCTGCTTACACCGGCGGTACCGACGCCCTCTTCTGCACAATGGCGGTTACTTTCCGTGTCATAATACAGAGGAAGTACTGGAAGAAACATTTTATGATCCGGAGCGGGATCTGACCAATCCAACGGGTTCAGTTTTTCTGTGCACATGGGGCAGGCTTTGGTGCCATGGTACGAGGTAGAGGAATATATGCATCTGGAGGGGGCTGGTCTGGATGGAGGCATTCAGGCACTGAGGATAAGGATGCAGTGCTGGCAGCAGAGGCACAGGTACCCGGAAGCCGCAGCATAGCACCCTCACTTGCTGATGACAAGGAACTTGAGGCTATTTTTGTTCGGACTTACGGTGAAATTAAACGAAGAAAACCGCAGAAAGAGCGGACATTCAGAGGTTCGGATGAAATTAATCAGGGAACAGCAGGTTCGGCTGCGGAATGAATAGCACATTGTCGGATACAGCCGGGAAAAGGCAGCTGGCGCAGTGAAAAGCGACAGAAGGAGAACCGACGCCAGGAGACTGCTCAGGAAAGTTACCTGTTAGTGGATGGTTATAATATTATCTTTGCATGGGAAGATCTTCATGAATTATCTGAACACAGTATGGATGCGGCACGCAATAAATTGATGGAGACATTATCAACTATCAGGGCTATACAAGCCAGAAGTGATTCTTGTTTTTGATGCCTATAAAGTGGAAGGTTCTTCGGGAGAAGTCACCAGATGGCATAATATTGATGTGGTTTTTACAAAGAAGCGGAAACGGCCGATCAGTATATAGAAAAGACGCCCATGCCATCGGCAGAAAGTATAAAGTCACCGTGGCAACTTCAGATGGCCTTGAACAGGTCATTATCCGAAGTCAGGGATGTCTGCTTATGTCGGCCAGGAACTGCGTGAAGAAATTGAGCGGATCAAGGTTGAGATCCGCCGTGAACATCTGGATAAAATCAGGAGAGAGGTAATTATCTGCTGAATTACCTCCCGAAAGAAGAGGCCGAGAGGATGGAGGCCATCCGTCAGGGCCTGATACCCTCTGATGACGAGGATGCGGCGGACAACAGGCGCCGCTGATAGGTCAGATACCATGTGACAAGGACGATGCCTTTAGAATACTGGAGATACTGATGCTCCACCAGATACCGGAAAGGCCAAGTGGTGTCTTTGTAAGAATAAGAAGCAAAGGAATACGCATACATGTCAGCAGGATGCTTTCGGAGGAAGGCGGCAAAGTGTTGCCGAGACCCCCGAAGGCACCTGCTGTTGTGATTTCTGCACACATAAAGAGCTGAGAAAAGCCCATGATTCGGAGGTAATCAATGCCGATAGGAAGAACAGCATCATCATTCAGGAAAATCTTAAAACCGGTCCCGGCAGGAAACGAGCAGCAGTGTGCAAAGTGAGCCCCATACAAAAACAATTTTCATAATTGATCGATAGCCGGCTTTCACGCGGTCTAATTGCCCGGCACCGTAGTTTTGTGAGATAAAAAGCGTTGATAGCGGCCATGAAACCATCTGCGGCCATCCAGGACAGAGATTCCACCTGGGTGCCGACTTTCTGGGCTGCTACAGCACCGTCTCCGTAACCGGCCACAAAACGTGCAATAAGCATAGAACAGCAGGAAAAAAGCATGTCCTGAAGGGAAAGCGGCAGGCCGATGCGGATAATCTGTATAATATTTGAAAGGTCTTGGTTTTGTCAGCTGCAGCCCGTGATAAAGCGGATGCCGTTTTTTGATAGCAAAAAGGAACAGAATAAATACAAACATCTGAGCAAAACGGTGGCCACGGCGGCACCTGCCACGCCGAGAGCGGGAAAAGGACCAACACCGAAAATCAGCAGCGGGTCAGCAAAAACATTGCTGACAAGACCGCATGTATTCATAATAAATGGTGTCCGGCTGTCACCGCAGACATTGAAAGAAGCCGTAAAAATCTGGTTCATGAAAGTAAAATAACCAGTCCGCATGTAATACGGAGATAAAGAACCGCATCCTGTATAACTTCCGGACTGCTCAGCTGGAAAAAGCCGATCAGCGAATGAGCCAGAACATTGATACCAATACTGAAAAACAAGGGCGAATAAAATACCAAGCTGAAGGGCGGCACCGAGATAGCGTCGTGCTTCAGCATCATCACGGGCGCCGAGACAATGTCCGATCTTCACTTGACCGCCCATCTTGGCCATGGTCACCAGACCATTGGAAAACCAGGTAAACATACCGGCTACACCCACACCGGCCACGGCACCGCTGCCGAGACGGCCGATCCAGATCATATCGATAAAATTGTAGGCCATCTGTATAAAAATAAGTCATGACAATCGGAAGCGCCAGTACACAAAGCGAGTGCATGATCCTGCCATGCAAAAGATCAATTGTTTTTGTCATAAAACCTCCAAAATTTTGAGACTGCAATACTGCTGGCAAAATCGTAGTTTTCGAATAATATTCAGAAGTTTAGATATTTTGCCAGCAGGATTGCAGATATCGCAGTTTATTGAATTTTTAGAGAATACAAAGTAATATCTCTTAAAGGATATCAGTGATTCTCTCAGTTTTTAGTCGTCAAATACCATAGTAACATATTTGGAAAAATAAAAACTGAGAAAAACAAAGCGTAAAAAATACATATGGCAGGAAATTCGGCTAAAGGGTCGCTTTTATTGGGCGCGGTATAATGTGCAGGAGGTAGACTAACCATATTTAAATAAGTGGTATCGCAATTAAATTGGTGAGTTTATGATAATTCAGTTGAAGTTTAAATTTTATGCAGATATCAGGAATGCGCAAAACCGCCGATTTTGATTCTGTATTGATTTGCTTTAGTAATAGGATTTTAATAGTGGTATTAGTATAATGTGTCGGGCAGATGCGAATTTCTCGTTTGTTTCTCAGTAAAATTGGAAGAAAGTCGCTGGTGCCGGCCGACAGAAAGGAATTTATAATGAAAATCGTAGTATTAGCAGGTGGAATTAGTACGGAACGTGATGTTTCTCTTGTATCAGGTATGGGTATTTATAAGGCATTAAAGAGCAAAGGTCATCAAGTAATGCTTCTGGATGTTTTTCTGGGTTATGAGCATGATGACTGGAAGGATGTCTTTGAGAAGAATGTGGACTGGGCAGCTTCTGTTGGTGCCATTAAGGATCAGAATCCGGACATTGATGCGGTGAAGGCACTTCGACCGGATTGGAAGAAGAACTTCTTCGGCCCCTCATGTCATCGAAATCTGTCAGCACGCAGATGTTGTGTTTATGGCACTGCATGGTGAGAATGGTGAAAAGGGCAAGATTCAGGCATGTTTTGATCTGAATGGTATCCGCTATACAGGTACAGATTATGTCAGCTCAGCTATTTGCATGAATAAAGCCATTTCAAAGGATATCTTGTGACAGGCGGTACCGACACCTGTGGGCATCCGTCTGAAGAAGGCCAGACACCGGATGTAAAGGTGCCTTACCCCGTGTTGTGAAGGCTTGCTGCGGTGGCTCCAGTGTCGGTGTTGTGATGGCCAATAATGATGAAGAATATGCGAAAGCCCTTGAAGAGGCTTTTAAATATGATGATGAAGTTGTCATAGAACAGTATATTAAGGGACGAGTTCTCTGTGGGCGTTGTGGACGGCAAAAGCTTATCCGATCATCGAGATCGCACCGAAGCAGGGCTTTTATGATTACAAGAACAAATATCAGGCAGGCTCTACGATTGAAACTTGTCCGGCAGAACTCAGTGAAGAGAAGACACTGTCTATGCAGGCGGCAGCTGAGCTTGGCTTTCAAAGTACTGCGTCTGAAGAATTATGCCCGTATGGACTTTATGATGGATGAAAAGGTGACTTCTATTGTCTGGAAGCCAATACACTTCCGGGAATGACACCCTGACTTCACTGCTGCCTCAGGAGGCAAAGGTACTGGGAATTGAGTATGAGGATCTTTTGTCAGCTGTTGATTGACATTTCCATGAGAGATGAATAGCAGGAAGGAAGCGGTATATATTTATGAAAACATGACTTTAGAGAATATTGCAAAGCGCCTGCGGCGGCGAGATTTATTGTATGCGTGAAGAACTGGCACAGGAGACAGCCAAGGGCATTGTGATCGATTCAAGACAGATTGAGCCGATATATTTTTGTGGCAACAAAGGGTGAACGTGGGATGGCCATCAATTATTCCGGATGTTTTTGCAAAAGGAGCAATGGCAGGATCTGTGAAGTATTGCCGAAAGAAGATCTGGGACCGTGTATTTTGTGAAAGACAGTTTTATGGCTTTAAAGCAGGCGGCAGCCTTTTATCGTCAGCAGCTGAATATCCGTGTGGTGGGTATCACAGGCAGTGTGGGCAAAAACAGCACAAAGGAGTTTGTGGCTTCTGTTCTTTCAGAGAAGTACAAGGTACATAAGACTGCCGGCAACTATAATAATGAAGTCGGTCTGCCGCTGACCATCTTCGGTATTCAGGAGGATGATCAGATCGCAGTCCTGAGATGGGCATCAACACTTTTGGCGAGATGCACCGTCTCAGTGAGGTGGCAAAACCGGATATCGTGTCATGACGAATATCGGTCAGTGCCATCTGGAAAATCTTATCGACAGAGACGGCATTCTTTCGGGCCAAGTCAGAGATCTTTGATTTTATGAACTGAAGGGGACAGTTGTTGTCAATGGTGATGATGATAAGCTGGCAAACCATTCATGAAGTTTACGGCAAAGCACCGGTGACCTTCGGCATGAACAAGCAGAATGCAATATGGGCAGATCATATTGAAAACCGTGGATTGCTGGGCAGCTGTGCAGATATTCATATGGGTGATGATGTTGTCCATGCGATTATTCCTCTGCCGGGTGAACATATGATTTACAATGCCATGGCAGCAGCGGCAGTTGCTCTCCAGTTTGGTATGTCAAAAGAGGAGATTGCAGCAGGCATCAGTCATGTTGAAGCAGTTGCGGGCCGCAGCCATCTCGTGTTGAGGCCGGAGACAAGGTGATCATTGATGACTGCTACAATGCGAATCCGGTTTCAATGAAAGCGGCAATTGATCTTCTGGCAACAGCACCGGGACGCAAAGTAGCTATTCTCGGTGATATGTTCGAACTGGGTGAGAATGAGAAGGCGATGCACGGTGAAGTTGGAGAATACGCAGCAGAAAAAGGTATTGATCTGATCCTTTGTGTTGGAGAACTTTCGAAGCTATGTATCAGAGGCTGTAGGGAGTGGCGGCAATGCAAAATATTATGAGACAAGGGAAGCTTTGGAAGCAGTGCTTAATGAAATACTTCAGCAGGGTGATACAGTTCTTGTCAAAGCATCCCACAGTATGGCCTTTGAAAATCTGGTGAAATGCATTCAGGTAAATCAGTAAGACTTGTGATAATTGTTTAAAAAGGTGTACAAAAGGCTTATAAAATTGTTAATTTTTTAATTATCGCTGAATGCATTGCAATCTGCCAAAAAAAGTGATAAATTATATATATGAGATTGTCAAAAGACAAAAGTTTAGGAGGAATATATATCATGAGCAAGAATATGCAGGGCTTCGGTATGATGATTCAGAAACTGAAAGAATTCCGAAGAGAATCGTTTTTACAGAAGGTACAGATGAAAGAATTCTTGAAGCAGCTTTCACGTCTGCTGGCTTCCAACTTCCTTACACCAATCCTGGTAGGTAACGAAGAAGCTGTACAGGCTGCTGCAGAAGAATATGGATATAATATCAGAGGCGCACAGATCGTTGATCCTGAGAACTATGACAGAATGGACGAGATGATCAATATGTTCTGTGAACTTCGTAAGGGCAAGAATGTTCAGCCTGAAGAAGCACGTAAGACTTTACAGGCAGGCAACTATTTCGGTACAATGCTTGTAAAGATGGGTGTTGCTGATGCTCTTTCTTGGTGGTGCTACATACTCAACAGCTGATACCGTTCGCCCGGCTCTTCAGCTGATCAAGACAAAACCAGGCAACAAGATCGTATCTTCATGCTTCATCATGGTTCGTCCATCTGCTACAGGTGAGAACGAAGTTCTGGCTATGGCAGACTGTGCGATCAACATCAAACCTACAGCAGAAGAACTGGTAGAAATCGCTATCGAATCTGCAGAATGCGGACGTATTTTCGGTATTGATCCTAAGGTTGCTTTCCTGAGCTACTCTACACTGGGTTCAGGTAAAGGTGAAGATGTAGACAAGATGCGTACAGCAGCAGCTATGGCTAAGGAACAGGCTCCAACTCTTCCAATTGAAGGTGAATTACAGTTTGATGCCGCTGTTTCTCCGCGTGTTGCACGTACAAAATGCCCTAATAACCCGGTTGCAGGTCATGCCAACGTCTTCGTATTCCCTGACATCAACGCAGGTAATATCGGTTACAAGATCGCTCAGCGTCTTGGTAACTTTGATGCTTACGGCCCAATTCTGTTAGGCTTGAATGCACCAATCAACGACCTGTCTCGTGGATGCAATGCTGAAGAAGTTTACTCTATGGCTATCATCACAGCTGCATTAGCTGACTAATCATTAGCTGTCCTAAACAGTCAGGATAAGAGAATAGAACGATAAATGATCAAAGAGAGGATGCCCTTTGCGGATATCCTCTCTTTTATCTTTTGTAAACAGGATTCCTCTTGATATTTGATGATAGATTTCGAGTTAGACTGTTTACATTTTATATTTGATTTTATCGGAGGAAAAATTAGTTGAAAAAAAGGGGATATTCTTCATATAATATAAACATAAAGTTGTATTATTATGGAAAATCAACAGACGTTCGGAGAGAAAGACTGATGAACGCTTTCTCCGAATTTTCATGTGAGCAGGGGTAAATGATAAAATATAGGAATTCACAAAATATGTCTGCGAAGCAGATATGAATTCTGCATCAAGACTTGCAGATAAGCGTGTCTTGAATAATAAAAGAAATGGAGATAAGGGGTATGGATGAGAATACAGTTGCAGTGGGGAAAGATATAGATCTGGAGACAGTGATCCTTCAGAATGTGGATCTGGCAGAGAGCATCGGGGCTTTCAGAGAAGTGGCAGAGCAGTTTCAGCAGCTGATGATGATGTACAGCTGTGCAATCCGGGAGGTGCGGACGAAGCTGGAAGTGCTCAACGATGAGTTTCAGGTTCAGCGGAGCCATAACCCGATTTCGTATATTAAGTACCGTGTGAAGAAACCGGCAAGTATTTTGGAGAAGCTGAAGCGAAGAGGGTATCCGGTAACTTTGCAATCAGTGGAGGATAATCTTCACGATGTGGCAGGTATCCGTGTTATCTGCAGCTATGTACAGGATATTTATATGGTGGCGGATATGCTGACTTCACAGAATGATATTACACTTCTGGAGGTGAAGGACTATATTGCTAATCCGAAGCCGAATGGTTACAGAAGTCTTCATCTGGTGGTACAGATTCCGGTTTTCTTCTCAGATGGGTGCAAGCTGCTGAAGGTAGAAGTTCAGATCCGAACCATTGCCATGGATTTCTGGGCCAGTCTGGAACATCAGCTCAAGTACAAGACAGAGGGGATGTGCCGGATGAAATTGCGGCAGAACTGGAAGGATTGTTCCGACGTCATTGCCAATACAGATCAGAGGATGCAGAAGATTTACAATACATTGAAGACGAACAAGACAGAAAACAAGCAGGAATAATGGCTTTACGGTAAAATTGACAAAATTAGCTAAGAAATAGCTAAAAGTTGAATTGACAGGTACTTTTGGCACGGATATAATAATGATAAGTATAAAAGAGTGAAAAAAGTGTGAAAAGAGGACGAGAGAATGGCTCTTAGACGAGAGAGGATGCGTCTTGGTGATATCCTTATCAAGCAGCATATTATAACAGAAGATCAATTGAAGAAAGCACTGGAACTTCAGAAGGGAACAGGCAAGAAGATTGGCGAGGTATTTGTGGACAGCGGCATGATCACAGAAGAGATGACGTCCGTGCACTTCAGATGCAGCTTGGACTGAAGGTTGTCCGTCTGTCCGGAGTTGTGATACCGAAGGAAGTGCGTAATCTGTCAATGTGTCACTGCTGAAGAAGTATCAGTGTATTCCGTTTGAGCTGGATCCGTACAATGCCAATATTCTGCATCTTGCGATGGCTGATCCTATGGATATGGCAGCCATTGATGATATATCCATTGTAACGAATCTGCAGGTAGAACCGTATATCGCAACAACCAGAGAGGTACTGACAGCCATTGACCGGTGCTATGGCGCTTCAGAGACCATGGATGCGGCGCGTCGATTTACAAGAGAACGTTCCAGCTGCGGGAGGGATTGAAGAAGAGACAGAGACGGATGTCAGCGATGCTCCGATTGTTCAGCTGGTGCGGTCTTTGATTGAACAGGCCATTCGTCAGCGTGCCAGTGATATTCATATAGAAGCACTGCAGGAGAAGGTACGTGTCCGATACCGTATCGATGGTGCGCTTTATGAGAAGATGGTCTATGACAATAGTTTGCTTCGGCTATTTCCGCCCGTATCAAGATTATGGGCGGTATGGATATCTCTGAGAAGAGAAAAAGCCTCAGGATGGCCGTATGACGATTATGGTGGACAGACAGGAGTATGATATCCGTATTTCTTCTATTCCAACGGTTCATGGCGAGAAGCTGGTGCTTCGTATTTCCTCCAAGCTGAATCTGACTCGTGAGAAGAAGGAACTGGGACTCAGTGATGACGAGCTGCAGCGTTTTGACCATATGATGGCACATCCTTTTTGGTATTATATTTGTCACGGGACCTACCGGAAGCGGCAAGTCTACAACACTGTATACAGCACTTAGCGAGATGAACAGGGAAGCTGTGAATATTGTCACTGTTGAGGATCCTGTGGAGGCGGATATCGAAGGCATCAACCAGATTCAGGTGAATCCGAAGGTAGCTCTGACATTCGCATCAGCCCTTCGTTCGATTCTTCGTCAGGATCCGGATATCATTATGATCGGTGAGATCCGAGACCAGGAGACGGCTTCCATTGCTGTTCAGGCTTCCATCACCGGCCATCTGGTTGTTTCTACCATGCATACGAACAATGCTGTAGGTACTTTGAGCCGTATGGCAGACATGGGTGTGGAGAATTACCTTATCGCCGATTCTATGATCGGTGTTATCGCCCAGCGACTGGTTCGTAAGCTTTGTCCGCATTGCCGCAAAGCCTATATGGCTTCTGAAGAAGAGAAGCGGATTCTCAGGAAGCCTCCTGAAGAAGATGTGGAGATCTTTAAACCGGCAGGCTGCAATTTCTGTAATCAGACCGGTTTCTTTGGTCGTATTGCTGTTTTTGAGATTATGGAAGTGAATGAGGAGATCCGTTCTTTGATCGCGAAGAACGCTTCAACAGAACAGTTGGCTGATGCGGCGAAGAGAAGCGGTATGCGAACCCTTCGCGAGAATGGCATCCGCTATGTGCTTGAGGGCATCACATCTGTAGATGAAATGCTGAAGGCATCCTATGAATAAATAATGATTGAACAATCAACAACTGTGAATAATAGTTAATTGATAACTGTGAACAGACAGCTGTGAGCAGGTATTTGAATAAGCATTATATGCTGGATAGGAAGGCTTATGTATACTTTTAGATAAAGTTTTAAAGGACTCTGTGGCAAGCCCATGCATCAGATATCCATTTTACTGTAGGATGTTCACCATTCTTCAGGATAGATGGTATGCTGATCCCTCAGGAAGGCGAGAAGCTGATGCCGAAGGATATGGAAGAATTGCTTCTTCCGATTCTTGACCAGCGTCACAGAAAGAACTGGAGGAAAACGGACAAAACGGGACCTGGCATATGCCATCCGCGGCGTTGGACGTTTTCGTGTGAGCATTTTAAACAGCGCGGAACACTGGCATCTGTTATGCGATGTCTGCCGTTTACTATACCGGAAGCCAAAAGCCTCGGTATTCCGGAGGAGGTACAGGCACTGACTCAGAAACGGCGGGGGCTCGTTCTGGTAACAGGACCGACGGGAAGCGGCAAGTCTACGACACTGGCATCTTTGGTGGATATTATCAACCGCACGTATCCGTATCATATTATTACATTGGAGGATCCGATTGAATATCTTCACAGACACCAGAAGTCCATTGTGAATCAGAGAGAGATCGGCAGTGATTCAAGTGACTACACCCCAGGCACTGCGCGCAGCCCTTCGAGAAGACCCGGATGTGATCCTTGTGGGAGAGATGCGAGATCTTGAGACGATTTCCACGGCTGACGGCAGCTGAGACAGGCCATCTGGTGTTGTCTACATTGCATACCATCGGTGCAGCCAAGACCATCGATCGAATCATCGATGTGTTCCCTCCAAACCAACAGCAGCAGATCCGTATCCAGTTGGCATCCGTACTGGAATGCATTGTTTCTCAGCAGCTGATCTGCAAAGAGGACGGTCATGGCCGAGTGGCGGCTCTTGAGGTGCTTTTGCCAATAATGCGGTGCGCAATCTGATTCGTGAGAATAAGACCTATCAGATCCCCTTCCATCATACAGACAGGCAAGCGTCGGGGCATGCAGACCATGGATGATGCCATCTATGATCTGTTCCTGAGAGGTGATATCAGCGCAGAATCTGCGGTATCCTATGCTCAGGATCCTGTGATGATGAACAACAAAAGTGGATTTTAAAGATGTTATAAGAGAGGACTTGAATTATGCCGGGATTTTCCTATGTTGCTGTTGATGCGGCGGGCAAAGAAGTCAAGGGAAGCATGGAGGCTGACGACAAGGAGAGAGTCGCTGAACAGCTGCGTAAAGACGGGCTTTGCCGATGTCTATCCGTGAACAGGGCATCATGAACAAAAATATCGATTTTTCTGTGGGCAGAAAAGTAAAGTCCAGAGATTTGTGTGTATTCTGCCGACAGTTTGTCAGCATCACCGAGGCCGGTGTGCCTATGAAGGAGGCACTGCAGATGCTGTCGGAGCAGACAGAGAGAATAAATGGCTTAAGAGTGCCATTTCGGAAGTATTGGTGAATGTTGAGAGAGTGAATGATGGTGCCATTCAATATCCGTATCGTTATGGGATACGATTTCCATTGCGAAGACACATTGGCAGTGGAATCAGTTGGCAATGGAGCAGGACAAGGATATCAATGGCCGCAGTGACGGCAAAATCCGATGGGTGGTATGGTATTGCCTGGCCAACAATACATTGTATAATCAATCACCGAATGATGTGAGAAACAATTATTATTTCTACAGCAGAGGCAATGTCATTTATACCGGTGTGGGCCATGAGCAGTATCGAATGAAGAAGAAATTAAGCTCTTTATCAACGCCATGGTCGCAGCTGCCAATGTTACTGCGGTTGATCCGAAGTTAATTTTGTGAAGAACTTAACCCCACTGCAGATATTGAAAAAAACCGCTACTATTCGACGGATCAGTCTGCATGGACAGATGGTGAAGCCAATGTTCTTGAGAAACTATGGACTTCTATGTGAATGTCAAGGACTACAACATGGTCAGCACTGATCTGAATCAGAAGATGTGGAGAAGCAGGAGATGGCACTGCAGTTTTACATTGACAGCGAGAATGGAGAGGAGATTCAAGATGCACCTGTGGATACGAGGCTTGCCGATATTACAAAAATATTAGAACACTGACAGATTATAATGGCGATACAATAAATGTAAGTGATGACGGTCTCTTCCACCTGAAGGAGAATAATGCCTTTAAGTTGACAGTGCCTGAGCCGGAGCAGTATCTGAGAGCTTCAGGATCAGCGACTTCTGGTGAAGGAAATGGCTACAGGAAAGACTGCAGACTCTATGTCAAGGTGACAAATACCGTTTACCTTTACGGCGAGCCGAAGACCAGTACCAAGTGGGCTGGCATTGACCTGAAACAGCGTCAGTTATTTGAACTGAACTAAAAGGCGGATTGAAGATAAAAATAAAATTTATGTGATAAAAATGAAAATATGCTATTGACATTGAAATGATAAGGTGTTAAAATGTACAGAGTTGTGTGATAGGCACAACATCCGTTACGAAGAAAGCAGAGTACTCACTCTCACCTTAGCATTTCAGATGACTTGGGTTCATATTTAAGTATTTTACACATTACGTGTCTTAAATGGTGAGTAGATTTCTGCTCACCATTTTTTCAGTTTAATGTTATGAATAGAAGTCATGAGACATGGAGGTGTCAATTATTAGCGAGTTAATGATTAATGAGCAGATCAGAGATCGAGAGATCCGACTGATTGGGGAAGACGGCGAACAGTTAGGTATCATGTCAGCCAGAGATGCAATGAAATTAGCCAGAGGCGAATCTGGATCTGGTGAAGATCGCCCGACGGCCAAACCACCTGTATGCAAGATTATCGATTACGGCAAGTACAGATATGAGCAGGCGCGCAAAAGAACTGGAACAGGTAAGTTAAAGAGAATGAAGGCATACAAGAGCCATATTCTTACAAAGAAGTCAGCTAAGAGAAAGAGAAATCTTAGACAGGCAGCTATGACTGACGCAACTAATGTTAAGACAATGAAGAAGATTATGCCTTATCTCTAAGATTAATGGTATAACAACATTTATTTAGAGATATAGTTTAAGGAGGAATTTATAAAATGGCAAGTTGATTTCGGGGGTGCTCTTTTTTGTAATAGAAATATCAGATAAAACTCCCCGGAGGAATGCTGTTTTGCATCTTCTCCGGGGAGTTTAAGATTAATTATATCGCGTAGATTAAATATCTGCTAATCCGAAATATTAGTTTTCGTAGTCGTGTTCTTACCAACACCTGTTGGATTGCACTTTAGCCTGCAAGGTACATAGCATCACGAGCTTCGATAGCCTTGTCAGCCTTGTCACCGCTGTAATCATAGAAGCCTTTTGCCTGTCTTAACACCGTAGTTGCCAGCCTGGTAAATTGCTTCGAATTCACCTGATAGTTAGCGTCTGAAAGGTCTTCCCAAGGTATGTAGCGATATGATGATGAACATCAAAGACCACCCTGGTCAACAACTTCGCAAGGTCCAAGGCAGGCATAACGGAAACCAAGACCGTACTTCATAGCACCATCAACGTCTTTGTGGTCACCGATGCCCTGTTCAACGATGTAACGACTAGAAGGGATAGCCTGAATTCTGTT
>VOFB01003998.1_pt1 | contig 23471 bp, 32 predicted proteins | sample 5384141 | NCBI WGS metagenome assembly VOFB01 (sample SAMN12384721, study PRJNA508395) | human gut metagenome | isolation source: healthy gut A | host: Homo sapiens | reverse complement strand
GGGCAAGATTCAGCTCATCGACGCGACCGCCATCAAGACGCCCTTGCGCAAGAACATGGGCGAAAAGAACTGCGAGCTTTCCCCGGCGCAGCGTGCAGAGATTGTAAGCATCTTCATGGCGTTTGAGGAAAGCGAGGTCAGCCGGATCTTTCCGAACAGCGAGTTCGGCTATTGGAAGGTGTCCGTGCAGCAGCCCCCTGCTGACGAGCAGGCAACCCTGCCCTCGACAAGAAGGGTCGTATCCAGCCGGACAAGGTGAAGGCCGACACGGAGATCATCCCGTTCCGCTACGAGGGCGGCATCGAGGCCTTTATGGACGCCGAGGTGCGCCCCTATGCGCCGGGCGCGTTCATCGACCCCAAGGCGACGAAGATCGGCTATGAACTGAGCTTCACCAAGTATTTCTACAAGCCGGTGCAGCTGCGCTCCATGGAGGAAATCGTGGCAGACCTGAAGGCTCTGGAGCAGGAAACGGACGGCATGCTAAAGGAAATTTTGGAGGGGTAAAAGATGGGATATAATGATATTATAAGGATAGAAGCCTCCGATGGCGCTCAGCGGGTTATCGATGAATTGACAGGACTTGCTCGGAGTGGAGGAAAAGTATTCAGAGGATATAATAAGCAGGATGAATTGCTACCGTCTCTGATTCGCGATAAAGTCAGTTATACTGATGTAGAGTCTGAGTTGCTGAAAGATTTTGAGCGTTATGGTAGTCACTATTTTCACGCTACCACGCCTATTGATTTCATGTCTTATGCTCAACACTTTGGACTTCCAACGAGACTACTAGACTTTACATATAACCCATTTATTGCCTTGTCTTTTGCTCTGCACGGTAAAAAATCGAATGGTAGCTATAAAGAGCCCGAAGATAAAGACTATTACTATGTTCGTTATGCTTTAATTGATGAGAATCTCTGTGTACCGTCAATCCCTTTGCGTGATGATATATACACAATAAAAATTGACGCGTACTGATTCACTAGCAGTAAGATCAATTCAGTGCATCGATAGTATGACAGATTTGTTCGGAAGCAATAGTCTTAATCGCAGTATATGGACTCTGGACGGATTCAAGGACAGCTTGAGAATACTGTAAGTAAACAGGAAAAATCCGAAATCATGCTATTCTTTTGTTGATCCGAATCAGTCTAATCAGCGCATTATTATGCAGCAGGGCCTATTTATGTTTCCATATACCCTTGATGTTGACGAGCATATGGAAATTATTAAGCGGAATACTTCGGTTATTATGATTCATAAAGAATTGCGATCCGACTTATTGAAATACCTGGATACATTGGGTTTTTCTACTTTCCGCCTGATGCCTGATTTGGCAAGTGTATGTTACGCAGTTAAACACAAGGTTATTGATGAACGCGCTGAAAAAAGTCCTGCTTTCAAAAAAAGAAAGGATCAGGCAAATGAGATATGAGAAGTACAAGCAAACAGGAACAAAATGGATTACTTCTATTCCTGTTTCATGGGACATGCAGAAAATAGGCGCGTTGTTTGTGCAGCGCAAGGAAAAGGTTTCCGATAAGGACTTTGCGCCAATTTCCGTTACAAAGAATGGCATTTTGCCACAGTTGGCAACGGCAGCAAAAACAGATGATGGCGATAACCGCAAGAAAGTTTGCGTTGGCGATTTTGTGATCAATAGTCGTTCTGACAGAAAAGGTTCGTGTGGCGTATCTGACCTTGAAGGTTCGGTTTCGCTTATAAATATTGTTTTGCAGCCGCGTGAACAGCTGAGTGGAAGGTATGCCCATTATCTTCTTCGCAATCATTTGTTTTCAGAAGAATGCTACCGCAATGGCCGCGGCATCGTTGCGGATTTGTGGACAACCAGATATAGCGAGATGAAAACCATTTTGCTGCCCGTCCCTCCCCGCGAGGAGCAAGACCAGATTGTGCGCTACCTCGACTGGCAGGTGTCGAAAATCAATCGGCTCATTGCGGCGAAGAGGAAGGAAATTGCTCTGCTAAAGGAGCATAGAACGGCAAAAATCAATCAGGCTGTTACGACTGGAATCCATTGTGACACACAACTTGCATACACTGGCTATAATTGGCTGCCCTATGCCCCTGCAAACTGGAAGCCCGTCCCTGCAAAAGCCCTTTTTAGAAACATAACTGAGCTTCGCCGACTGGATGATTCTATGCTTGCGGCAACGCAAAATATGGATTGATTGAACAAACCGAATACATGCGCCTCGAAGGACGTCGTATTGTATTGCGAATGATAATCTTGATAAGTGGCTACACACGGAACCGAATGACTTTATCATAAGCCTGCGCAGTTTTCAAGGCGGCTTAGAGATGTGTTCTAAAACCCGGATGCGTGACATGGCATTATGTAGTTTTGAGGTCTCGACGGAATATATACCTGACTTCTATAAATGGTTTTTCAAATCCGCTGCTTATATTGGTGCTTTGCAGAAAACATCTGACTTTACTCGTGATGGTCAGGACTTACGCTTCTCCAATTTTGTCAAAGTTGGCTTGTTCATCATTCCTATGGACGAGCAACGCGAGATTGCTGAATATCTGAATCGGGAAATACCTAAATACGATGTAGCGATTAGTAATCTTGAAAAGCAGATTGACCAGATAACGGAGTTGCGCACCCGCCTGATCTCCGATGTCGTTACCGGGCAGGTGGATGTGCGGGGCATAAAAGTACCCGATGATGAATATATAAATAACGAAATAACAGAGGAGGAATTTGAAGAAGAATCCGAGAATAATGAGGAGGAATAACAATGGATGCTTCTGGAAGAAAAGCATTTTGGGATACGCTGTGTTCTTTGCATACATACGACCACGAAAGCGCACGGAAGCTCATTGAGGTCTCTCCGTGGCCGCAAGAGCTCTGCCGTTTTCGAGCCGTTAATGAGAATTCTTTAATGCAGCTGCAGAATAATGAGCAGTTCTTTTCGACGGCGGATTATTACGATGATCCATTTGACACCTTCTTTTCGATTGATTTTAAGGCGTTGCAACAGAATGGCAATACTGTAACGCAGATGCTTGCCCAGAACGATACAGGCAGAATTCGTGATTTACTAACAGCCTTTGGTTTTGAGATAATGCTGATTCGATCATCCAATCCCTAAAGGAAACCAAGTTTGATATAAATTGGTTGACTTTTTTTCTCTGAAGGAGGTTCGAAAACTTTTTGCAAAGGCAAATCTATTCGATTTGCTTTTTGCGAAGATCCATTGAACGAAACGATGTGGCTGAAATACGCGGATCGGCACAAAGGCTTCGTCCAAGTATATGATTTCAATGATCCGGATACCAAACTGTGCGGAAAAGAACCCAAATGCACAGAATGCGGAGACCAAGTATCCTCCAGTGCTCTTTCCGGTCTACTACAGCAGTGAAATGTACGATGCAACAGCATATGCTTTGAACGTCCTTGCTTGTGAAGTATTCAAAGAAAAACTGCCGTTTTTGCCGCAGGAGGCGCGTAATGCACTCATCTATACTGCCTCGTGGGAAAATGAAAAATTTCGCTAATAAAGAAAGAATGTCATCAGTACGATCAGGAATGGCGAATGCTTCTGCCAACGCCGTACACAAACCGCCCACGCATAAAGCTTAAGCCCCAAAGCGTGCTAATCGGTTTGCGCACGCCAAACTATGAAAAGCAGCTTATTCTCTCTGCTGCACGAATTGCAGGAATACAGGAAATATATCAGGTAGTTATCAACGATGACAACCTGCTCGGAAAACAGAAAATCTCGGAGGCGTAATTATGTCGTTCACCGATACAAAAGGCTTTACTTCTGAAGAAAACCAAGGCGATATTGTTATCTATCAGACCGAAGACGGCGAAACAAAAATAGACGTCCGCTTTGTAGATGAAACCGTATGGCTGTCACTTGATCAGCTTTCCGTTCTCTTTGAACGAAATAAGTCTACGATTTCCCGCCATCTAAAAAACATTTTTGAAGAAGGCGAACTGGAACGGGATTCAGTTGTTGCAAAAATTGCAACAACTGCCGCTGACGGAAAAACTTATCGGGTGGATTATTATAATCTCGATGCGATTATTTCTCTCGGTTACCGTGTACAGTCCCGTATCGCCACCCAATTCCGCCGCTGGGCAACAGAGCGGCTAAAGGAATATATGATCAAGGGTTTCACCATGGACGACGAACGCCTGAAAAATCTGGGCGGCGGCAACTATTGGAAAGAGCTGCTTGATCGCATTCGGGACATTCGTTCCTCTGAAAAGGTTATGTACCGGCAGGTGCTTGACCTGTATGCCACCAGCGTAGACTATGATCCGAAAAGCTCGGAATCCGTAGCCTTTTTCAAAATGGTACAGAATAAGTTGCATTATGCCGCACACGGACACACGGCGGCAGAGGTCATTTACGAACGGGCGGACGCTGATAAGCCATTTATGGGTTTGACCGCCTTTTCAGGCGATTTCCCAACGGCGAAGGATATCGGCATTGCCAAGAACTATCTGAACGAAAAAGAAGAGCTGCAAATATTGAATGGCATTGTTTCTGGATATTTTGATTTTGCAGAGGTACAGGCAATCCGCCACAATCCCATGCACATGAGCGACTATGTGAAGCATCTGGATCGGGTGCTTTCCTCTACCGGAGAGCAGGTGCTGGTTGGCGCGGGTAAGGTCAGCCATAAGCAGGCTATGGAAAAGGCAAATCAGGAATATCGACGTTTTTTAGCGCAGAATCTTTCTCCTGTTGAGGAAGCCTATCTGCAAACCATCAAGGAAGTTGAAAAGACGGCAAGGAAAAAATCGAAAGAAGGCTGAGTAAGATGGAAGCCACTGATACAACGGAAAAAGGCTTTGAATCGCTTATCGTCAACTGGCTGGTCAATCACAATGGTTACGAGCAGGGGCACAGCCACGACTTCAACACGGAATACGCCCTGATACCGCGCGTCTGTTCCGCTTCTTAAAAACACTCAGCCGGACGCGGTGAAAAAGCTCCAATTGGAAACCAATCCACAAAAACGGCGCAGTTTCTCGCCCGTGTCCGCGATGAAATCACCAAGCGCGGCATTGTTGACGTGCTGCGCAAAGGTATCAAAGGCTTATCCCGCCAGCCTCATCATGTTCTATATGACGCCCAGCGTAAATAACCCCGCCGCCGCAGCGCTGCATGCGAAAAACATCTTCAGCGTCACGCGCCAGCTCCATTTTTCGCCCGACTCCACGAAGCTGTCGCTGGACCTGTGCATTTTCATCAACGGCCTGCCGGTCATCACCTTCGAGCTGAAAAACCAGCTGACCAAGCAGAACGTGGACGACGCCGTCTATCAGTATCAGCATGACCGCAATCCGAAGGAGCTGCTGTTCCAATTCACCCGCTGCATGGTTCACTTCGCCGTGGACGATGCGCAGGTCAAGTTTCTGCACCCGCCTGCAGGGCAAGGAGAGCTGGTTTCTGCCCTTCAACAAGGGCTACAAAAGGACGGCGCAGGCAATCCGCCCAACCCGGACGGCCTGATGACGGATTACCTGTGGAAGCAGATTCTGACCAAGGACATGCTCTCGCGCATCATCGAGAACTACGCCACGCTGGTCGAGGAAAAGGACGAGGAAACCGGCAAAACCCGGTACAAGCAAATCTTCCCGCGCTATCATCAGCTGACGGCGGTGGAAAGCCTGCTGGCTGATGTGAAGAAAAACGGCGTCGGCAATCGCTATCTCATCCAGCACAGCGCGGGCAGCGGCAAGTCCAATTCCATTGCATGGCTGGCACATCAGCTGACCGGGCTGGAGGACGCGCAGGGCAATCTTCTGGTGGACTCCGTCATCGTGGTCACAGACCGCGTGGTGCTGGACAAGCAAATCCGAGATACCATCCGACAGTTTGCGCAGACGCGCAATATCATCGCATGGGCGGAGCACTCCGGCGATCTGCGCAAGGCCATCGAGGACGGACGGCGCATCATCATCACGACCATTGAAAAATTCCCGTATGTCCTCCCCGAGATTGGCGAGGATCACAAGGATCGGCATTTCGCCATCATCATTGACGAAGCACATTCCAGCCAAAACGGAAAGACCGCGGGCACAATGAACATGACGCTGTCCGCTATCATGTCCGACCCGGATATGGATAACGAGGACAAGATCAACGCCATGTGCGAGGGCAAAAAAGCTGCTGACCAATGCCAGCTACTTCGCCTTCACCGCCACGCCGAAAAACAAGACACTGGAGACTTTCGGCACGGCGTACGAGGATGCCGGTGTCATCAAGCATCGTCCTTTCCACGTGTATACCATGAAGCAGGCCATTCAGGAGGGCTTCATTCTGGACGTGCTGAAATACTACACGCCCATCGACAGCTACTACCGGCTGAAAAAAACGGTGGAGGATGACCCGATGTTCGACAAAAAGAAGGCACAGAAAAAGCTCCGCGCCTTCGTCGAGAATCAGACGTTCACCATCGCGCAAAAAGCCGACATGATGGTCAGCCACTTCCACGAGCAGGTCATCGCCAAGGGCAAGATCGGCGGTCAGGCGCGCGCTATGATCATCACCAGCAGCATTGAGCGCTGCATTGAATACTATCACGCTGTGAACAAGTGCCTGGCCAACCGGCACAGCCCATACAAGGCCATCATCGCCTTTTCTGGCGAGAAGCAGCTGGACAAGGATGCGGCAGCAGTGACCTCTGCTGGGCTCAACGGTTTCCCGGACGCCGCTATTCCCAAGACATTCAAAAAGGACCCGTACCGTTTCCTCATCGTGGCGGATATGTTCCAGACCGGGTATGACGAGCCGCTGCTGCACACGATGTATGTGGACAAGCAGCTCTACGACATCAAGGCGGTGCAGACCCTCAGCCGCCTGAACCGCGCCTGTCCGAAAAAGTACGACACCTTCGTGCTGGACTTCTTCAACGATCCGAATGACATCATTGAGTCCTTTTCCCGTTACTACAAGACCACGCTGCTGTCCGGCGAAACCGACCCCAACAAGCTGTATGATCTGATTGCCGACATGGAGAGCTATCAGGTGTTCAGCGATGAGTACGTCGAGCAGCTGGTCAACCGTTATCTGGACGGCGCAGACCGCGACCAACTTGACCCTGCTCTCGATGCCTGCGCATCCGTGTACAAACAGCTCGACACAGATGGACAGATCAAGTTCAAGAGTGCGGCAAAGGGCTTTGTGCGCACCTACGGCTTCCTGAGCGCCATTCTGCCCTATGGAAACCCGGGTGGGAGAAGCTGTCGATCTTCCTGAACATGCTGATTCCCAAGCTGCCCTCTCCGCAGGAGGATGATCTGTCCCAGGGAATCCTGGAAGCCATCGATCTGGACAGCTACCGCATCGAGAAAAAGGAAACCATTTCGCTGATTCTCCCGGACGAAGACGCCGAGGTTGGGCCTGTGCCGATGAGCACCGCCAAAGGAAAGCAGGAGCCGGAGATGGACGTGCTCTCTGCCATTCTCTCGGATTTCAATGATATGTTCGGCAACATCGACTGGAACGACGCGGACAACGTGCGCAGACAGATTCTTGAAATCCCGGCGATGGTCAGTCGGGATGAACAGTATCAAAACGCTATGCGCAACAGCGATAAGCAGGAAGCCCGGACAGAAAGCGACCGCGTGCTGCAGAAGGTCATCTTCTCCATCATGGCGGACAATATGGAGCTGTTCAAGCAGTATACGGATAATCAGGATTTCAAGAAATGGCTGAGCGATCTGGTGTTCAACCTGACCTACAATAAGAACGGTAAGCCGTATCAACCGCAGAAATAATAAAGAGGAAAACAAATGGTGGATGATTTCAAGGGGCCGGATGGCGTTGATTATTCTCCTATTGATTTATACGCCAAATATAGCGTTACACCTGAACAGGTAAGAAAAAATGGTGCAACAAACAATGATGCCCCAAAACCCTTTCAAGGAAGTGGTGCACCAGCAGCAGCGTCAGCCTGATGAACAGATGGCAAGCATTTCTGAAAACATCAAATCTGGAAAGCGTAAATTTGCTGAAATGCAAGCAAGGATAAATGCAGAGGAAATGGCAAAAGCATTAAGAACTTCTCCACTTGTGTATGATAAAGTCATTAGCGCTTTGTCAGCTCTGTGTGGAGATCCGCATTATAATGCTAATACTTCTGAAGATACCATGAACGACTTTGTGCGGAGCATAATTGCTGCATCATTGGAAGTTCGGGACCAAACACGAAATGGTATTTCGGGGACCTCAACCTCGGCAACTCAAGAGCGGTCAGGCGAATTAGACATTCAGATACGCTATAATGGAAAACCGATTTGCGTGTATGAGGGTCTTAAGCTGGATAGTGTTAAGAAGAAAGAGCTTTTATGAGCACATTGTAAAGGCAACCATAAATTACAATCCTCAAGGAGTAAAGAATGTCTTTGTTACTGCATATGTAGTAAATCAATCCACTCACTTCGGAGATTTCTGGGATCGACTGATGAAGAATACGCTATTATATGGGACGAAAAAAGAAACTGATACTGAAATGTCTGCTATACGTGTACTTCACGGGGTCTATAAAATGACGGTGTAGATCACGATGTATATGTTATCGCAATAAAGATTCAATCATAACTGAGCACTCACATGAGACCTCTTAACCTTCTGCCATTTGTTGTCATAATATGATACAGTTAAAACTTCTTAATCAGATCATCGAATGGAACATCAAATGTACAACTGCATGATTCGCATACATATTCGAAATTCAATTTTTCGCTGTTTTGCTGTAGGATATAATTCTCTCCTTTGCAACGGGGACACTTAATTTTGTTAAGGGCATATTGTTCCCCTGTAATCACATTGCTTACACAAGAAACCACTAACTGCAAAATGTTAAATGAAATAAGGAGATCAAATACTGTAACCGAGTCTTTGTGCACCAATTCTGAATTCAATTTCCACCCTTTTTTGCGATGGTATTGATGGTATTTCTTCGGGTCTCAGATTGTTTCCCTGGTAAAACGACCTTTAGGAATTCTTCCAAATTATCCTTAAAATTATCGTTTTTGAACTCCGGATTGCTGGTACGAAGTCTATTCATTAGATAATCAGTCAAAGTGAGATAGCACTCACGTATTTGATTCGCCAATCCACTTAACTGGCTTGCGTTTTTCCTGGAGCTAATTCGTCTGAGATTTCTCGCATCCGCCTGTCTAAAATTGGAAATACAGTTGTATCTTTTATGAAATCCAGAATGAAATTGCGATTAATTACCCTTTTGACGAATACTCCGCAATAAAACCGACATGCATATAATAGCACTCATTCAAGGTTTGACCAGTTTTACAGGGTATAGGTTTGTTAATGTTGTGTCCCCCGTAAAGATATAGAAGTCTATCCCTTGAACGGTTGAAACATGGTAGCAGTCAATTGTATCAAAGTAGGAGTTTTTGGTTTCTACAAGTTCTATTGATTCAATTGCTAGATCCCTTGTTTCTGTGTAAAAAAATAATTCCTTATTTCTTTTGCACTTAGCACAAGCGTCCCTCCCTTTGTAGAAAACAACAAACCAGCACCAAAAGCGTAGTGCCGGTTTCCCGATATGCGAGGTTGCAGACCCTATCGGTTGATTGGGGATATACGCTGCCTCAAAGCTCGGCTTTCTTTGTACAGAGCATTTTGATAATAGCCTCAATATCGGAATCAGTGCGGCAACCTCATGATCGGAGCGCCTTCATGAATTTCATTCCCAGCCTCCTTTCATCTCCGTTTATAAGCGTGTCCACCTTTCCCTCTCATACTCATCTGCTTTTTGAACAGCTTGGACTTCTGCATCATGCTTCTGAACGCCCGGACCTCTTCCTCTGTGATTTTCTCCTCGATCTGCATCTGAGCGCATAGCTGTTTTCAAGAGAATCGTCGTTTCATCCTTTTTGATCAAGTATCGAGTGCATCAGCTCCTTGATTCCATCCTGTGCAGGCGTTGTTTCTTCTGCCGTAGTGGTGTCCTTGCGATGATTCTCCCGGATGGTTTCAGTGATCTCATCCATATCCTCATGAATGATATACGAAAAAGTAATCCGTCTCATTGATTTGCGCCACCTCAAGCGTGCGCATATAAACATCCATCTCATCAGGCGCATATTCCTTCATGACCTTCTGGCGCGCCACTTCCAGTACCGTGTTCATATCCTGAATTCGCATATCCGCAATGCGATCTACGACGATCTCCATGTCTGCCATCAGCTGGCGGAATCTGGGGGTGCGTCATCATTTCACAGAGCAAGCGGTTATTGATCTTCCCGCTGCGCAGCAGCCAATACTTCATCACTCAGATGCACGGGGACGCCACGTCCACATCTGAGTGATTTTTTGTTCTGTCAAGCCCAGGAGATAATCGGTGGATACGCCATAGAACTTTGCCAGCTTCTGAATGGCGTAGTGATTGATGTCGCCGCAATCCTCGTTCTCATATTTGCCAAGTGCAGACTTCGATAAGCCGGTCTGCTCCGCCAGCTGTTCCAGCGTCAGCTTCTTATCGATCACACGAAGGTCCTTCAGACGCTCGGCCATTGTCAGTTGAACGTACATTTTCCAGCCTCCATAACCAGTTTCAACCCTATCATACCACATTCCCATAAGCGTGGAAAGACAGGGGTTTTTGCGGGTTTTCCATCGTTTCGACATAGGCCAAAGCATGGGGTTTGTCAGGTACTGCCTGCGTTCCACAGAACACAGAACCTTGACAACCCATCCCGAAGCCCTTTGCCCGATATACCGCCATGACCTTCCGGTTACCCCCGCGTCCCCCTGGCAAGCACCTTCCCGGAAGCAAGCGCCTCTTCAGGACTGACTGTGAGCCAAACAAGGTTTCTAGCCGGGAACAGGCAAGGACACCCATACAATAGAATTCCAAATAAGAAGCATAACCTTTACTCTAAAAAACTGAAAGAGAGGTACATTATGAAACAGCTTAAGAACATGCAAATCATCGGAATTGACAATGGCTACGGCAACCTGAAAACCGCCAGCGGCATCTTCCCCGCCAGCGTGCTGACCCTCAACCACGAGCCCGTCCACGCGCAGGACCTGCTGGTTTACGACGGCAAATACCACGTCATCGGCAGCGGACACCGGGAGTTCACCCCGGACAAGGTCAGCAACCCGGATCATTACCTCCTGACGCTCGCCGGCATCGGGCAGTCCAGCCAGCGCGCAGGCCGCTGCGTCAGCTTCATGCGGAGCGCGGCTTGTCCTACAGCGCACTGATCGTTCCGGCGGTCAATGCCTATTACGGCAAATCACCTACGGACGAAGGCCTGCGGGAAACGATTCGTTCCATCGTCCGGGAGGAGCTGGCGACTGCGCCCGTTCAGCTTGGAGATTTGCTGCAGGCGCTGAAAACCGCCGTTCCCGTAGATCATCCCGCATCTCCCTCCGCTCACGATGACGAGCCTGACGACGATGCTCTCGACGATGCTCTGGACAGCTTCGGCTGCTGATGCTCTTTGGTGCTCATACGCACTACAATTCTATCTCCGGCTTCGTATCGCGCGATACCTTTGGCACCAGAACGCACCACCGTGCACCAACCCCGCAAAGCAGGAAGCCATGCCGTCAAAAGCATGGCTTCCTGTCTTGAGCCGGGTGCAGGGCGGCAGCGCCTGCCGGGTGTGCAGAGGGCAGCGTCCCTGCTCGGAGTCCAGAGGCGGAGCGCTCTGGCCCACGGCACTTTGCTGATTCCGCAGGAAGACAGAAAATGTCATAGTGGGTAGTTACACTTTCGCAGAAAGTGCCATGCCCTCGTCACCCCGTGCCCCAAACGCAACTTACAACACCCACCCAAGAAAGGAGGTGCTTCCATGGCAAGAAACGATGGCGTGGATCGCACCACCGTCCGCAACCAGCCCCGAACGGAGAGCAACATTGCAGACGCCGAAGCTCACAACGAGCGACAGAAAGCCTGCTACCGAAACGAGGATATCGTCCCCGAACGCAGTCATCTGAACATCCACTTCAAGGAGCCCCTCCGGCAGCTATCAGGAGATGTTCCGGCAGATGGAGCAGGGCGGCACCATTTCCACCCGTGGACTCAAGCAGGACGCCGTCCATTATGGCGAGCTGGTTTTCGATGTCAACTCCGCGTATTTCCACAATCACGGCGGCTACGAGTTTGCGCAGGCGTTTTACGCCGAAGCGTACAGAGCTGCCGTCGATATTGTCGGCGGCGAACAGTACCGCCGTCATGCACGCTGACGAACGCAACCAGGGCATGAGCAAGGCCCTTGGCTACGACGTATGGCACTATCATCTCCACGTGGTCTATGTGCCCGTCGTCGAAAAACAGATTCTGTGGTCGAAGCGCCGCAAGGACCCGGCGCTGATCGGCACCGTCAAGGAGACCGTCATGCAGGTCAGCCACAGCAAGAAGTGGCAGTCCAGGCCCGTGCTGAATGAATTCGGGGAACCCATGCGCACGAAAACCGGGAAGATCGTTCTGAAAAAATCCTACAGCGTTCTGCAGGATCGGTACCACGACGCCATGTTCGCAGCGGGCTACACCGACGTGGAGCGCGGCGAACGCGGCAGCACGGAAGAGCACCTGACCACCGTGCAGTTCAAGGTCATGAAGGAGCAGGAAGCTCTCGACACCATCATGGCGCAGCAGCAAAGCACGGAGCAGGCTGTTCGTCTGGCGCAGGCAAACCGGGAGGAGGCTGAGCGTGAAGTCGAAGCCGCAAAAAAGAAGATAAATGCACTCGCGAAGAGCGACAGAGAGGTCAAAGCATTCGTACAAAGCCTGGATTCTGCCGACGAACTTCTTCCCGACACCGGGATGCTGGAAACCGCCAAAGCTACCGCGCAAACAAGGCTCTCCCGGTCATCAAAAACTCGTCCGCAAGCTGAGAGAGGTCTATGCCCTGCTGGTCAACGAGCGCCAGAAGAACGGCGACATGCTCAGAGAAACCGCCTACTGGAAGCGAAAAGCGGAAAACAGCGAGGTCTTGCAGGAGAAGGCTTCCAAGCTGGACAGGCTGACCCGCACGCTCGGCTCGGATGAAATTGACAGGCTGCTGTCCCAGCGCAGCGCCCACGAACGCAATTGAGCAAAGCATGGGAGAACGACCGATGACCCTATACCTTTTTTACCGACAAATACAAGGAAGTGAATGATACGAGAATTTACGATACCCTCAAGGCCCGCGTAACCGTCCCACAGGCGGCTGCACACTACGGCGTTAGGATCGGGCGAAACGGCATGTGCTGCTGTCCGTTCCATTCGGACAGGACGCCCTCCATGAAGATCAACGAAACTTACTATTATTTATTGCTTCGGCTGTCATAGCACCGGCGACGTGATCGACTTCACCGCCAGACTGTTCAATTTGTCTCCCCTCGATGCAGCGCGCAAGCTGGCATTGGATTTCGGCATCGATCCCAACACGCCGGTATCCGCTGCCGTTGCGCTTCCCCGTATCCGGCAGGAGGAACCCCAGCGGGAACGGGAAGGGCACTGCGCCTCCGTGCTGATCGAATATGAACGGCTCCTGAAAAGCCGCCAGCAACGATTTGCCCCCGTTCATCTCTCGGAGGAATGGGACGACCGCTTCATATCCGCCAGCCATGCGCTACCGCAGGTGTCCTATATGATTGACTGCCTGTACGATGCAGACAGCGTTATCCGCAAAGACACCGCCGACTCCCTGCTCGGCGACGGCACCATACACAGCATCGAACGTTGGAACGCCACCCACAGAGAGGAGGCGAACGCACATGACGAAGCGCTTGCGGCCTGACCAGTTCCCGCCCTGGTACGACGGACAGAGTATCAATGAAGCGGCGTTCTGCCGGGAGTTTCTGACTTCGCACAAGCTGCTTTACACCGAGAACAGCTTCTTCACGCCGGAAGGACGCATGACCGACGAAGCGCCGCTCAAGACCGAAATCTACCAGCTGATTGAGCCGTATGCGTCCACCAGCGTTCCGAAGAAGATATCCAACATCATCGAGCTGCTGAAAATCACAGCGCATATCGATGATTTCCCGCCGCAGACCGACCGGATTCACGTGGCGAACGGCACGCTGTTTCTGGATGGCTCGTTCTCCACAGCTAAGAACAGAATCGTGCGCAGCCGTTTTCCGGTGGCCTACAATCCCTCTGCACCCAGCCCAGAAACGTGGCTGGGCTTTCTTCATGGCCTTCTGTATGAAGATGACATTCCCACCCTACAGGAATATATCGGCTACTGCCTGATTCCCAGCAACAAGGGACAGCGCATGATGGTCATCAAGGGCAGCGGTGGCGAGGGCAAGTCGCAGATCGGCACCGTTCTGTCCCGTCTCTTTGGCTGCAATGCCAAGGACGGCAGCGTGGGCAAGGTATCCGAAAACCGCTTTGCCCGGGCAGATCTCGAGCACATCCATCTGCTGATCGACGACGACATGCGCATGGAAGCCCTGCGTCAGACCAACTATGTCAAGTCGCTGGTGACCGCACAGGGCCGCATGGATCTGGAAAAGAAGGGCAAGCAAAGCTATCAGGGCTGGATGTTTGCCCGGCTGCTGGCGTTTTCCAACGGCGACCTGCAATCCCTCTACGACCGCAGCAACGGCTTCTATCGCCGCCAGTTGATTTTGACCACCAGGGAACGCCCGCCTGACCGTATGGACGATCCCGACATCGCGGAAAAGATGTGCCGCGAACTGGAAGGCATCTTCCTCTGGGCCTTTGAGGGTCTGCAGCGTCTGGTGGCGAATCATTTCCGCTTTCACCGAAAGCGCCCGCGCCCGTTCCAACCGGGAAACGATTAAGCAGGACGCCAACAATGTGCTGCTCTTTATGGAGGCCGGGGACTACATCCGGCTCACGCCCGAAGGAAAGGTCGGCTCGCAGGAGCTTTATGAAATCTACACCGTCTGGTGCCGGAGAACGGCTTCTCGCCGCTCAAAAACCGGATCTTTTCGGAATTCCTGATCGCCAACCAGAAGAAGTACAGCATCGAGCACTCCAATAACCTGACGAACCTCGTCGGCCGCCGCGTGTGGGGCTTTACCGGCATTAAGCCTGTGCTAAGGCTCCCGCTCAGAACGGCAGACGGATGGCAGCGCGATTGCTCGGATGATAACCCGTTTATTTGAAATTCCCTATAAGTGAGAATTTCCGCGATTCTCTGTGTACATACGTACAACCATACATGGGGATTGTACACATGTACGTATGTACGCAGTGGATTCGCATATCTGCAGGAACAAGAAAGGAACACTGAACCTCTATGCACCCACCACCGATCAACCCTTTATTGGAGGAATCATGGCTTTGCTCAAAAGAACGCCTGAACAGAACGCCGCCTTTGAGCGGTGCGTCGGCTTTCTTGCCGAAATGATCGAAAAGTACAGCGGGAAGGTGGAGTTTCCCGTTCTTCCCGCTGACAGCAAAACGAGTTGGGACAGTTTATCCAATCCATCATCTCAAACAAATTCAGAAGAACCATTGACAGATGATATGGCTGCGTAATAAAATGCAGTTGGGACAAAATACACGAACAGTTACTGCACGATTGACAGGAGGTGCACCATGCTTCAGAATCATCCTGCTCCTGAGAGCCGCACGCTGCCCCAACATATCACCGACGAGCACAACGGCCTGAGCTACACCCTTCACGGCGATTATTACTTTCCGGATCTGGAGCTTCCGGAGCAGCAGCCCATCGGCAAATGGGGCCGGCTGCACCTCCGGCACCTGGAATCGAACCATCCGGGGGCATTTCCAAAGGCTTCTGCTCACGGGAGCACTGAATGCCTATCTGCACACTGTCGATGAGCAGGCCAGCGAGCGTTTCGATGTTCTCATGAAGGGATATGCCCAAAAGCTGGGGCATCACCGAAGCCCTGAAGGCTGAAGATCCCATAAAGTGGGTCGGGCTCATGAATCTGGCGCGCGCCGAAGCGGAGCACAACGTGATGACCGAAATCATCTGCGCCTGAACCACCTTCCTTCACCGGCTCGTATCCAATCGGGCCGGGGAAGGCTTCCATAAACCGCACGAGGAGGAATTCCCATGTCCAGAGAAAAGCAGACGCCCGCGCCCATCCGTTCCAGCGCGGCGGAGGTGTTGACCTATGTCGCATCCACGGGCGACCCGCAGGGCAGCATCGAAATACGCTACGAGGACGAAAACATCTGGCTGACGCAAAAGACGATGGCGCAGCTGTATGATGTGAGTGTCAAAACGATCAATTATCACATCAAGAAAATCTTCGATGATTCCGAGCTGTCAGAGGATTCAGTTATCCGAAAATTTCGGATAACTGCCACAGACGGCAAACCGTACACCGTCCAGCACTATGCCCTGCAGATGATCATCGCGGTTGGCTTCAAGGTCAACTCCGAGCGCGCCGTTCAGTTCCGCAAATGGGTCAATCAGATCGCAACGCAGTACACCATTCGCGGCTGGGTCATGGACGACGAACGGCTCAAGCAGGGCACCTATCTGACCGACAAATACTTTGAGGAACAGCTGGAGCGCATCCGGGAGATCCGCGCCAGCGAGCGCAAGTTCTATCAGAAGATCACCGACCTGTACGCCACCGCCATCGACTACGACCGTACTTCCGCCGCTACCAAGCGTTTCTATGCCACGGTGCAGAACAAGATGCACTTCGCCGTACACGGGCACACCGCCGCCGAGCTCATCATGGAGCGCGCCGACCACACGAAGAATCACATGGGCCTGACTACCTGGCAGGACGCGCCGGACGGCAAGATCAAAAAGTCCGACGTGTCCATCGCCAAGAACTACCTCACCGAGGACGAGCTTGGGCAGCTGAACCGCATGGTCACCTCCTATCTGGACTTCGCCGAGAACATGGCCCAGCGCCACATCCCGCTGACCATGCAGGACTGGGAAACCCGCCTGAACCGCTTCATTGAAATGTTCGAATACGGTCTTCTCAGGGATGCGGGTAGGGTGTCTGCAGAAATCGCCCGGCTGCACGCAGAAACCGAATTTGAGAAGTACCGCGTCATTCAGGACCGCGAGTTCCTGTCCGACTACGACAGGTTCCTCCTTGAGCTTGAGGAGTACGCGGACGCGGCAAAGCCCGACCACCGGGAGGAAACAGCCATGAAGCGAATGAAATGCTACATCTACACCCGCGTCTCCACCTCCATGCAAGTGGACGGCTACAGCCTGGACGCGCAGAAGGACAAGCTGCGCAAGTACGCGGAGTTCCAGAACATGCTCGTCGCCGGGGAATACTGCGACGAGGGCAAGTCCGGCAAAAACATCGAGGGCCGCCCGGAGTTCCTGCGCATGCTGCGGGACATCGAATCCGGCAAGGACGGCGTCTCCTTCGTGCTGGTGTTCAAGCTCTCCCGCTTCGGCCGCAACGCCGCGGACGTGCTGACCTCCCTGCAACGGATGCAGGACTTCGGCGTCAACCTCATCTGCGTGGAGGACGGCATCGACTCCTCAAGGACAGCGGCAAGCTGATGATTTCCGTTCTCTACGCTGTCGCCGAGATCGAGCGCGAGAACATCCTTGTCCAGACGATGGAGGGCCGCAGGCAGAAGGCACGCGAGGGTAAGTGGAACGGCGGCTTTGCCCCTTACGGCTACAAGCTCGTGGACGGGCAGCTGCAGATTGCCGAAGAAGAGGCCGAGGTCATCCGCATCATCTATGACAAGTACATCCACACCACCATGGGCACCGCCAGAATCGCAAACTGGCTCAACGAGCACGGATACAGCAAGGTCTGCCGTCACAACAACAAGCGGGAAGCCTTCACGGGTTCCTTCCTCATCGGCGTGCTTGACAATCCAGTGTACTGCGGCAAGCTGGCGTACGGGCGCAGGCACAACGAAAAGATCCCCGGCACCCGCAACCAGTACCACATCGTCAAGCAGAAGGACTACGCGCTCTACGACGGCATCCACGAGCCCATCATCTCCGAGGAGGACTGGCAGCTTGCGCAGAAGCAGCGCCAGCAGACCAACAAGCGCCAGCTCAAGACACACAGCCTTGACCACGAGCACGTCCTGTCCGGGCTGCTCAAGTGCCCCATCTGCGGCGGCGGCATGTACGGCAACGTGAACCGCAAGAAGAAGGGCGACGGAACCTATTACCGCGACTACTTCTACTACGCCTGCAAGCACCGCCTGCATGTGGACGGCAAGCGCTGCGACTATCATCATCAATGGGGCGAGGAAATCATCGACGGCGCGGTGGAGGAGATCATCCACAAGCTGGTCAACACCCCCGCCTTTGAGCAGAGCATCCGGGGAGAAGATCGGCGGCAAGCTGGACACCTTCGAGCTCGACGCGGAGATGGAGGCCCCTGCGCAAGCAGCTCCGCCAGCTCACGGGCACCAAGGACAGACTGGGCGAGCAGATCGACGCGCTCGATTTCGACGACCCGCATTACACCCGCAAGGCGCAGGACCTGCAGGAGCGGCAGAACAGGGTCTACGACCAGATCGCCTCCATCGAGGGCAGCATCGCCGAGGTGCAGACCCGCATGGACAACATCCGCCAGCGCCGGATTTCCACCGACAACGTCTATCAGTTCCTGCTCTACTTCGACAAGCTGTACGACCAGTTCACCGATCTGGAGAAAAAGACCTTCATGAACAGCTTCATCGAGCGCGTGGAGATTTACCCGGAGCGTCGGAGCGACGGACGCATCGTGAAGCGCATCGAGTTCCGTTTTCCCGTGTATTTCAAGGGCTCGGAGATCAGCGGACTTTGTTGGGACGAAACGGATATGTCTGAGACGGTGATGGTGTTGTCCAAATTTTCCAATACCGAACAGACCGGACTACAATAAATCAGGCCAAAACAATTCTCCGCAAAAAGCCGACGCCGCTCCACGCGGGAGCAGCATCGGCTTTTTCTTTATTTCCCCATTCTTTTATCGCCGCATGGCCTTTGTCCTGCGCAGGATATCCGCCAGCAGGCAGGCCATCGCCAGCATGGACAGCGGCAGCGTCGGGTCAATCGGCTGCGCCACCGGCGGCAGTTCCACCGCCTGCGCATCCGCCCACGAGGAGAAGACCGTGCCGCCCGTTCGCGCGCACATCTCCATCAGCAGCGCGCCGCCGTCCGGCCTGTCCAGCAGATCGTACTCGCTCGAGGCGCGTCTGCGTCTTCGATTCGTCAACCGCCGAGAGCGTCTGCGGCAGCAGGCCGTGAATCATCTTCTGAATCATGCGCTTTCCCTGCTCGCTGGCGTACCACGTGCGCGACCATTCGCCGCTCAGGTCGCTCATCCAGCTCGCCGCCTTGCCCGCTCCGGCATTGCGCACCGCGTAGATGGGCCGCCCCTCCGGCGTTTTGAGGATCACCTCTGCGTCGCCCTTCGCCGTCGCACGCACATAGCCAAAGAGCTGCACGATCTCCTCTTCATCGGCAAAGGCCGCGTCATACGCGCCGCGCTCGGGCTTAAACGGCGCTTTGACTGTGTATTCCACCTGCGAGAGCACCGAATCCACCGACATGATATCCGACAGGTCCCGGCCGCTTTCCACCAGATAGCAGCGGCCGCCGCCGATATACGCGAGATTTTCCAGCATGTTGACCACGTTGACCAGCCGCCCCACGACGATCGTGGAGAGCGTGATGCCGTTTGCGCGCATCTCCTTGGCAATCTGCTCAAAGCCCGCCTGCGCGTCCGCCGGGCTGCCGTCGGTGATGAACATCACGTGCTTGCGCTTTGTGCCGTCAAACGCCTTGAGCGTGTCGCAGGCCAGACGCAGCGCCCCGGTAAATCGCGTCAGCTTGTTGGGGTCAGCGGTTTCGATGCTGTTGATCGCGTCCAGCACCGGCTTCTTGTCCCCCATCGCCGTCATTTCCACGAGCATCTGCGCGTCGTCTGAAAACGTGATGACGCCCGCGTAGTCGTTGCCGTTGAGCGCGTCCACGCACTTGATCGCGCCGCGCCTCGCCATGTCGATCGGCACGCCGATGGATTCGCGCGTCATGGAATCCGTCGTGTCGATGACCAGCATCAGCCCCACCGGATCGACGCTCTCCTTTTCCTCCACGCTCATCCGAATCGGAAGCAGCGCCTCGTAGCCGGAATCCTTCATGCCGCCGTAGAGGTACGTGTTTTCGCCGCCCGTCGTCAGCACGCTCCGCCCGTGGTTTTTCCACCGCCTGCCGCAGCACGTCGTCCCAGCCTTCCGGCAGGTCACCCGCATGCACGTTCATCAGCACCGTCAGGCCGTATTCGCACAGCGCATCGACGCTTTCGGGCACATTCTTCGGGTCGGTCACGGCCACCTGAACGCCTTCCGCGCGAAGAAGCTGCTCAAGCTGCTGCGCCTGCGCGCCCGTTCCGTCCACCAGCAGAACCTTTTCCCCGCGGCTGACGTTCATCGTCGCCGTCAGGCTGTCGTTTTCCGCAATCGTGTCGCCCGGCAGCGCCACCTCCGCGCGCAGTGTGTGCGCGCCGACCGCCCCGGCCTCGATGGCGCAGGCAAACGTCTGCCTGCCCGCCGTCAGCGCCACGCGCTGTTCATGCAGCAGCGTTTCGCCGTCCCAGATGCGCAGCACGGCCTCGCGCTGCGTGTCCGCCAGCACCGTCACCGCCGCCTCCATGTGCCGCCCTTCCATCGCCTCGGCGGGCAGCTCAAACGCCGCCAGCTCCGCCTGCGGCGCGGGGAATTCGGGCTTCATCTGCACCGCGTCGAGCCGAATACCCGCCTGTGCCGCGGCCTCTGCCGCAGTCAGCGCGTCGCCCTGCGTCTGCACGCCGTCCGAAATCAGGATGATCCTTCTGCCGCCCGGCCCCGCAAAGCGCGAAGCCGCCTCGTCGATGGCCGCCGCGATATCCGTCCCATCCGAAGCGATTGCGCCCGCTTCATCCAGCGCGGCAAACGGCAGAACCGTCGTGTGCTCGTCCCGCTTCGCTTCCTGCGCCCATGCGTCCGCTTGTGCGCGCACGGGTTCCATGCTCGCCGATTGATCCAGCAGCACCACCGTCTGCCGCTCGGTCAGGTAGCGCGTTCCCCCCGGCCCCGCGGCGATGACCGCCAGCAGCGCCACGGCCGCCGCGCGCAGAATCGCCGCCGCGCGATCCATCCGACTCTTTTCCTTTTCCCGGCGCAGCAGGCGCGGCGCCAGCAGCACAAACGCCGCGGCCGGAACGGCCAGCAGCAGAAGCCACGGCTGCGCAAAGAACAGATCAATACTTTTCACGGTGATACATCCCCCATTCCGCCAGCAGCAGCGCCAGCAGCGCCAAGGCCATCAGGCGCGCCGGATAGAATACGCGCGCATGCGCCGGGGCGCTCTCCGCCTGCCCGCCCGCCGTCAGCGTCAGCGGCTGATCGACCGGCTGCGTCTGCGTCGTCCTCTCCGCCTGCGGCACCTGCGCCGCAAAACGCACCACCTGCTGCTGCCCGCGCACCTCCTGCATGAGCGTATAGCTGCCGGGGCTGTCCACGCGAACGCCGTCTGCCGCCCGCGCGGGATCGAGCGCTTCCAGCCGCATATCCGGCGTCTGCAAAAACAGCCTGCTGCACAGCGGATGCGGCTGCGGATAGACCCGCGTTCCACAATCCACCGTCTCCGCGTCCAAAAGCGTCGGCGCGCTCGCCTCCAGCATGTTGTTGACCAGCACGACGAAATCCGGCAGCAGCGGCAGGTTGCTCTCCTGAATGTCAAAAGGGCAGCACCGCCTGCAAACAGCCGTTCGCGTTGGTTCCCGCGGCCATCACGGGCATTTCGCCGCACAGCAGAACATTTTCCAGCCCGCCCTGCGCCGTCATCTCCCTGAACCGCGCGACGGCCGCATCCCGCAGCACGAGTCCGCGCGTCAGCCGTTCGCCCAGCTCTGTATCCGTCCGCGCGCCCTTCACATAAGCGCCCATCAGCCGCTCGCCCAGCACCACGCCGACCTCGCGCGGCGAACGCGGCGGGTTGAGCAGCCAGACCGCGCCGTCCTGCGGCAGCTTCTCCGGCAGGCAGCCGTCAAAGGCATAGACGTCGTATGCCTCGAGCGTCGCGCCGCGCCAGTCTTCCGCCGTCGTCAGCTCCACCCTCGGGAATGCCTCCAGCGCCTTCTGCCAGAAATACGGGTTTTCGCCCACCAGCAGCACGCGCGCCGGGCAGGCCGCCTGACGGCTGAGCTGCACCGCGTTATCCTGCGCCATGCCGTCCTCCGCGCAGACACGCACGCTCACATCCGTAAAATCATATACCTGCCGCAGCAGCAGGGACACGCTCTGCGCCTCGCCCTCCGGGCAGTATACGGTCTGCGCGGTCTGCTTCTGCCCGTTCACGCGCAGTTCGATTTCCTCCGCGCCGCGCGCCTTGCCGTCAACGATCAGCTCAAAGCTCACATCCGCGCTTCGGCCAAAGCTCTGCACCGTGGTTTCAAACGCCGTGCCGTAGATGGAGCCGCTGGTCTCCAGCGCGCCGAGGCTCACGTTCCACTCGTCCCCGCCGCGCAGGGAGACAACCTCCAGCCCCTCCGCCTGCGCATACGGCGCGTCCGTGTACAGCCGCACGTCCGAAATGCCGCCCTCGTCGAGCATCTGCTGGCACAGCGCCGCCGCGCCCGCCACGTCGCCCGCGCCCCAGCCGCACGAAACGCCCTCCAGCGCCGCGCGAAAGCTCCGCGCCGCCGCTGACGTGATCCGCCGCAACGCGCGCCTCGTCCCCGGCCAGCACCACCGTCACGCTCGCGCCCCCACGGCAGCCTGTCCATGTCGCGCTCCGCCGCGGCCACCGCGCGGGCAAAGCGCGTCTGTCCGCTCCCGTCCGCCATCTGCATGCTCGCCGAAGCGTCGAGAATCACCGCCACGTTCACGCCCGAACCGGGCATGGGCATGATCGGCTGCGCGATCAGCAGCGCCGAAAGCGTCAGCGCCAAAAATTGCAGCGCGAAAAACAGCGACCGCTTGAGCGTGCGCCAATAGCCCTTTTTCTTGCGCCGCTGTTCGGACAGCCGCCAGAGCGTATCGCGGTCACCGTGCTGGATACGGGCGTCACCTCCGAGCGGTGCCCTCGCCCGCGCGCAGGAACGATCTCCCGCCCACGCTGATTCGGCACAGCTCTGTGCAGCGCGTGCCGGACAACAGCCGGAAGGGACACGCTGTCCATGTTGCACACCGACAGATAGCCCAGCGCGGCGGCACATCCGAAAGCGCCGCAAAGCCCTTCTCCGGTTCAAAGCCCATGGAGGCGGACGTATCCAGATAGACGCAGTTGCGCCCTGCTTTTAATCGATGAACCGCTAATCAGGTATTTGTCAAACCGCGCGGCCGCGTTCCAATCAACTCCGCGCAGGTCCGTCGCCCGGCACATACTCCTCGCGGTAATCGGCAAACTCCGGCGAGGAGCCATAGGCGCGAGCGGCGCGCGCCGTGCTGTAATGGCCGCTCTTCATCTGCTGCACATGATGTCCAGCGTCTCCAGCGCGTCAAGAAACGCGCCGTCCAGTATCCGCATGCTTCTCCCTCCCGCAATGCGCCGTTATCTGCGCTTTTTCTTCATGTCGTCCACG
>VOFB01003017.1_pt1 | contig 23498 bp, 30 predicted proteins | sample 5384141 | NCBI WGS metagenome assembly VOFB01 (sample SAMN12384721, study PRJNA508395) | human gut metagenome | isolation source: healthy gut A | host: Homo sapiens | reverse complement strand
CGGGAGCGCATTGCCCTCGTTGTCGGTGAAGCGCCAGCTGATGCCCTTCGTCGTCGAGGTGTAGGCCCAGGAGCCGTTATTCGTATAGTAGAAGGCGCCGGACTGCTTGCCGTAGTCCTTGCTGAAATAAACCTCGCCGGTCTCTGCATTGCGGATGACGTAGCTGACGTCCTGCGCATTGCGGATCAGGTTGTAGTTTATGGTCATGAGCGTATCGCCCGCTCGGACAGCCGTGCGGTCAGCAAGGAACGCATCATCGTTGGCGTAGAGGTTCACGCCGAGGATGAAGGTGTTGCCGCTGCCCGCCTTCTTCACATTGTAGTAGTTCTCCCGCGCGATATTCAGGTACTTGTGCGGCATCTCGTTGAAGCGATCCTCGGCATAGACGCTGGTATCGACATGGAGGAATCCGTCCAGTTGCCCCAGAAGGCCAGGAACGGGATGGACTGGCTGACGCCAAGCTTGCCCTCGGCATCGGTCTCCGGCATTCAGGTAGACATAACCCTCGAGGTAGTTGCCGTTGGAGAAGTTCTCCTCCATATACTGCTTGCCTTCCTCGTTCAGGCTCAGGGTCGCATGGACCTGCACACTGCCGTTGGCCGGGACGGTCACGACGTCGTTGCTCTGCAGGCTCTCAAGCGTCTTGCCCTCATAGGAGCCGCCCTCGAGAATGTCGTTGAGGATCTGCGCGTCGACTTCGTCGGCAGTGCCGTCGCCGTTCAGGTCGGCCAGAGATGCGTCTGCAAGCAGCTCCAGTCCGGCGGCATGGTTCAGGATCGCCATGACGTCGCCGTCGTCGAGCTTGCCGTCTCCGTTGAGGTCGTAGCCCGCCGCATCGGTCGTGAAGACCGCATTTGCGCCGACTGCAACATCGTTCATGGCGATGAACTTCGTGCCGGACTCTTCATCCGTGACTGTTTCCGGCGCAAGCACACTGGCGCTGAGCCTGTAGGAGACGGACTTGTCCGTCAGGTTGTTGACATGGAACGAAGCTGTAGGTACCGGTGCGGGCGGGATCGTCGCCGAACTCCACCTTGACCTTGCCGTCGTCATTGCCGTCAATGGTCACATAGGCGGGGCTGTTCACGGCGTTCTCCACGTTGCCAAGGCCGGAGCCCTGTCTTCTCGGGGAGTACTCCACGTCGGAATCCGGGTCCATGATGGGAACGGCCGTGCCCATCATCAGGCTCTGCGCCAGAGCGCGGACCGTCAGGCCGGCCTTTTCCGCAAGGCCGTTCTCACGGATGTACTGCGCGAAACGGCTGCCTGACCGGCAGCAGACGGAGACGCCATGGACGTGCCGCTCATCAGGCCGTAGGTGCCGTCCGTGCGCGTGGAATAGATGTTGCCGCCGGGGGCGGTGATCTCGGGCTTCAGAGACAGATCGCCGGGTACGCCCCAGGAGCTGAAGGAGCTCATGGTGATAACGCCGCCGGTGGCGTTCATGTCGGTATAGACGCCGCTGCCGTGGACGGTCAGCTTGCCGCCCCAGACGCCGTTTTCGTCCCTGCGTGGCCGAGGCGAGGATCGCCTTCATCTGGTCAAGGCGGATTGTGATGAACGGGAGCTTCTTCGTGCAGGCCGCATAGATGGCATCGAAGGCGTCAACATTGTTATAGACGATAATGGCGGCAGCCTTCGCGGCATCCGCATTGATCTGCTTATCGGTGAAGGCAACGCCGTTGCCGCGGGAGACAAGGACGATCTTACCGGCCGTGTTCGCAAGTCGGACTTCTCGCCGCCGTACTTCACGGTGTCGTCCGGGTCGGTCGGATCGCCGATGAACACGAAGTCATACTCCGTGCCGCTCTTGTCCTCGGACTTGTCGAGCGTCGTAAAGGCTGCGCTCTTGCAGGTCGCGCCGCCGGTGAACGTCTTGCCTACGCCGTCGGCGTAGGTGTAGTTCGCGCCGTTGACCGTAAAATACTCCGCGGTGTTGGCGATGTTGTCGGCACTGGCGACGGCCAGAGAATTCTCATAGGCGCCGGGGGGAGCCGACGCGGCCGGTGTTGGAATCCTCGGCAAACAGCAGGCCGTTGACGGAGTCCTCTGCCCAGTTTCCGGAGTTACCGGCAGACATGCAAACGACGGTATCCGTCTCGTCCAGAGAATCCATGACATTGTCGAAGTACGCCTCGCCGGGGGTCGTGAAGCCGACCGCCGCGGAGCCAAGGGACAGGTTGACGCTGTCGCAGTCCAGAACGATGGCATCCTCGATGGCGGCGATGTAGTCATCGGCATAGGCGCCGCCGTTCTTGCCGAACACCTTCATAACGACGACCTGCGCATCGGGCGCAACGCCGACGACGCCGTTGTCAGCGTAGGTGTAGGTGCCGTCCGCATTTTCCACATAGCGGTTGGCCGTGGCGATACCGGCAACGTGCGTGCCGTGGTCGCCCTGCTGATCGTTGTCATGCGTGATGTCGAGAGTGGCGTCAATATAGTTGAAGCCGAAGGCGATCTTTGCTGCTGACATACAGAGCATTGCCGGTCAGGCCCTCATAGCGCTTACGGCATGCAGCTGCGGCAGGACCTCGTTGATCTTCGCGGCGGTCAGCAGATCATAATCCGCGATCTGTTTGCCGTTCTTCGTCGAGGTACCAGCAGGCTGTAATCGAACGCAGCGCTGTTGAGCGACGGATGGTCTGAATCCAGGCCGGTATCGACAATGGCAATGCGGCTGCCCGCACCGGTATAGCCCTCGAGCCAGGCGTTGTAGCTGCCGATCATATTGCCGGAGGAAATGGTGTTGAGATCGGCCTGCTCGCGCGATCGATGCTGTACTGCGGAACGAGCATGACGCTCTTAACGCCCTTCAGCGCTTCGACCTCGTCCATCTTGCCATAGGGCAGGTCAACGGACATGGCGTTGGCGGCCAGCGTCAGATTCCAGTGAACGTTCAGCATCTCGCCGGACAGCACGTTCGCAGAGATCTCTGCGGCCAGCGCCGCCTGCTTGGCTTCGAGCGCCTTGAGGCTGCCATGGCGGCAGCATTGCCGGCGATGCCGCGGGTAGCGTAGCCCTGCTGCAGGACGGGCTTGTCCTCCAGCACGACGAACACACGCACGACATCGGTGTCGGCATAGGGAGCCTCTTCCGTTTCGGTCTCGTCCGCAGCGGCATTGTCTTCCGTTGCAAGCGTCAGGCCGTCGGTGGAGATCTCATGATAATTCGCGGTCTGATCCTCCGCCATGGCGGAGACGCCGACAGCAGGCCGGTGACCATGCACACGACCAGCAGCAGCGAAAGGACCCGTTTCAGATTCCAGTGCTTCATTCTTCTATCCTGCGCTCCTTTCATGCGAGATTCTCAAGGTAGACCATGATGATCTTCGCAAACTGTGCGCGCGTTGCCTGGCCCTGCGGCTCCAGCATACCGTCGCCGACGCCGTTGACGACGCCGTTAGCAGCAGCCCAGCGCATGGCGGGAAGCGCCCAGCTCGAGACCTTTGCGGAATCCTTGTATGCATTGAGTGCGGTGACATCCGTCTTCCAGGTGTTGCCCTCGCTCTGCCAGCAGCGGAACAGCATGGTGACCATCTCCTCGCGGGTCACATTCTGCTCCGGCTTAAACGTGCCGTCTTCATAGCCCTTGACGAGGCCCTGCTTGCTGGCCCACTGCACATAGGGCGCATACCAGCTGCCGGTTGACATCGGAGAAGCTCGTTCCGGTATAGTCGGACGTCTTCACACCGGCCATGCGGCCGAGGACCGTGACGACCATGCCGCGCGTCAGAGTGGCATCCGGGAGAACGTCGTCTTGCCCGTGCCCTTCATCAGGTCATTGCCGAGGACATAGTCCACAGCATTGTGATACCACTGCGTCTGATCGACATCCTTGTCAGCTCTTGGACGGGCAGTTCTTACCGTTGCAGGCCACATAGATCCTGATCGGGAAGTCAGCGATCTTCGTCGTCTCATAGTTCTTGTCCGTCACCTTGGCGCCGGACACCTTGAAGGTATAGCTCTTCGTCGCTGCGTTCGTGAACGTCAGCGTCAGCACGGCCTGATCGGCCTCGGCTGCGCCGCCGACCCAATTGCAGACGACCTTTCCCTTCTCCTTTGTGTTTGCCACTGCAAGCGGCAGACCCTTTTCGGTCTTGCTGAGCGTCAGCGAGCTGTCGTAGCTGAGCGTGAAGGCTCCGCTGCGCACGGCGCTGCCGCCGCGAAGACTGAGTGTGACTGTGACCGTGCCGTCCGCGGCATTGGCCGTGCCGAAGAGCGCCGGGGCGTCCGCAGCGGACACCGGCAGGACCAGGCAAACCAGCAGCAGGCAGGCCAGCAGCAGCGCAGTCAGTTTTTTGCGCATTGCATATCCCATCCTTTCCTTTTTGCTCGTTAGCGCTTTGCTCCGCTAACGCGTAATGAACTGCGACTCTAATTATGCCACAGGCTGTATGGAAATGCAAGGAAAAATTTGCCTGACTTTCTGTTTTCTGTCGTGGAATATCCATATTAAATGTTCTTATTTGCCAGCTAATCACAATTCATTCCCTTCTGGTGTGCTGATCGCTCTATTTTCTCTCACAAATATTCTTACACTTTCGCGTATATTCGTCTTACATTTCGTCTCTCATTTCAGCCACAGGCAGACAGCTGTCTGTGACACGGAGACGCAAAAAGCCTGCGCATGCAGTGCACACGCAGGAGCTTTGGATATTTGGGTTCAGGGAATATCGCGCAGGACTTCCTCGGGCGGAAGATCGAGCTGCTCCGGCTCGCGCAGGAGCTTTTCGAAGTACTTCATGACCGTCGCGTAATAAAGCCGTCGACGATACGCTCGTCCGTATTCATGACGAAGTCGACATAGCGGCGCGTGACGGGCTTGCCCTGCAGGTCGAGCTCGACCTTGCGGTACTTACGGCCAAAGGCGACGAAGACAGGAAGGTTGCCGAAGTTATAGAGGTGGTGGACAATAGGCGGATGCCAAGCGAGCCCATGGACGTGAAGATGACCGTGCCATGGAAGGGGGAGGTCCGTCAGAAACGTCGGCAGCAGGCCGAAGTAGTCCAGCGTCTTCAGGAACCAGACAACAAACTTCAGCAGGAGGCGCGGCATACTGGCCAGCAGAGCCGCGACATGGTCGAACGAGCTGTCAAGGGGGGTGTTTTTGACCTCGTCGATGAGGGCGTTCAGCTTCTCATAGACCTCCTTCGTCGTGTCCGTCGGCTTGAGGTGGAGCTTGATGGTCGTCTCCTCGCCGTCCGTGCGCATGTCTTTCTTGATGGTCATGGTGAACTGGACATCGTCATCGCGCTGATAGACACGCTGGCCGGAGAAGAAGCGGTTCACGCCGGGGTACTTTGCGATGCAGCGGACATAGGCCGCAAGCAGCACATGCGTCAGGCCGAAGGACTCCATGCCCTCCGCGCGCTTCTGGCGGATGTAGCGCTCGACCTTCGAAATTTCGAATGTCGTCTGGATGGAGTTGCAGGCATCGTTGCGCGTGGGCATGATGTAGCCCGCGACGATGTTCATCGGGCTGAGCGTACGGATAAGACGGCCGTCCTTGCGGTCGCCCCACGTCGGGTGGTAAGCCCCGTCCGTGAACGGCCGCATCGCGAGCACGGCGACGACGGCGCTGCCGGCCATGGCGATGTTGGAGATCTTGACAAGGCGGTACCACACGGGATCGTGCAGCCGGCCATCGCCAGATCATAGATGAGATGGCCAGCGGGACCAGCAGCGTGAACAGCAGCGGATAGGACACCGGGATCTTGCCGGTGATGGTCAGGCGATAGATCAGGTAGAGCAGCAGGTACAGGATCCAGCACATCACGACATAGCGCATATGAACAGGGCGTAGCCGCCGTGCAGGTGCAGGTCGAGCGCCGCCTGTCCGAAGTAGACGCAGGCCCAGAAAATGGGCTTCGACGTGCGATAGAACCGCGTCTCCCCCTTCCAGCACGAGCTGGAGCGCAAAGCCGAGGCTCACCGCCATCGGCAGGACCTTCTGGAACCAGATGTTCACGGTGCTGATCACGGCTCCCTCGCCGAGGCAGAGCGCGAGGATCTGCAGAACGATGGCGGGTTTTCCGGCTGACATAAAAACGGGTCTGTTGTTTCATGGTTACCCTCTCTTTCTAGGGAACCTCTGAATAAATCGGCTGCGGCGCTCAGCGGGTCTTTCGCCCCAACTTATCGGTTTGAAAATCTTGAAATATTGCGCAGCCGTTGGCGGCTTTGCCGCCTTACGGATGCGGCATGCCCCTTGCGGGTACACAAAGTATTCCTGCAATTTCCAAACCTCAATTTGGAACAAAATCCCTCGCTGACCGCTCTTGCAATTGAATCAGAGGTTCCCTAGGGTATTTCAGCTTGTCGAAAAATGTCCTTCCGGATCTTTTTTCTGCAGGCTGCAGTCTGTTCCTCACTTCTGTGTTCATACATTATTAAAGCGTAATTCCAGCCGTGTGTCAACCTGCAAACGGCCGCAAATGCGCAAAAAACCGCTGCAAAATGGAGCACATTTTGCAGCGGTTTGTTGAATTTTGGATCAGAGGGCGCGAAAGATCAGTAGGAGCAGGAAGCCCATCAGCAGCAGGATGCCCAGACAGATCGGAACAATCGTAAACAGGGCGCTGAAGATCATCGTGGAGACATCGTGCTTTTCCAGCGGGATGCCCTCCTCCGGCGCTTCCTCGGACTCACCGCTGCGCTCCTTCTGGAAGGCGCGGGCCCGGGCAAGCTTTTTGCGGAACATCACGCCGCCCATCAGGCTGCGCCGCTCCGGCAGCTCCGGAAACTTCAGTGTTCTTCCCTGCGGCTCGTTCTGCTGGGCGGCCTCAGGCTGCTCGGCATCCTGACGCTCCCCACTGCCCGTCTTGCGCTCACTCATTGGTGTGCAGCTTGTGGTGGCAGGCTACAAAGTGGTTCGGCGTGACCTCCTCCCAGTCAGGGACGACGTGGGTGCAGATCTCGGTGCAGTACTTGCAGCGCGTGTGGAACTTGCAGCCCTTCGGCGGGTTGACCGGACTGGGGATATCGCCCCGAGCACCGCCAGGTCACGCTTTTCCTCCGTCGTCGGGATGGATTCGAGCAGAGCCTCGGTATACGGATGCATCGGGTGGTCGAAGATCTCCTGCGAGTCGGCAAGCTCGACGAGATTGCCCAGATACATAACGCCGATGCGGTCGGAGATATAAACGACCGACAGATCGTGCGTGATGAACAGGTAGGTCAGGTGCTGCTGCTCCTTCAGGTCCTGCAGCAAATTGATGATCTGCGACTGGATGGAAACGTCCAGAGCCGAAACGGCTTCGTCGCAGACGACAAACTTTGGATGCACGGCAAGGCTGCGGGCAATGCCGATTCTCTGGCGCTGACCGCCCGAGAACTCATGCGGATAGCGATGCAGGAAGTAGGGAGCCAGGCCGCAGTCCTCCATGGTCTGCAGGATCTCCTCATGCATACGCTCGTTGGCCTTCTTGCAGTACTTGTGCGCCAGCAGGCCCTCGCCGATGATGTTGGCGACGGTCATACGGGGATTCAGGGAGGAATACGGATCCTGGAAGATATACTGCATCTGGCAGCGCAGGGTACGGACCTCCGGATAGGTCAGGCGCGCAAGGTCGATGCCATTATCGAGCAGGGCCTCGTGCTTCTGGAACTCGGGATCGGCGGCGTACTTCGCACGCATGGCGTCGATGCGGGCGTCGACCTTTGCAATCTCGGCACGGGCGGCCTCGACGAGCTTGTCATGCGCAGCGACCTTCTCAGCCAGCTTGTCAAGCTTGCCCTTTGCGGCTGTCATAGCCTCTCTCGCCCGCTTTGAGCTTCGAAAGCTTGAAGGCCTCCTCGTCATAGTTGAGCTTGACGGGGCGCGCTTCTCGATGGCCTTGTGCAGATCGCAGCAGCGGTCGTGGCGCTCGGAGAAGATCTTCATGACAGGGCCGAGGTCCTTGGCGGTGATAAAGCCGCCGATAACATTCACGATGTTCAGATAGGCGTCGTTCGCAGCCTTCTTCGCAGCCGTGAGATCGTTGTGCATGTGCAGGCGCTTCTGCTCATCGGCAGCATCATAGACCTTCTGCATCTCGTCGCGCTTCTTTTCGAGCGCGGCCAGCTCATGCAGGCCGTGGGGCAGATGGCGGATGGTCTTTTCGATATACTCGGGGGCCAGCTCATCACGGGACGCGCCATAGTACATCGTCTTGCCGTCGGTCTGACGGTAGAGCTGCAGCAGCGTGCGTCCGAACGTGGACTTGCCGCAGCCAGACTCGCCGACGAGGCCGACCGTTTCGCCTTCGTAGATATTCAGGCTGATGCCGTCGTTCGCCTTGACGTACAGGCCCTTCTTTTGCCGACCGGGAAATACTGCCGCAGGTCCGTGATCTTGAGAAGAACATTATTTCTTTCCATGCCGGTCCTCCTTCCGCGGGTAGAAGCAGCGAACCTGCTGCGTCTCGCTGACGTGAATCATCTCGGGCTCCTCATTGAGACAGCGCTCCGTGGCGTATTTGCAGCGCGGGGCGAACTTGCAGCCCTTTTGGGAGCTTGAGGGGGTGCGGCACTGCGCCGGGGATGGCGTCCAGACGCGTATGCGTCGGGGTGCTCAGGCGCGGAATGGAGTTCATCAGGCCCTCGGTGTAGGGATGAGAGAACTCAGCGTCCATGAAGATTGTACCGGCGGGCGCCATCTCCACGACCTGACCGCAGTACATAACGGCCACGTCGTCCGCGATCTGGCGGATAACACCGAGGTCGTGGGTGATGAAGATGATCGAGGTGCCGTGCTCTTCCTTCAGATCGTTCATGAGCTTCAGGATCTGCGCCTGGATCGTAACGTCCAGAGCCGTGGTAGGCTCGTCCGCGATGAGCAGCTTCGGCTTGCAGGCAAGTGCCATGGCGATCATGACACGCTGACGCATACCACCGGAAAGCTGATGCGGATACTGCTTGGCGACGATGTGCGGATTCGGGATCTTGACATCGGCCAGCATTTCAATGACCTTTGCGGCAGCCTGCTTCTTCGTCATGCCCTGATGGATAATGAACGGCTCACTGACCTGACGGGACACGGTGGAGACCGGGTTCAGGCTGGTCATCGGCTCCTGGAAGATGACGGAGATATCATTGCCGCGGACGGAATACATTTCCTTCTCGGTGAGCTTCGTGAGGTCACGGCCCTCGAAGAGGATCTCGCCGCTGTCGATATAGCCGTTGCCGTCGAGAAGCTGCAGGATGCTCATGGCGGAGACGCTCTTGCCGGAGCCGGACTCGCCGACGACGCCAAGCGTGCGTCCGGTCTCAACGGAATAGGAAACGCCTTTGACCGCCTTGACAATACCCTTCTTCGTGCGGAAGAAAGTATGCAAATCTTTTTAATTCAAGTAATGCCATATCTCTTCCCTCCCTTATTTATCGCGGTCAGACTTCGGATCCATGACGTCACGGAGCGTATCGCCGACGATGTTGATGCAGATACAGGTGATCGCAAGGAAGATCGCCGGGAACAGCCAGCGCCACCAGAAGTTCTTGATGACGGTGGAGTTGTGTGCGCCGTTGAGCATATTGCCCCATGTCGGACGCGGGTAGGTGACGCCGAAGCCGAGGTAGCTCAGCGTGGACTCCGTCAGCATGCAGGTCGCAAAGTCGAGCGTCAGCGTGACGAAGATGACCGAGACAATGTTCGGCAGGATATGACGGAATGCGATGCGGGACTCGCGCAGACCCATGGCCTTAGCGGCCGTGACATACTCCTGCTCGCGGGCGAGAAGGATCTGACCGCGAACGAGGCGGGCCAGACCGGTCCAGCTCAGCAGGCCAAGGATGACCATGAGGATGAAGATCTTTTCATTCTCGCTGATGTCCATCTGCGCCATGAGGGCGGACAGAATCATCGCGAACGGCAGGAACGGAATGGCGCCGAAAATCTCGGTGAAGCGCATCAGGAACATATCGACCTTGCCGCCGAAGTAGCCGGAGATACAGCCGATGATGATGCCGATGATCGTGGAGATGATAACGGCGATCGCACCGATGGTCATCGTCATCTTGCCGCCCTGAATGATACGCAGGGCAACGTTCGCGCCGTAGTTATCCGTGCCGAAGAGGTAGCCCTTCAGGCCCCACTTGCCCATGAGCTCGTGGTTGGAATCGACTGCGTAGCTCTGGAACGCGCCGCCGAAGATGTCGGACGCGCCCTGTGCGTCGTCGGGGGACCTTGCACTGGCCGAGGGTGTTGCTGCCCCAGGAGAACACACGGCCCTCGCTGGTCAGCGCGGGTGTAGTGATAGGTGCCGGAGACGATCTTGACGATCTCTTCGCCCTCGTGCAGCTTGGGCATGGCCTTGCTGCTCGTGTCGAAGTCGCCGACGAAGCCGACGGTACCGTCGTCGAGCAGGGCGCAGACCGTCTTGCTCGTGGCATAGATGCTCGTGATCTTGCGGCCGTTCAGGAACTCGCGCAGGGGAACCGTGGCGGAGCCCATGTTGTCGCGCATCTGATCATACAGGCCGCGCTTGCCGGTGTAGACGGAGTTGCCGTCCGTCACCGCGACGACATAGTTCAGCGTGAAGTCGATATCCGTGAGCTTGCCGTCCAGCGTGGCTACGGTGTCGAAGTTCTGATAGGTGTTCTTGTTGCCCCACATATACAGGGTGCCGTCGTTCATCAGGATGGCCGTGGCCTGATAGCCGCAGGTAATCTTCTTGATGTTGGAGGCATCGATGGTGCCGTTGAGGAGCTCGTCCGGCTCGGGAGCGATGTTGGGGTTCACCGCCGGGTCAAAGTAGCCGTACTGGCCGAGCTTGTTTGCGCCCCAGGCGTAGACCTTGCCGTTCTCACCGACAGCAACGATGTGATCGATACCGGCAGCGACCCAGGCGATCTTCTCATTCTGAACCTCTTCCGGGATATCGGCGACGTCAATGCCCGTCGTGCCGAGGCCCGTTGCGCCCCAGACATAGACCTTGCCCGCGTTGGAAAGGCCGACGGAGAAGCTTCCGTAGCTGTCGATCATCTTGATGTCGTTCTTCAGCTCGCTCGGGACGGAGAGCATGGACATCGGGGCGGCAGGTTGGCCTGCGTGACTTCGGTATAGGTGTCAGTGTAGTGCGTCATGAACAGCGGGCCGATGAAGACCAGCAGGAACATGGCGATGACCACGCAGAGGGCGCCTACGGCGAGCTTGCGCTCCATAAAGCCGCGGACGATCTGCTTGACCGGGCTGACAATCTCTTCGACGTCGTTTTTGGCTGCGCGCTTGGCCTCGATATCATCGGCCAGGCCCTTGCTGCCGCCAAAGAAGAGGCGGCCGAGCCAGCTGCGCTTCGCGGAGGAATTCTTCTTGCTCATGCTCTTACCCCTTACTTGTTGACTCTGACGCGCGGGTCGACCAGGCCATAGACAATGTCAATGACAAGGTTGCCGAGCAGCGCGACGACGACATAGAACAACTGCATCAGGATCGTAACATCGTAGTCCGAGGTACGCAGGGACGAGATCATGAGCTTGCCCATGCCGTTGAGGCCGAACATGTCTTCAAAGATCAGGGAGCCCGCAAAGATGCTGGTGAACCAGCCGACGATCATCGTGACGATGGGGATCAGGGCGTTGCGCCATGCGTGAGAATAGATAACGGTCTTTTCCTTGACGCCCTTGGCGCGCGCGGTACGGATGCAGTCCATGGACAGAGCATCGATCATGGAGGCACGGACGTAGCGCGTCATGCTGCCCAGAGAGCAGAACGTCATGGTGATGAGCGGGAGGGCCAGATAGTACATGCGGTCGGTGAACCACTTGAAGCCCTCGTAGCTGCTGCCCGGTGTCTTCATGCCGCTGGCCGGGAACCAGCCGAGCAGAGCGCAGAAGACCCAGATAAACAGAATACAGATAATGAAGCTCGGCAAGCTGTAGCCGATGATGGTAAAGACCTGTGTGAAGCGGTCGAATTTGCTGTTTTTGCGCACGGCGCAGGCGATACCAAGCGGAATGGTGATGGCCAGCGCCAGAATCGTGGCGAAGATGTTGATGAAGATCGTGTTCTTCATCGGAGCGGCGACAACGTTAACTACATCTTTTTTATACTGATAAGAATAGCCGAAGTTGCCCTGCAGGAGGCCATTGAGCTTGCCTTCCTTGCCAGTGTAGGGGTTATCCGCATAGGGATACAGGCCGACCCAGCGCAGATAGCGGAGGATCATGTTGTTGGTTTCGGTGCCGTAGCTGATCTGATACATTTCGTACCGTTCCTCGAACCACTTGGCCTGTGCCTCGGCGGACATACCGGCGAGCTGCTGCTTCATGGCGACCTGATCGGCCTTGGCATCGGTAAAGGCGCGGTTGCTCGGGGTCAGGTTGTAGATCATGAAAATCACGATCGACAGGATAAACAGGACCAGGAACATGTAGCCGATTCGCTTGAGAACGTATTTGAACATAAGGTACTCTCCAGTCTGTCGCCCGCACGACAGTAGATTTGGCAGCGCGGGGGAAGAATCGCCCCCGTTGCCATGACGGGGCAATCTGTTTCTGCGCGGGTCAGGATCAGGCTGCGGCGGGACCGCAAGCCGCGGGGATAGGGTGTATCTGAAAAGCCGCTTCTGCACAAGAGCGGATCCGGGAAGAATGCGGCACTCTACCGGGCTGAACCACAGGGCGGGCTTTCAGATACACCCTATGGATAAACATGCGCGCCAGAGGTGATAACTGTGAAAAGAAGTTATTTGACAGTGCGCCGTGATACACAGGGTTTTGAATCCACAATCACGGGACGGGGGCGAACCCCATCCCGTGATCTCGGATACTTGATGCGTCAGTCAGGCCTGAGGGCCTGCCGCCATTAGCTCAGCCAGTAGATATCGGCCTCGTCCATCAGATAAGCAACGGAGTTGTTCTCATAGAAGGAGGGATCGATGGACCAGTTGTAAGAGTAGTCGTATGCAGCGGAGGTGAAGCCGGTTGCATAGTTGAAGCAGCTGTACATCGGGGTGCCGGAATAGAAGCCGTACACAGCCTGCTGATAGAACTCGTCGAGCATCGGAGAGAAGTCGCCCGTGGTCTTCTGGATCACGATACCGGCAGCGGCGATGTTAGCGCCCTGCTCGAAGTCGGTGACCAGCAGATCAGAGAAGGGGTTATCGGTGGTGCCGTACCAGTTGAGGACCAGCGGCATGTAGTAATCGTCGCCGACCTTCGTGGTCACATAAGCGCCGTCGATGGACTTGTAGGTCTTGTCGTTCTCGTCGGCATACTCAGCCGGGATCTTCTTGTAGCGGACGCCCTCAACGTAAGGCTCGCCGTTTGCATCATAGATCCAGCCGTCAGCCTCGAGGACTGCGATGGCGGTATCGGCAGAGGTGTCGTACGCGTTCAGCAGCATGCCGTTGGCAGCAGCTTCCTTTGTACATCCAGGAGCCGGCGTAGTAAGCGCCGTCAACAACGCCGCCGTAGCCGCCGGTGAAGGTCTTCGCGAAGGAAGCACGATCCAGGCAGTAGGTGATGGCCTGACGGACAGCAGTGAACTGAGCGGGGCCATAGTCGTTACGGAACTGCAGCTTGCCGTAGCCGGCGCGGCTGTAGTGGGTGTAAACGAAAGCGCCGTTGGAGTTGTCGCAGGCAGCGACAGCCTCGTCGGTCTCGGCACCGCCGGTGATGCCCATGAGGACGTCAACGCCGCCGGACTTCAGATCGTCGAGCTGGGTAGCGGAGACGCTCTTCTTGTAGATGACCTTCGCGATGGAGGGCTTTACGCCTTCGTAGTTGCCGGGGAAGTTCGGGTTCAGGGTCAGGATCGCGGACTTATCGCCCTCGTCATAGGACTCCACAACATACGGGCCGGAGCACGCATAGGTGGTGTCGGTGTTGTTGGAAGAAGCAACGATATGAGCAGCCATGTCGAAGCTGTCGCCGGTCTTGTTGTAGAAGCCGTCGGTGAAGTAGCAGCCTTCGCCGTCGTCAGCGATGTCGTAGTCGCCGCACCACAGTTCCTTGACGAACGGGGAGAAGCCGACATAGCTGATGGCATAGTAGTAGTTCGCATACTCAGCCTTAACGGTGACGGAGAACTGGTTGTCGGCCAGCAGGCGCAGGCCGAAGCAAAGGTCTTGGAGACGCCGTCGCCCTCGTTGGTGCCGTCGTAAGCGTTGAATTCCTCAAAGCCGACCATCGTCAGGCCAGCCTGGCGATCCTTGCCCTCAGCCTCGGCGGCGACGAGGGTAGAGAAGACCATGGGGAAGTACAGATAGTTCTTCGCGGTGACGGGGGTGCCGTCGCTGAAGGCCAGACCGTCGTTCAGGGTGATGGTGTAGGTGAGGGTGCCATCCTCATTCTCAACCTTGTCAAGCTGCTTGACGACCGTCTTGTTGACCTCGAAGCCGCCTTCCTTGGTGGTGGCGACAGTTTCCAGGCCGTTGATGAGGTTGTCAACGTCAAGGTCAGCAGCACCGGGGTTGGAGCCGCCGAACGGGGAATAGCGGAACTTGCCGGACAGGTCGGTGGTGTTGCCGATGATGATGTCGTTGTCGGCCTTCTCACTCGTCCAGTCGATCAGAGCCTTTGCCGGGCCCCAGTACGGGTTCGTCGGATGCTCGTCAACGCCCTTGATCTTTGCGTTGTAAACATCGTAGTACTCGTTGCTGTAGAGGGGATCTCCGGGAGGAGATAGTTCCAACGGGTCATGTAGTACTTCCACCAGGCGGCGTAGACGTCGTCTTCGGTCTCGTACTGGGAGTTCTCGGGAACAGCGGTCTTGTAGACCATTGCCATGGACAGGAAGTCCATGCCGAGCTCATAGGTCTTGCCTTCGTACTCGACGTAAGCCAGACCGGTGGTCGGATCCTCCTGCACGTCGTCGATCGTGACCTTGTCGCCGATCTCGTCGTACAGCTCGGTGTAATCCTTGCCCCACTCCTTGCCGTTCAGGAGCTGTGCAGCGGACGGCTTGTACTCGTCAGCCGGCTGCTCCTGCGTCTCAGTGGGAGTCTCTTCGCTGCCCTGCGTGGGGGCATCGGTTTCTTCGTCTGCCTTCTTGCAGCCGGCGAACACGGTGACAACCATGACCAGAGCGAGAACCAGAGTCAGAAGCTTGAGAAGATTCTTTTTCATTGCGTTACCTCCTACAAAAATTTGTATATTATGCTGTGATATTCACAGATAATATCGAGCAAAAAGCACTTGTGTCCGTATGCGGCGGACAACCCTTGGATGCTTTCTGAAAAGTTTGGTAATACTATAACACAATTCCCTTGCAGAATCAACAAAAAAAGAACGAATTTTTTTCCCTTTGAAAATCTTCTGTGAATTTTTATAGCAGACCGGTGGATAATTTTTTGATTTCATGAAATGTTCACAAGATGCGCGCATTCTGACACGACCTGCCGGAAATCACGCTTTCTGTCATCCACCGCTCAGGGACTATGCAAGGTACATTCAGGCCTCGGCAGGTCTGTTTTCCCGGATCCAGTCGCGGATACCGGAGCCGACCTCGCGGATGCAGCCGTCCTCGTACGGTATACGCAGGCCGACGCTTTGGCACAAATCGGCGAACGTCTTTGTTCCTGCCTGGTCGACAAAGGCCAGATATTTCTCCCATGCTGCCTTGCGGTCCTGCAGTGAGAGCGTCCAGACCTGGAACGCGACCGTGCCTGCCATACAATAATCAATATAGTACAGCGGATTGAGATAAATGTGCGGTTTCCACTGCCAGTGGGCGTAGCGGCCGTAGAAGGGCAGGCCGTCCATGCTCAGCCAGGGGCGGTACTTCTTCTCGAGCTTCTCCCACACGCCGTGGCGCTCGTCCGGCGTCAGGTCCTCATTTTCATACATCAAATGCTGGAATTCATCGACCATGCAGCCATAGGGAATAAAATCAAGGCTGTCTTCACAGTGGGCAAGCTCGTATTTTGCCGTTTGCGCGCCGAAGAAATATTTATGATAATCCTGCGTCAGAAATTCCATGCTCATGGGTGGCATTCGCAGGCCTCAATGGTCGGTTCGCGCAGGTCCGGGTAGATATCGCTGTTCATCGCGCGGTAAAATGCGAAGGCGTGACCGGCCTCGTGGGTCAGCACATCGACGTCTCCGGCTGTGCCGTTAAAGTTCGAGAAGATAAACGGAGCCTTGTATTTTTCAAACATCGTACAGTAGCCGCCGGGGGCCTTGCCCTCGCGGGAGAGCACGTCGAGCAGCTCGTTGTCATAGAGGAAATCGATGAATTCCTTCGTCTCCGGGCTGAGCTCCTCATACATTCTGCGGCCTGCGGCGAGGATCTCCTCCGCCGTGCCCTCCGGGGCCGGGTTGCCGTCCGGGAAGCGGAACTTGTCGTCGTAAATGTACAGGCGGTCGACGCCGATGCGCTTGCGCTGGGCCTCCTTGACCTCCGCAATGATGGGGACAAGATCGTTTGCGATCTGGTCGCGGAAGGCCGCCAGCTCCTTCTGTCCATAGCAGTTGCGGCCGAGGCGGTCATAGCCGAGCTGGATGAAGTTCGGATAGCCAAGCATGCGGCCCTGCGCATTGCGGTTGTGGACGAGCTTGTCATAGATCTCGTCCAGCTCCGCGCGGTTTGCATCAAAGACCTTGCCCTCGGCCTCGTAAGCGGCGCGGCGAACGGCGCGGTCGGCGCTGACCTTGTACTTGCCGAGCATCGGCATGGGCATGGTCTTGCCGTCAAATTCCACGGTCATGTTGGCATAGAGCTTCTGATAGCGGGACGTCAGGCGGTTTTCCTCCTGCATAAGCTCCACAAGCTCCGGCTTGAAGCTGCGGCGGCTGATCTCGAGCTTCAGGAACAGCAGGCTGCCGTAATGGGCCTCCAGCTCCGGGCGGAACTTCGAGTCCAGCATGGCCTCGTTCAGGCGCTGGAAATAGACGCTCAGCTGGGGCCAGCTCTCGTCGAAGAACGTTGACTCGGCGTCATAGAATTCATCGCGCGTGTCGATGGTATGGCGGGCATTGGCAAGGCTTCCCATCGTGTTGAACTCCACGGACAGGTCCGTAACGCGGTCGTACTGCGCGATCTGCTCCTGCGCGCTTTCGGCGGCGAGGAAGGCCTCGGTGCAGGCCGTCAGGTTCGCCTTCATGGCTTCCAGGTCGGGACGGGAATAGGGCATTTCAGAAAACTTCATGGGATCGCTCCTTTCGTATCGTTTGGGGTGTCGCCGGGAGATATTTCTACTCTATAGAGATATGCGCTTCGGGATCCGACGGTTCCATCAGGCAGAAGCCGCCGCGCATCAGGACGACCTCGCCCGTGGGCGACGGTGCCGCGCTTTCGGCAAAGCGGACGCGGCCTGCAGGCAGGGACCCACTCCCCGATGGAATGGTTCACGCACACGACCAGGCGCTCATCTCCGAAGGCGCGTGTAAAAGCGATGCGGCCGTTTCCGGCGGCCAGCACGCGCAGGCCGCCGCGCCGCAGGGCCTCGCTGCTGCCGCGCAGGGCGGTCATCATGCGGTAATAGGCCTGCAGCTCCTCGTCCTCGCGGCCCCATGGATAGCAGGCGCGGCAGAACGGATCCTCAAAGCCCTCCATCCCGGCCTCGTCGCCGTAGTAGATGCAGGGCATACCGGGCAGGGTAAACTGCAGGAAGACCGCCATGCGCAGCCGCATCAGGGCAGTCTTGCGCTGCACCGGCGTCATGCGGCGGTGCGCCCGCTCGTCCTTCGTGCCGCAGAACGGCTCGCCCAGCACGGTCAGGATGCGCGGCGTGTCATGCGTGCCGAGGTGGTTCATCACGCAGGAGAGCACCTCAGGCGGATAATTCTCCGCCAGCGTCATCAGGCTTTCGCCCAGCGCCGTGCCGTCGTCCGCATCCGTCAGGAAGGCCACGATGGCGTTGCGCCACGGGTAATTCATGACGGAATCCAGCTCGCCGTCGACAAAATAGCGGCGGGAAACGCCGTAGGCGCGCTTGTTCGACGCGTCCTCCCAGACCTCGCCGAGCAGCAGGCTCTGCGGGTCGATCTGACGCATCCGGCGGCGCAGGCGGCGGACAAATTCATCCGGCAGCTCGTCGACGACGTCGAGCCGGAAGCCGTCCGCGCCGAGGCGCAGCCAGTGGGCGATGACGGAGTCCTCATCCTCAATAATATAATGGAGATACGTCTCGTCCAGCTCCTCGACGCATGGGAGCGTGCGGATGCCCCACCAGGCCTCGTAATCGTCGGGATAACGGTGGAAGCGATACCAGCGGCGGTACGGCGAATTGGGGTCGGACACTGCACCGTGGCCGAACACATGGTTCGCGTCAAAGTAGACGCTGTTGCTGCCCGTGTGGGAGAACACCCCGTCGAGAATGACGCGTATACCGCGCGCGTGAGCCTCGTCGCACAGGGTGCGGAAGTCCTCCTCCGTGCCGAGCATGGGGTCCGGGCGGCGATAGTCGGCCGTGTCATAGCGGTGGTTCGACCACGCCATGAAAATCGGGTTCAGGTAGAGAACGCCGACGCCCAGCTCCTGCAGATACGGCAGCTTTTCGCAAATGCCCGCAAAATTTCCGCCGAAAAAGTCGTTGTTCCGCACCTCACCGTGCGCATCGGGGCGGTACTCCGGCAGCTCATCGGGGCTTTCGTGCACCCAGAACGGCTGGAGCTTACAGGTCAGGTCGCAGCTGCCGCTGCGGGCAAAGCGGTCAGGGAAGATCTGGTACATCACGGCGCCCGGTGCGAAGTCCGGCACCGTAAAATCGGCCGGAATGACGCTGAGCTGCCACTTCTCCCCCGCCTCCATATTCGTCTCGTGCCCCTGACGGAACAGGCGGAAGCTGCCGCCGCCGCGCTTGTCGATGCGGAACCAGTAAAAATGCAGCCCGGTCTCCTGCCGGGTGAATTCGAGACGCCAGAGCTCATAGCCGTCCTCGCCGCGCGAGACGAAGGAAAACGGCAGCTCGGCGCACACAGCGTGCTCGCTGTCCTCCAGCATCAGGCGGACGCCGGACGTGCCGACCTCCGTGGGGATGCGGATCTGCAGAACGCAGCATTCCCCCGTCCGGAGCGTTCCGAACGGGGTCTTGTACTGCGTCTGACGGCTGTCAAACAGGATGCGCATCTCAGTCGAGATTCCAGATCTCGTCCGCGTATTCCTTGACGGCGCGGTCCGAGGAGAAGATGCCGGCCTTGGCGATGTTGATAAGGGACATGCGGGCAAAGTGCTGCTTATCCTGATAGACCGCGGCGACATCGCGCTGCGCGCGGGCGTAATCCTGGAAATCGGCCAGCGTCATATAGGGGTCAGCCGTGCCGAAGCGGTTCGTGAGCAGCGAATCGACCAGATCGTCGAAGCGCTGGCCGAGCACGCCAGACGTGAGCATGTCGAGCACGGCCTGCAGCTCCGGCGTGACGAATTCCGTCGGATGGTAGCCGCGCTGCCACAGCTCCTCGACCTCGTGGGCCTTCATGCCGAAGAGGAAGATGTTCTCGTCGCCGACCTGCTCCTGGATCTCGACATTCGCGCCGTCGAGCGTCCCGAGCGTCACCGCGCCGTTGAGCATCAGCTTCATATTGCCGGTGCCGGACGCCTCGCTTGCCCGCGACGGAGATCTGCTCCGGAGATATCGGCGGCCGGGATGATGATCTCCGCCAAGCGAGACCTTGTAGTCCTCAGGAAGACGACCTTCAGCTTGTCGTTGACGTCCGGGTCATTAGATGAGCTTCGACGCGCGACGATGAGGCTGATGATCTGCTTGGCGCGGATATAGCCCGCGGAGGCCTTGGCCGCGAAGATGAACGTGCGGGGCATGAAATCGCCGTGCGGATTGGCCTTGATCTGGCGGTAGAGATACAGAACATGCAGGATGTTGAGCAGCTGGCGTTTGTACTCATGCAGGCGCTTGATCTGGATATCGAAAATGGAATCCGGATCGACGCGCACGCCGTTCTGGTTCTCGATGAGAGCGGCGAGGCGCTCCTTGTTCTTGCGCTTGATGGCCATGAGGTCCGCAAGCACCTTTTCGTCATTCTGATACGGCAGGAGCTTCTCGAGTGCGCGGGCATCCCGCAGGAAGTCGCCGCCGATGAGCTGCTTGAGATAATCCGTCAGCAGCGGATCGGACTGGCACAGCCAACGGCGATAGGCAATGCCGTTCGTCACGTTCAGGAAGCGCCGGCGTGATTCTGGCTAGTAGTCGCGGAAGATGCCGTTGCGCAGGATGTCCGTGTGCAGCTTGGAAACGCCGTTGACCTTGTGGCAGGCGGCAAGGCAGAGGTTCGCCATGCGGACCTGCGTTGTTCGCGATGACGGCCATGTAGTTGATCCCACTTTCCGGGGTCGTTGGGATAGACCTGCGCCAGATGCAGATCAGGCGGCGGTTGATCTCCTGCACGATGCCGAAAATGCGCGGCAGCTGCTCGCGGAACAGATCGACGCTCCAGCGCTCAAGCGCCTCGCTCATAACGGTGTGGTTCGTATAGGACAGCGTGCGGCAGGTGATGTCCCACGCCTCGTCCCAGCCGAAGTCGTGCTCATCGATGAGCAGGCGCATCAGCTCCGGCACACACAGCGCCGGATGGGTGTCGTTGATGTGGATGGCGACCTTTTCCGGCAGGTTCGTGTAGGTGCGGTATTTCTTATAGTGCTTCTTCAGGATGCTCTGCAGCGAGGCGGAGACGAGCAGGTACTGCTGCTTCAGCCGCAGGCGCTTGCCCTGAATGTGATCGTCGGCCGGATAGAGCACCTTGGAGATGGTCTCGGCCATGGTGTTGCGCTCCAGCGCGCGGACATAGTCGCCGCGGGAGAACGCAGCCATGTCGAAGCTGTCCGGCACGCTTGCGCTCCACAGCACGAGGCGGTTGGCGGCGTCGCTGTCATAGCCGGAGATATACATGTCATACGGCACGGCCCATAACGGAGCTGTAGCCAACCTGTGCGACCTTGAAGCGGTCGTTGTCCATCCACTCGCGGACCTCGCCGCCGAACTTGACCTCGACGGCGTCGTCCTCGCGGGCCTGCAGCCACACGTCGCCCATCTCGAGCCAGTTGTCCGGGAATTCCATCTGCCACCCGTCGACGATCTTCTGCTTGAAGATGCCGAACTCATAGCGGATGGAGAAGCCGGTCATCGGGTAGTCCATGCCGGTCGCCGCATCCATATAGCCCAGGAGGCCAGACGGCCAAGGCCGCCGGTTCCAAGGCGGCGTCGGGATCGATGGCATAGATCTCATCGATGTTGAAGCCTGCATCGGCCAGTGCCTTGCGGAACTCCGCCTCCAGCCCGAGGTTAAAGAGGTTATTGCGCAGGCTGGTGCCGACCAGGAACCCATCGACATATAATAAACTTCCTTGCGCTCCTTTTCGGTGCAGCGGTTGCCAAAGACGCGGTTCTTCTCCGTCAGCAGCTCGCGGACGCTGATGCACAGCGCGCGATAGACCTGCTTCTGGGTGGCGTCGGCAAGCTCGCAGCCGAAGATGCGGCGCAGCGTGTCGTTGAGCAGCTCCGTGGGCTGAATGGCGCGCTCGGGACGGGCGTCATTCTCCGCAAGCTTCTGGATCTTCTGTTTGGAATTTTGCTTCTTGTTCATGGGGCCTCCTAATATTTTCCGTCATTCCGGAATCAGCGTTTGAAATCATGATTTATTACTGCTTGCGTAGAGCAATTCGCTGTACAGATATATTCGTTGGCCGGGACCTGCCAGCTGAAGTCACACTCCATATCATGGCGGGCCAGCCTGTTCCATGCGTCGCGGTCGCCGTAATACAGGCCCGCTGCGCGGTCGATGGCGCCGAGGAAATCATCGGCGTTGTAGCTCTGGAACGTAAAGCCGCGGCCCTCGCCCGTTTCGGGATTGTAGGGCGGGACGGTGTCGCGCAGGCCGCCGGTCGAGGCGACGATGGGCACGGTGCCGTAATGCATGGCGATGAGCTGGGACAGGCCGCACGGCTCGGACTTCGACGGCATGAGATACATATCGCAGCCCGCATAGACACGGGAGGCGAGCGCCGGGTCGAAGCACAGCCTGACGGCGATGCGGCCGGGATACTGGCGGGCCAGCGCGCTTAGGGCGTACTCATACTGCTTTTCGCCCGTGCCGACGATGACGAGCTGGATCTCGCGCTCCATCAGGCGGCGCTGGCCGATGTAGCACAGCAGGTCGATGCCCGTGCCCGGCCAGGCGCGTGACCATGCCGAGGATGGGGGCGTCCGTGTCGGTGCTCAGGCCCATCTCCTCGCGCAGGGCGCGCTTGTTGACCCATTTGCCGCTCATGTCGGCGGCGGAATAATTCGCGCTCAGGGCGCAGTCCGTCTCGGGGTCAAAGACGTCGGTGTCAATGCCGTTCGTGATGCCCCACAGCCACGCATTGCGCAGCACGCCGTCGGGCGGTGGGCATAGTACGGATAGCGCAGCTCCTCGGCATAGGACTTCGAGACCGTCGTGACGATGTCCGAGAGCTCGATGGCGCCCTTCATCATGTTGATCGCGCCGTCGAACGTCAGGCTCGCGCGGTATTCATCCGGCAGGCCGAGGATATTGTCGAAGAACGACGCATCGGCCCAGCCCTGATACTCCACGTTGTGGATGGTGAAGACAAGCTTCGTCTGCGGGCACCAGTCATGGTACAGCGCGCGCAGATACGCAGGCGTCATGGCCGCCTGCCAGTCGTGGCAGTGCAGGATATCGGGCTTGAAGTCGAGGAAGTACAGCGCAGCCATCACGGCCTTTGAGAAATAGGCGAAGCGCTCACCGTCGTCGAAATCGCCGTAGATGGTGCTGCGCGCGCCGAAATAGTAGTCGTTGTCGATGAAATAGACCTGCAGCTTCTTGCGGCGGGACTTCAGACGCAGGATGCCGACATAGCTCTCGCGCCACGCCAGCTCCATGGAGAACGAGCCGACCTGCTCCGTTTCGACGGCCGGGTTTTCCTTGATGCGCTTATAGTACGGCAGGAACAGGCAGATCTCGTTGCCCTTCAGCTTGGACAGTGCATTGGGAAGCGCCTGCATCACGTCGCCCAGGCCGCCCGTCTTGACAAACGGCGCAGCCTCGGAGGCGACCATTGCGATCCTCATACGACCTCTCCTCTCTTGAACACCAGCGGATGATCCATGGTGCCGCGCAGCACGGCGCCCGGACGGACGACGACGTCCATATCCATAACGACGCACTCCAGATCGGCGCCCTCGCCGATGGTGCAGCGCTGCATGATGACGCTGTTGCGCACGGATGCGCCCTCGCCGAGCTTCACGCTGCGGAACAGGACGGAATTGACGGCGGAGCCCTCGAGCACGCAGCCGTCGGCCACGACGCAGTCGTCGATCTCGGAATGCTCGCCGTAGTAGGCAGGCACCTCGTCGCGGACCTTCGTGTAGATCGTCAGGTCCTCGCGGGCGAACAGGCCATGGCGGATCTCCGGGCGGATGAGGGCGAGGCTGTTGTGGAAGAACTCCGTCGTGCTCTCGTTGAACAGCGCCACGCCGTCATAGCGGTAGGCGTTGACCTTCATGCCGGTCTCTGCGAAGCCGTGCATGACAAGGTCGCGCTCGAAATGGTAGCGGTTGTGGGCCACGGCCTCCGTGACCTCACGCATGAGCAGCTCGCGGCGGATGACGAACAGGCCCATGG
>VOFB01003219.1_pt1 | contig 23526 bp, 47 predicted proteins | sample 5384141 | NCBI WGS metagenome assembly VOFB01 (sample SAMN12384721, study PRJNA508395) | human gut metagenome | isolation source: healthy gut A | host: Homo sapiens | reverse complement strand
AGTAACAGTGTAAGTCCCGGTTCAATCCATTCCTGTTCCATCAGGGGTATCCTTGATCATGGTTGTCTTACCACTGTCTAAGAATCCCGTAACGATAAACATAGGTGTTGCCATACTGCACCTCTTTCTTTATGGTTATATTGATTTTTGGCCCATAACAATATGGAGCCAATTATTAGTATCCTATACGTGGAATAATTTCAGAAGGTCGTCCTCTTTCAGGTCTGTTCCGATTACACAGATACGTCCTGTGTAGTCCGGCTGTCCTTCTCTTTACTTCGTACTCTTCCGGTACTAAGTCGAACTGTTTCCATGATCCGTCTGTCATCTGGATAATACCTTTAGAACGAAGAATTGTTCCGTAAGATGTTGTCTCTGACAGTGCCTTCAGCAGATAATCCAGTTCTTCTTCGGTATATTTATGAACAGTCTCTTTGCCCCAGCTTGTAAACACATCATCTGCATGATGATGGTGATCGTGTCCACAGCAGCAATCGTGATCATGGTCATGATGATCGTGGTCATGATGATCGTGATCGCAGTGATCATGATGGTCGTGATCGCAGTGATCATGATCGTGGTCATGGTGATCATGGTCACAATGGTCGTGATCATGATGGTCATGGTGATCGTGGTCACAATGGTCGTGATCATGATCGTGATCTTCATGATCTTCAAACAGGCTCTCAATCTCAGCACCCTTTGTCAGTGCATGACTGATTGCCTCTTTGCCAAGCTCATCCCATGGTGTAGAGATGATCGTTGCTTCTGCATTTTCTTCACGAAGTGTGTGTACGCATTCTTCTACTTTTTCATCTGTCATCATCTGTGTACGGCTTACTACGATTGTTGACGCATGCTCTACCTGATCTTTGAAGAATTCTCCAAAGTTCTTCATGTACATTTTTGCCTTTTTACCATCTACAACTGTGATTCTTCCGTCAATTTCAATGTCCGCATCTTTTCTACAGCTTCAATTGCTCTTGCTACGTCAGATAATTTTCCAACTCCTGATGGCTCAATGATTACACGGTCCGGATGATACTCATCTAATACTTTTACCAGAGCTTTGCTGAAGTCACCAACCAGTGTACAGCAGATGCATCCTGAGTTCATCTCTGTAATCTCGATTCCTGCATCTTTTAAGAATCCGCCATCGATACCGATCTCGCCAAATTCATTCTCGATCAGCACAAGTTTCTCTCCCTGCCCATACATCACTGAGCAGCTTTTTGATAAATGTAGTTTTTCCTGCTCCGAGGAATCCTGAAATAATATCTACTTTTGTCATGTTTATTGCCTCTTTTCTATCTATTTTCAAAATTAATAAAAAGTCCCGACACATATATTATCACAAACAGCGGGTGGTTGCCAGTCCCCCAATTCTAATATTTTTCTCAACTTTTTATAAATCACCCGCAAACTCTGCTGCCTGCTGCTCATTATAGATATTTGATTGCAGACAATTTCTTCTTGTACACATAGTAGAGTAAAACGATATCTGTACCGGATGGTACAGATATCGTCTGCTTTTTATGATTATTCTAAAATGTTCTTATAATAATCCGCCGATTGACAGGAACAGTGGTGCAAATACCAGTGATACAACTGTCATCAGTTTGATCAGGATGTTGATAGATGGTCCTGATGTATCTTTGAACGGATCACCTACAGTATCTCCAACAACGGCTGCTTTATGAGCCTCGCTTCCTTTTCCGCCGTGATGTCCTTCTTCGATGTACTTCTTAGCGTTATCCCATGCACCACCTGCGTTGGACATGAAGATTGCCATAAGAACTCCTGTTACAAGAGCTCCTGCAAGAAGTCCGCCAAGTGCAGAAGGTCCAAGAAGGATTCCGACTACCAGCGGTGCAAGTACTGCCATGACACCAGGAACCAGCATTTCTTTTAATGCTGCTGTTGTTGAGATTGCAACGCATGACTTGTAATCTGGTTTTTCTGTACCCTTCATGATTCCAGGCATTGTCTTGAACTGTCTTCTTACTTCCTCAATCATCTTATATGCTGCTTTGGATACAGATGACATTGTCATAGCTGAGAACAAGAACGGAAGCATTCCACCGATCAGCATTCCGATGATTACACGTGAGTCAAGGATATCAATTGACTTAAGATGTACTGCTTCTGCGTAAGATACAAACAGAGCAAGCGCTGTAAGAGCTGCGGAACCAATCGCGAATCCTTTACCCATAGCTGCTGTTGTGTTACCTACAGAATCAAGCTTATCAGTGATCTGACGAACTGACTCCTCCAGACCTGACATCTCTGCAATACCACCGGCATTGTCAGCGATCGGTCCATAAGCATCTACAGCTACTGTGATGGCTGTTGTAGAAAGCATTCCTACAGCGGCAAGCGCGATACCGTAAAGTCCGCATGTCTGGTAAGCAATAAAGATACCAACGCAGATCAAAAGGATCGGGATTGCTGTAGATTTCATACCTACTGCGAGACCACTGATGATGGTTGTTGCAGATCCAGTCTCTGACTGTTCTGCGATTTCTTTTACTGATTTGTAATCTCCGGACGTATATACTTCTGTTATGATACCGATCAGAAGTCCTACGATCAGACCAGCTACGATAGCGATTGCTGCCTTAAAGTCTCCGAAGAATACTTTACTGAGTACACAGGATACGATCAGTACCAGTGCACTTGCTACATAAGAACCAGTCTTTAATGCTTTGTGTGGATTTGAATTCTCATCACCTTTTACAAAGAATGTTCCAAGGATAGATGCAACCAGTCCGAGTCCTGCGATCAGAAGCGGGAAGATTGCTCCCTCAGCTTTATAATACACGATTCCAAGTGTCAGTGCAGAAACGAGTGCTCCTACATAAGACTCAAAAAGGTCTGCTCCCATACCTGCAACGTCACCTACGTTATCACCTACGTTATCCGCGATAACAGCCGGATTACGAGGGTCATCCTCCGGGATTCCTGCCTCAACCTTACCTACAAGGTCAGCTCCTACGTCAGCTGCCTTTGTATAGATTCCACCACCAACACGTGCAAACAGTGCGATGGAAGAAGCACCTAAACTAAATCCTGTAATAATATCAACGTTTTTAGTCAGAATGTAAATCATGCTGACACCAAACACACCAAAACCAGCTACACACATACCCATAACAGCTCCGCCGGAGAATGCAATTGAGAGTGCTTTGTTCATTCCTTTTTCTTTTGCTGCATTTGCAGTTCTTACATTTGCCTTAGTAGCTACTTTCATTCCACAGTAACCTGCAAGCGTAGAGAACAGAGCTCCTACTACGAAGCATACAGCAGTGATCCAGTTCCCGATTCCTACTCCGATGAGTATAAATAATACAGCAACGAAGATGATCAGAATCTTATACTCTGCTGTCAGAAATGCCTGCGCACCGTCACTGATAGCAGCGGCAATTTCTTTCATTCTGTCGTTTCCGGCGTCCTGTCTTCCTACTCTTGCTGCCAGATAAGCTGCAAAAAAGAAGTCCAAGAATTCCAAATACCGGAACAAGGTACAATAACATTTCCATAAATTCTCTCCTTCCGTCCGACTTTGTCAAATTCATGTCAGACAGGTATATCTTAACATATTCTTAACTTTTGATGGCATTCTTTTTTATTTTTGTACGTTATTCCGATTATTTTCTGTGTATTGTCCAAATTTCCGACATTTCATTGATTATTTATAATCTATTTTTACCAATAACTTTCTTGTATAGAAGATTAATTATAATCTATCTTCATAAGCACAAGCCCATTCGGTGGTGCCGTCGCTCCCTCTGAAGTATGAACTTTTGCATCCAGAATTTCCTTTACCTTTTCCGGAACATAGAATCCTCTGCCAACGCGGATCAGGACTCCCGCAATAATACGAACCATATTATAAAGGAAACCATTTCCTGTAATACGAAGCACGATTTCATCGTCTTTTTCTCAATTATCAAATCATACACTGTCCGGACGGTATCCTGCGTATTCGTTCTGATATTACAGAAGCTTACAAAATCATGTTCTCCAACCAAATATTTTGCACCGGCACGCATAGCCTCAACATCCATTGGAAACGATACGAACGTACAATATCTTGTCTTTAACGGATTTGGTACCGCCGCATTGTATATATGATATTCATAAGTCTTTGAAATATTCTCCTGATATCTCGGATGCCAGTCTGCCGGAACTTCATCGGACCTTACTACTACAATATCTTCCGGAAGCCTCTGGTTCAATGCATACGCAAATCTCTCAGGCGGAATGGAAGATTCTGTATCGAATACCGCTACATTTCCCAGTGCGTGTACCCCTGAATCAGTCCTGCTTGCCCCGATAATTCTGATTTCTTCCCCGGTAAGTCTTGCTAATGATTTATTCAGTTTTTCTTCAATCGTAACTCCATTTGGCTGGACCTGCCAGCCGCAGTAATTAGTTCCATCATATGCTACGAATATTCTGATTCTTTTCATGATGACCTCCACACAATCTGATACAATTATTTTTTTAGTAACAAGATTACATAAATTTGGGACGGAGGTTTTTAATTCCTCCGTCCCTGTATACATTTTAAAACACCCAAATATGCACCGGCACGCATCTTCCGATCACCACCACCAAAATCACATAAGCAATTACAGTAATATATGCCATTCTGTCTTCTTTATGATATTTTAACGGTTTCATCTTTGTGCGTCCTTCGCCGCCACGGTAACATCTCGCTTCCATCGCCATTGCCAGATCATTGGCTCTTCGGAATGCCGATACGAACAACGGAACCAGAATCGGTATCATACTCTTTGCTTTCTGAATCATATTACCGCTTTCCAGATCAGCTCCTCTTGCGATCTGTGCTTTCATGATCTTATCCGTCTCTTCGAACAGGATTGGAATAAAGCGGAGCGCAATCGACATCATCATCGCAATCTCATGTACCGGAACATGAATCTTGTTCAGTGGTCCAAGTAACTCTTCGATTCCATCTGTCAACTCGTTCGGAGTCGTTGTAAATGTCATAAGCGACGAGCCGATGATCAGGTAGATCAGACGAATTGCCATATATACCGCAGTCCTTAATCCCCTTCTGTAATCGTGAAGATCCACGCGTGAAACAGTACTGCCCGTCTCTTGTAAGAAACAGATTGAACAACACTGTAATCATCAGAAGCATGATGACTGGTTTCAATCCCCTTACAATAAAGAAGAAAACGGAACTCTTGACATTTTAATAATAATGATCAGGAACAATGTTGTCATCACATATCCCGGAATGCTGTTGAATAAAAACAATGAAATCAGATATAACAGCGTCCCCACCAGTTTCACTCTTGGATCCAGTCTGTGCAATATACTTTTTGCCGGATAATATTGTCCGATTGTAATATCTCTTATCATATCTTCTTCTCCAGTGCCTGCATAATCTCATCTGCCGCTTCTTCTACAGTCGTTACATTTACCTTGACTGGTAAACCTTTTTCTTTCAGATCATGCATGATATATGTTACCTGCGGAGCTGCAAGTCCGATTTTTTCTCAGTTCCTGATAATGTGCAAAAAAAAAAATACCTCTTTCGGCGCACCATTATCATTACAGACCCTTTGTTCATCACAATGATCCGGTCTGCATATCTTGCAATATCTTCCATACTATGTGATACCAGAATGACCGTCATATCACTCTGCTTATGCAGGTATGCGATCTGATCCAGAATGTCATCTCTTCCCTTTGGATCAAGTCCGCCGTCGGCTCGTCAAGAACCAGCACTTTCGGACGCATTGCCAGAACTCCTGCGATCGCTACTCTTCGTTTCTGACCGCCCGAGAGCTCGAACGGAGAAGATTTATAATATTTTTCTTTCAATCCTACCAGTTTCAGTGCTTCCAACGCACGCTTTTCACACTCTTCTTTGCTCAGCCCCTGGTTTTTCGGTCCAAAGCACACATCTGTCAGTACGTCAATCTCGAACAACTGATACTCCGGATATTGAAACACAAGTCCCACCTGGCTTCGGAGTGCCCGCATATCGTACCCATCCTGGTAAATGTTCTCTCCATTATAATACAGCGCACCGTCCGTTGCTTTCACAAGTCCGTTCAGATGCTGGATCAGAGTCGATTTCCCCGATCCGGTATGTCCGATGATCCCACAAATTCTCCATGTGGAATCTCCAGGCAAATGTCTTTTAACGCATGTTTTTCGTATGCAGTCCCGGGACTGTATACATAATTCAAATGTTCTATCTTAATTGCAATGTCTGTCATTTCTTCTCACCATTTCTCACATCAAATGTTCTATTGTTGTAAATGCGTAATTGCTTCTACCAGTTCTTCTTTTCTTAAGATTCCTTTTGGAATATCCAGTCCACGTTTTCGAAGTTCATCTGCCAGGATTGTCACCTGTGGTACATCCAGGCGATAGCTCTTAAGCTCATCCACCCTTGAGAATATCTCTTTCGGAGTTCCCTCCATCACAACTTTGCCGTGATCCATTACAAAGATCTTATCCGCATCTACTACTTCTTCCATATAATGCGTAATCAGAATTACTGTAACATTCTTCTGTTTTCTGAGTTTGTGGACCGTCTTTTAAGACTTCTTTTCTTCCAACCGGATCAAGCATCGCCGTTGGCTCATCCATAACGATGCATTTGGGTTCCATTGCTACAACCCCTGCAATTGCAACCCTCTGCTTCTGTCCACCGGAAAGCTTATTCGGAGAATGATGTCTGTACTCGATCATTCCAACTGCTTTCAGGCTTTCTTCTACACGCTGCCAGATCTCATCTGTCGGAACTCCCAGATTTTCCGGACCAAATCCTACATCTTCTTCTACTACAGTACCGATGATCTGATTATCCGGATTCTGAAACACCATTCCTGCCGACTGTCTTACATCCCAGAGTTCTTCTGGATTACTTGTATTCTTTCCATTCACCCATACGGAACCTTCTGTCGGAACTAAAATTGCGTTTAAATGCTTCGCAAGCGTTGATTTACCGGAACCATTGTGTCCGAGAACTGCTATAAACTGTCCTTCTTTTGCTTCAATATCCACTTCATCAATAGCACGCGATGTTCCAATCACATTGCCTTCTTCATCACGTTTTTTCATATTCATATACTAATTTTTCTGTCTGGATCATTTCCATCTTTTATTTTCCTCCGCGTCATATGTTTGGAAGTTGCTATGATTCTGCTGTTTCGTTTCTTTTTTATGTTTTTCTTATGCTTTTCCGGTTCCGGATACTCTGTTCCCATTGTATCAACGGTTACTTTTTTCATCTTCTGCTCTTCCAGTGGTCTGTCACTGTAGTCTGTATCTGTCTCAGCAATCTTATTTACAATATCCATTCCTTCTGTAATCTTACCAAATGCAGCGTAAGCTCCGTCCAGATGCGGGGAATTCTTGTGCATAATGAAGAACTGGGAACCTGCTGAATCCGGATGCATTGCTCTTGCCATAGAAAGTACACCTTCTGTATGTGCAAGATTATTTGCGAAACCGTTCTGAGCAAACTCTCCTTTAATTGTGTATCCCGGGCCTCCCATTCCTGTTCCGTCCGGGCATCCTCCCTGGATCATCCATTGATGACACGGTGAAAGATCAGTCCGTCATAATAACCTTTCTTCACCAGTGAAATAAAATTATTCACTGTGTTCGGAGCAATTTCCGGATACAGTTCTGCTTTCATAATATCTCCGTTTTCCATCTCAATTGTTACGATTGGATTTTGTCATTTTATTTTCCTCTTTTCTTTTTGTTATCTACAGGACCTGCCACTGGCAGCTCCTTATGAACGCATAGCATTACAAAAGCGCCGGCAAAACCGACGCTTCCATTTTAGCGGATAAATCCTTATCCGTAAAGACTTCTATATCATTTTTATGGATTATTCACTTTTTTCAAAATAAAATCCATCAAACTTGTATTTGAATACACGATAAATAAATTTCTCATAATCCATCTTATAAGTTACAATTGCTTTATGATCTGCATCATACTCTGTAAAAGTCCCCTTTAATCCCGAATCTACAAGTACATTATCTCCTGTTTCCTGCGCACTGCTGACATATCCGGAATAAGTTACTTTAAACGAATCTACAAGTTCAAATGTACCTTCATTTTCATCCACCAGATATTTGTAATACTTGGAATTCTTTCCGTCAACCGCAGAACTTACTTTCAGACCTATCGACGACCAGTCATAATCCGGTCTTGTCTCACTGATTCCAATATTATTATCAAACATATACAGATAATACTGCCCGTCCGCAAGGCTTTCATCTGTCTCATATGTGATCGTATGCTGGCCACCCTGTATTGTAAAATCTCCTTTCTTATTCAGCAGAAGACTTACATAAGAAGTATCTTTCCAGAAATCTTTTTCACCGATCATATAAGAAACCACCGGCCCGTCATAGATATTATCTACTTTGATGATTGTTGACGTCTCTCTTGAACTTAAAAGTACTGACCCATTTCCTATATACTGAATCGTGTTGATATGCATCCAGTCCAGTTCATCGGAAGAATTTTTCACACAGGTCTTTTTATATTCGCCAAACAGATCTCCCAGATCCAGTACCTCTGTCACCTCACCGGAATTTACATCCAGTTTCAACACGATATCTTCCACGCTGTCCTGCGTCGTATCAGTTGCAAGAATCAACATATTTCCATTTTCATCAAACACATAATCATGGTGCAATTTGTAATTGCCAAGATCATATACCTTTGTTACCTGCCCAAGACGGTTCACCTGTGCCATCTTCTTTTCGGAAATACTGTAATACATCGAATTCTCGTCAAAGATAAGCCTGTGACTTCGGTATCCCAGAAGAGGAACTTCTCCTCTTAAGACTCCGTTATTGTCATAATAATACATAAAATCCATAGAAGTACTGTCATTTCCAAGTACCACATACAGCCCGTCTTCTAACTTGTCCGCACTTTGTTTTACATCCGTATCAAAGCTGTACTGCCTCTTCTCCATACAGACTTCCCATCTCATATACGATTTCCTTCGTATCCGTAGAACCGTCTTCATTCGTTATATAGAATGTAATCGTATTCTCCGTATCCGGGATCAGACCGATCACCTGAAATTCATGCTCTTTCTGATACTCTTCATCCTGATATACATTTCTGCTAAAGTAGGCAATATCATCCTCCTTTACATGAATCGTATAAGAAACTTTCACCGCCGAATCTGTCTCAAAATAAACATACAATGACTGTGTATTGGTTCCAAAAGGATTGTATTCGATCAGCATATTACTCAGTGTATACTCCTGAGATTCTTTTTTCTTTTCAGTTCGTCCGCTATTTTCTGCTGCTCTTCTGCATTGTATGTTTTTTTTGATCTTCTCATAGATTTTTTCTGTTTTTCATTCATTACATTTGCTTCATTATCTGACATTTTCTGTTCTTTTTTTTTCATCAGACTCTGAAACCTGTTCTTTCTTCGTTGTGCTCTTCTCTTTCGTGTCTGCATTTGCACACGCTGTCATTCCCATCACAAGTATCATAGCCAACATTCCTGCAGTCATGATTCGCTTTTTCACTTTTTCTATCCCACTTTCTTATTATTTTTTCACAGTTATAAATATTTTAACAAGAATTTGTGTTAAAAAATATGAAATATGGTCATTTTATTTTAATTATTCGTTTTTGCTCTGCACCTCCGTATTTTTCAACTCATATATTACGATTCCACCTTTTTCTTCACAGCCCGTTTTCCACAACTCCATTAGATCCAGTCTGACTTTTTCCCCGTAAGTAGCCACATCGATCCACATACCCTGTTCATTCTTTTCATATCCGACCACAAGAAACCAGTGCCAGATGAAATCTTTGTACTTTTCAACATTCAAATGTCTCAACATCAGATATGGTACCGGAAGTCCCTTATCAATCTGTTCGCATATGATCTTCTCTGCATCTTCCGCAGTACCTGTCCCGTCCGAATTTTTCCATATCAATCTGATAATCCGTTCCATATTTTTCATTCACATCTGAAATATATTTTGCCAGACCTTCAATATACCATTCCGGCTTTTTTTTACGCCCTGAACTCTTGGACGGATGTATGGTTTCATAATCTGACTGAATTTTTTGTATGCTTCTTTATCCATCTGTTCAAGATCGAACGGATATAATTTTTCATTCCCTTATATTTTGCCAGATAAATACAGCTGTCACATGCCGTTGCAGCTCCACATCCACCAACATTCATAACAATATTCGTGAACCAGTCCTGATTTCCTCCGAATTCTCCATCAATCATAAAATATTCCAGTTCTTTTTTTCATATCTGCTCACCTGTCCTGTCTATTTGTCTATATAATAATGCAGCCATCTGCTTCCAACACCTGGTATTACTTTTTCAGACATCTGAAAGAAATTCTAACATACTTTCTCAAGCGTACGCAATGGGCGGGGATTGCAGATTTTCTGCAATCCCCGCCCATTATTTCTCTATATTTTGTTATTCTTATAAGCTTCTTGACATCTCTTCGCATACTTTCATAGCTTCGATGATAGAACTTCTGAAGCCGAGCTCTTCTAATGTACGAACAGCTTCAATCGTTGTACCGGCGGGTGAGCATACCATATCTTTCAGCTCTCCCGGATGCTTTCCTGTCTCAAGCACCATCTTTGCACTTCCAAGAACAGCCTGTGCTGCAAACTGATAAGCCTGTTTTCTTGGCATTCCGCCTGAAACTGCTGCATCTGCCATAGCTTCGATCAGCATGAATACATACGCCGGTGAACTTCCACTTACTGCTGTTACTACATCCATCAGACGCTCAGGAACGATCTCTGCACGGCTGAAACTTTCCAGAAGGCTCTTTACATATGCGATCTCATCTTCTGTAAGATGTTCATTCGGGCAAACTGCTGTCATACCTTCTCCAACCATAGCCGGTGTGTTAGGCATTGTACGAACGATCTTTACATCTTTTCCAAACTGTTCTGCAAGCCATGCAAGTGTCTTACCTGGTGCAATTGTAATGATAATCTGTTTGTCTGTCACAACATCTTTGATATCAGCAATTACACTCTCATAGAACTGAGGTTTTACAGAAAGAATAATTGTCTCTGCTTTCTGTGCAACTTCTTTATTGTCTGCTGTTACATTGATTCCGTATTCTTTCTGAACTCTTTCTCTTCCAGGTGCAAAAAGATCTGCCCCGATAATTTCTTCTGCAGGAATTACATTATTCTTGATAATTCCGCCCATAATTGCTGATGCCATGTTACCTGTACCGATAAATCCTAATTTCATCCTTATTACCTTCCTTTTAACCTGTTATGTTCTTTTTGCTCCCGGCACGTGACACATAAACAATCTGTTATGTTCGCTCCGTGCTTTTGTATACGTTTTTAAATTTGTATACAAATCATTTCTACTGTGACTATATCACTCATTTCTCAAAAAGTCAACACACAACCTTGAATTTTCTTTGAAAACACGTTATAATTTGTATACAAATACAGAAAATGTATACTTTTATATAAAAGCTGATATGCACTGCTATAACTTACTACGTTATTGTGAAAGTACTATTTGAAGGGGCATTTACTATGGCAGAAAAAAGTCCGTCTCTTGCCACACAGGCTTATCATACCATCAAAGAAAATATTCTGAATCTTACCTATCCTCCGGGCATGGTCCTTACCGAGGCTATGCTCACCAAAGAGCTCGAAATGAGCCGAAGCCCGGTACGCACTGCGATCCAGATGCTTCAGGTCGAAGGACTTATTGTCTCGGACTATTACAAATCTATGACTGTAAAAGAAATTACAGATAAAGATATCAATGAGATTTATCAGTTACGGGAATTATTAGAGGGGCCGCTTTCCGTCAGATTTTTACCTCCGGGCGGTACGAAGAGTATTCTTACCGTATTGAAGAGAAAGTCGTGCGTATGTGCGCCGCTGCAGGCGATCTGTATGAATGGGAGATTGCAGATACTGCCATGCATATGGAAATTATCAGTATTTTTGACAATGACAGAATCAACCGGATCTATGAAAATAATCTTTCCGAACTGATCCGCATTGGCCAGTATTCTATCCGAAACGGGATGAAAATCCCCAGAACAAATGACAATCTGAAAAAAATGATTTCTTATATGAGAAAGGGAAACTATGAGAAAGCGTTTGAAATCTTGAAAAACGACCATTTCGGAACCGGCCGTAACACCGCATTAAAAATGCATTAATAAAATACGTATATAAAAAACTTTGCCAGCTGCGCGATCTGCAACTGGCAAGTTCTTTGTATATCTCTTATTTTTAAAATGTTCCAACATGATTGGCATACATTGTTTGGAATATTCTCCCAATGAATATGCTCCTTTGTTCAAACACCAGTCCGAAACTAGCGCACGTTCACACATCGAGTAATATCTGACCAGTTCATTCACCGGTACTTCATCCGATATCTCTCCTCTTTTTTGTCCTTCATCGATCACACTGCTGATCAGTTTATAATATGTCCGGTTCTGATCCAGAAGTGATCTGTGCCCCTGTGCTACAAGCTGTGTTGAATAAAGCGAAGCCAGAAGATCAATGCTGATCTTTTCTTCCATCATCGAATGTGCTTCGTAGTTTAGATAAAGAAGCTTCTCATAACAGTTCATATCCGGATCCATCTTGGTCTTTAACACTTCGTAATTATCATCCAGAATAATCGACAATGTATTCAACAATTCATCTTTGGTATTAAAATAATAATAGAACGATCCTTTGATGTTCCTGACAATTCAATAATGTCATCTACCGTTGTTCCATTATATCCTTTTTCATAAAACAACTGCCATGCCGCTGTTACGATTCTTCCTTTTACACTTTTTTTGTTGTCTGTTTCTATTTCCATTTATTTTCTCCTTATCCGCCCTCTTTTAAAAGTACTTTTAGTATAACATATTTATTTTAACAGTGTACACAGAAAATTCTTCTTAATACTTTACTTCAAAACTACTTTCCAATTCCGGCTCCATCTCTTCGGTATCAATCCAGTCAATCTGGATAAACTGGTTCCGGTTCAATCCCTTCATGAGTTCAAAGATCAGAGTCTCTTTCCCTGTACTTCCATAACTACCGTCCCATCATATTCATTCTTCACCCATCCGGTCAGATTCATAGATCTTGCCAGATATTTTGCTGTATAACGAAATCCCACGCCTTGTACTCTTCCATGGAATATCATATGTTTTCTTACTTCCGACATCTATTACCACCTCTGAATAATTCAGGGTACTGCGCTACGCAATACCCTGCTTTTTACATTCCGCTATGCAAGAAAAGCGAATATTTTCAACTTCTTTTGCATAACTTTCTTCACCCAAAATTCTTATGAACAAGCCTGCTGTACTCTTCATAAGCTTCTACTCCCTCAAATGCATCTTTTAACGCATCTCTGATTCCTATATAATACCAGCCTATGATCTTTTATCCTTCATCCTGAAACGGTTCCATAGTTCTTCTCCATATACCGGATAATCCCTGTCAATATCGCGCATATTCGATAACTTGTCCGCCAATCCTACCATCTGTACTTCTCTCGGTGCATTTCGTATATGTTCGATCGTTGCAGACTTGCGTTCCATCCATGTCTTGGTTTTATCTTCGCTTTCCTGTGCTACAATTCCTGCCACTCGTTCCGAAAATTCCCGTGCAAGGATTTCTCTCGATACACCTTCACAATCTTCAATCGTATCATGTAAAACTGCTGCACTGATAATCTCCTCATCCTGCGTCATCGTTGAGACAATATCTCCCACTTCGATCGGATGCACAATATATGGCCTCCTGGTTCCTTTCCTGAACTGTCCCGCATGTGCTCTCGTGGCAAATTCAATTGCCTTATTAATCATAATGGTACCTCTCTTTTATCGCATATGGTCTTTGGAGCCGATGATACGGCCTGATTAGTTATGTCTTTAATATATAAATAATATCACCTGATACTTTAAATGACAATAATTTCAGTATATAATAAAAGAAAAGTTGCCTTTGGACCCCGCCGCCTGCTGTCCCTTTCAAGCGCATGGCGGTTTGGATATCCTTGCACTATAAATTGATCAGGGGAGATAAATTATGGAACAAAAAACAATCTTTATTACAGGTGCTTCCAGAGGCATCGGGAAAAGCATCGCACTTTTATTCGCTTCCCGCGGATATCATACATTTTGAATTGCTCTTCTTCTGTAGATGAGCTCAAAAGCTCCGGGCATATATCACCGAAAAATACCATACCCATGTACACTTGTACCGGGTAATGTAGGAAATCCTGACCACGTACGGACAATTTACAATAAAATTTATCAGGAATGTACACATCTTGATGTACTCGTCAACAATGCAGGTATTTCCTATATTAATCTTCTGACTGATATGACAGATGAGGACTGGAACCGGATCATTCAAACTAATCTTTCTTCCGTATTTTACTGTTGCAGACAGGCGATTCCTCCGATGGTTTCCAAACGTTCCGGAAAAAATCATCAATATTTCTTCCATGTGGGGGACATCCGGTGCTTCCTGTGAAGTTGCATACTCTGCTTCCAAGTCCGGCATCAACGGATTTACCAAAGCGCTCGCCAAAGAACTCGCACCGAGTAACGTTCAGGTTAATGCGATTGCCTGCGGAGTAATCGATACCTCTATGAATGATCAGCTTACCAGCGAAGAGAGAAAGGCTCTTGAAGAAGAAATTCCGGCCGGCAGATATGGTACTCCGAAAGAAATCGCTCAGATGGTATGGAATATTGTACATGCTCCAGAATATATGACCGGACAGATCATCGGAGTTGACGGCGGATTTCTATAAAATTTTTTTGACCAACCGATATTCAGACAATACTGTTTCTTAAACATAAGCGAACCGTGCAATAAATATTGCACGGTTCGTTATGTTTTTCTTTTTATATGTTTTTATTCAAAATCAAGTTCCACGGGGCAATGGTCCGACCCCATGATCTCAGTCAGGATTTTCGCATCTTTTATCCTGTCTTTCAGGCTTTCAGATACACAGAAATAGTCAATACGCCAACCTGCATTCTTCTTTCTTGCACTGAAGCGGTATGACCACCAAGAATAGATTCCCTCTGCATCCGGATAAAAATAGCGGAACGTATCAATGAACCCCGCATTTAACAGATTCGTAAATTTTCCTCTCCTCATCCGTAAATCCCGCATTTTTACGATTGGTTTTCGGATTCTTCAAATCAATCTCTTTATGTGCTACATTAAGATCTCCGCAGAAGATCACCGGTTTCTTTTCTTCTAATTTCTTAAGATATGCAAGAAACGCATCTTCCCATCGCATTCTGTAATCCAGTCGTGCAAGTTCGCTCTGTGAATTTGGTGTATAGACTGTAATAAAATAAAAAGTCTTCAAACTCTAACGTAATCACACGGCCTTCTTTATCATGTTCTTCTATTCCCAATCCATAGCTCACGGAAAGAGGCTCTTCTTTTGTAAAGATTGCCGTTCCGAATAACCTTTTCTCTCAGCATAATTCCAGTACTGATGATATCCCGGCGTATCTAGTTCCAGCTGCCCAGCCTGCATCTTTGATTCCTGTATACAGAAAATATCTGCATCCGCTTCATTAAAAATATCCATAAATCCTTTTTGTGCACATGCACGGATTCCGTTGACATTCCACGATATAAACTTCATATCTTCCTCCCGACCGTTCTTACTTTTTTGTCCCGGATTCACCCATATAGGCGCAGTTTAATAATATACTTTTCTTAAAAACAATCCTCTTGCCGGAGCTAAAAATCCTGCAAGGCTTCTGTCCTCTGCTGCAATTACGACCGGCAGCATGGATGCATCCCTCTTTCCTGCACCAATCTCCAGAAGTGTTCCTGTAAGGATTCTTACCATATGATATAAAAATCCGGTTCCGTAATAGGTGATCCGCACTTTTCTCCGCTGCTTACTATCTTAATGTTTGTAATCTTACGGATTGGATCTTTGCATTCTTTATCATCCGTAAAACTTGTAAAATTCTTTGGTCCTATCAGATATTTTGTTGCATCACGCATTGCCTCGATGTCCAGTTTTTCCGGATAATGATAGCAATATCTTCTGGAAAAAACATCCGGTTTTTCACGACAGTCAATATAATATTCGTATTTTTTCCTTTGGCACTCTTGCGTGCATGAAAACCATTCTTGGCAAGTTCTACTTTCACAATACGGATATCTTCCGGAAGATATCTGTTCAGTGAATCTTTGAGTTCCTTGGTATCATATAATTTAGAAAGTTTCACACTTGCAACCTGTCCACGTGCATGAACACCCGCATCTGTTCTTCCCGATCCATCTATATGCACACGATATCCAACCAGTTTACCGATACTCCACTCCAGAATATACTGTATTGTGTTATCTGTCGTCGCCTGTCTCTGCCACCCCTGATATCTGCTTCCATCATAGGAAATGGTTAACTTATATGTTCTCATATTATTTCACCCAATCTATTCTATCGTTCATCTTCTATCATTTTATCTGTTTCTATTATTTCCATATACTGTAAAGATAATTCTATATCTGTTTTCTTTTTTGAAAAAGGGAGAAGCAAATAATTTTTTGCTTCTCCCTTATATTCTATCACTTTATTACTTTATAAGCAATTCATTCTTATTCTAATATCTTCTTTAATTCATCCATAAACGTACTTTACATCTTTAAATTCTCTGTAAACAGATGCAAATCTGACATAAGCAACTTCATCCAGTGCCTTCAGTTCATCCATGACTGCTTCTCCGATCGCACTGCTTGGAATCTCTTTTTCCTCCAGGCTGAAAACTTTTGTCTCTATTCTGTCAACAACTTTCTGAATATCTGCTGTTGCAACCGGTCGTTTATAGCAAGCACGCACAACTCCATTCTCTACTTTCCGACGATCATACTGCTCTCTTGTATTGTCCTTTTTGATCACAGTCAGTGGAATTGTCTCTACTTTCTCATAAGTCGTAAAACGTTTGCCGCATACATCACATGAACGGCGGCGTCTGATAGAACTCCCGTCTTCTGCCGGTCTGGAATCGATAACTCTTGTATCCGGATTATTGCAATATGGGCACTTCATCTGAATCGTTCCTTTCTGTCCATTATACTGTCTTTATATTCAAATACAGTATATCTTTTCCACAAACATAAGTCAAACAAATTTCTCCTATTTTTCTTCATGGATTTCCACCAGAATCAGGTCCGGACCAATCCTTTTAATGCAGGAAAAAGGAATGATATACTCCGTCCCATCTCCGAAAAAATTACACCATTTTCCTCCCTCCGGTACCACCAGGGCCTCTATGCATCCTTTACATTCATCAATGATCAAATCCTCTATATAACCAAGCTTTTTACAGTCACAGCAGTTGATCACTTTTTTTTCTTCCATTCACTTAATCGAACTTTTGCCATCTTCCCTCACCTGTTTTGACAATATTCTGCTCTTTATTCCATTTTATACTCATTTTCTGTAATAAAGAGTCCTGTTTTAAAATATGCAAAGCCCCCTTCTCCGGTCAAAAAAAGCCTGTACATCCACAGTGCTACACTGCGTCTATACAGACCGTTTTCCTTTTTATTCTTCGATCATAATAACAGCCACCGGACACTCTTCTTTGGCCTCTATTGCTGCACTTTCATGTTCCGGTGTCACTTTGGCATAAGCTTCTGCCAGGCCGTCTTCATCAAATCGGAACACCTCCGGACATGTTGCGATACACGCTCCTGGGAGATACATCCGTCTATAACCTTTGCTTCCATGAAACATCCTCCTTGTAAAATCTCTACAACAGTATGTCTCATTTTCAGCAAATTATTCCTGTTCTTATCTAATCACTGTACCGGTTTTTCCCTTAAGTGCTTCATCGAATTTGTCAAATGATGTGATCAGCGCACTTCTTCCTTCTCTCTTTTCGAGGAATTCAACTGCTGCTCTGAATTTTGGATACATGTTATATTTTCCAAAATGTCCTTCTTCCATGTATTCTTTTGCCTGAGCGACGCTGATCTCTCCAAGCTCTTCCTCTTCCGGTCTGTCCATGTTGATCTTAACTTTCTCAACACTTGTCAGAATGATCAACATATCAGCATCTGTCTCTTCTGCCATCTTACCGGCAGTCAGATCTTTTTCGATTACGGCACTTGCTCCTTTCAGGCGATGATCCTGTTCCAGTACCGGAATACCGCCTCCTCCGCAGGCTATAACAACCTGATCTGCATCAAGTAATGCCTTGACAGCATCAATCTCTACGATGTTGACCGGATTCGGTGCAGATACAATACGGCGGAATCCTTTTCCAGGCTCTTCTACTACATAATTACCTTTTTTTGCGCTCGGCACTTGCCTCTTCTGCATCCATATAACGTCCCAGAACTTTTGTTGGTGTATAGAACGCTTCATCGTACGGATCAACGATCACCTGTGTCAGAACTGTACTGACAGTTCTGTAAATACCACGATTCATCAATTCTTCACGGATTGCATTCTGAAGGTCATATCCGATATAGCCCTGACTCATTGCCGAACATACGGACATAGGTGCTGCCGTATAATCTTCATGTTCTTTGGCAAATTCATTCATTGCTGTATGGATCATACCAACCTGAGGTGCATTACTGTGTGTAATTGCAACCTGATATCCTTTTTTTCAATCAAATCACCGATAACTTTCGCAGTCTTCTTTACTGCCTCTTTCTGTTCTGGTAATGTCGTACCAAGTGCTCTGTGTCCTAATGCAACTACAACTCTTTTTTTCATAATCTATACCTCTGCTTTTCTAGTATTTTTCTGCGAAATAAATATAAGAGAATTATAGTATTTTTCCATGTAAAATGCAATCTTTTTTTACCCTTATATTCCTATAATTCAGTCATTTATCCTGTATACATTTTATAATCTGTCAAAATCCATATCCAGAAGCTCATCAAAAGATTGAATAGAAGCGTCTGCTTTTTCTACTTCGCCGAATCCGTAAGCTGCATAGATCATCGGTATTTCTGCTTCCTTACACGAATTCGCATCTCCCTGTGTATCTCAACATAAACCGCCTCACTCAGACCATTTCTTTCCATGATAATCCGGATATTCTCTCCTTTTAACCTTCCGGTATAAGCCGGGCAGGTGAAATCCTTAAATACTCTCCTAATTTTGAATACTGCAAAAAAATGCTTCAATATATCCGTCCTGACAGTTACTTACAATATACAGTGGATATTTCTCACTTAATTTTTTAATTGTCTCCTGTACACCTTCAAATATCACACATGGACCGGCCGCAACCAATCCATTTTCATATTTCAACATTTTCTCCATGAGCTTCATCATCTCATCTTTCGGCATCTCCGGAAAAAGACTTTCACCAATCGCTTCCATTGGCTTTCCAAACTCTTTTTTCAGATCTTTTTCTTCAAGTTCTTTGTGTTCTATTCCTTCATCCTTGATCACTTTATTCCATGCAACTGCTACCATTTCGGTTGAATCCCATAAAGTACCATCTACATCAAATATAATTCCCTTCATTTCCTTCCTCCGTTATCTTTTTGTTCATAAAACTGTCTTTTCTAAGTATACTATACTTCAAGGCTTTACTACAAGCCCGGTCTTCTTTCAGTCTTTCAGCAGTATCTTTCCCGTGATTCTATACCTTCCCATGGATTTATCCATATTTCTACATTCTTTTTTCAGTTCTTTATTATAATATTTGATCTTTATTATAATCTTACCGTCTGTATAATCATCATACAGCTTTCCTGTGTTTTTATATTCATATGAATACCCCATCTGTCCGTGATTTTTCAGATCCTTCCATTCCCTGGATGATAATTCTTTATTCTTTCTTTTTTCATCTTTATTGTTTTGTATCTTCTTCGCATTCCATCCCCAAAAGCTCTGTTATGGACACTTCAAAAATCTCCGCCAGTAATTTTAATTTTTCTATATCCGGAATGGCACTGTCTGTTTCCCATTTGGATACAGACTGTCGTGACACTCCTATTTTTTCCGCAAGCTGTTCCTGCGTCATAGATCGTTTTGTCCTCAACTTATATATCTTTTCACCTAATGTCATTTTCACCTTCTTATGGTTGACAGCTTTCATTTTTCGTAATTTTCAGACTTTTCATCCACTTTTTTATTTCTTCATATTCACCCGCCTCTTGCTGTGCTATACTGAAGACAGTTTATACAATGTCTGAATCTGCAGAACGCATAGCGATATAAAATATGATTCAGCAACATATGACCGGTTTATGAAAGGAGACTACTATTATGAAAGTTATTGTAATCGGACCAAGAGGTAAAATGGGGAAACTGATCACACAGGTCGCTGCCAGTCGTGACGATATGGAACTGGTGGGTGCAATAGCACCAAAGGGACGGGATTATATCGGAAAGGATCTGGGCACTGTTGCCATGACAGGCTTCGAACTCGGAGTTCCTGTAACCGATGACCTTGAAAGTATCATTGATTCCTGTGATGTCATCATTGATTTTTCCACAAAAGAAATGGCCATGGAAGTTCTGGATCTTGCTATTGCCCATAAGAAAGCACTGGTATGTGGATCGACCGGATTTTCCGCTGAAGAAATGAAACGCTTCGAAGAAGCCGGCAAACAGATCCCGATGCTCTATGCGGCTAACACTTCAAAACTTGTGAATATCATGAACAAACTTCTGGAACTTGTTACTGCAACTTTAAAAGACGAGATTGATATCGAGATTCTGGAAATGCATGATCAGTGGAAGAAGGATGCACCAAGCGGAACTTCTAAAGAGATGGGTGAGATCATGGCTCATGCTCTCGGCAAAGAGCTTAGCGATATTGCAGTCTACGGACGTGAAGGCGAATCACCTCGTGAACCTGGAACCATCGGCTACCATTCCCTTCGTGCCGGCAATATTCCAAGCAGCCATACCGTATACTTCGGAGGCATGGGCGAACGTCTGAAATTACCCATCACTCCTATAACTGGGAATGCTTTGCAAGAGGAGCCTGTGACTGTGCTGCTTATCTTGAAGGGAAAGGCCCTGGGTTCTATTCCATCAAAGATGTGCTTGGAATTTAATCCACTAATGAATGGATCAAACACAGAACTACAAAAAATCCGCCATTGGCAGTTCCTTACGAACGCATGGCGATAAAAATAAAAGGTACATTCCCTTGCATTAAAGTCTGCACAGGAATGTACCTTTTATATTATTCCGGCCGGATAGCAGCCTTGTCACACATTAAACAATCAGACCTTCCAGCTCGTCCTTGGACATCACACCCATATCTCTCTTAACGACTTCTCCGTCTTTTAACACCAGAAATGTCGGGATAGACATTACACGATACTGTCTTGCAAGTTCCGGTTCCTGATCTACGTCAATTTTGCATACTTTGATATCTGTACGTTCTTCTGCAATCTCTTCCACGATCGGTGCCATCGTCTTGCATGGTCCGCACCATGTTGCCCAGAAATCTACCATTACAGGTGCTTTTGACTCCAGTACTTCTTCATTGAAATTATCTTTTGACAAATGTATAACTGCCATATCTATTTCCTCTCTTCGTAATGACTATTATCATGTAACTACATGCTTATTATAACCGATTCCCCAGAGTTATCCATATAAATTCTATAAAATATTCTGAAAAAATTATTCAATAATAATTTTGTATGAAGCCTCAAATTCTCCGCCCGCTTCCAGCGCATTTTCCCAGTCTCTGTCTTTTAATTCCCCGTCGAATCTTTCACTGTCACAACGTCCATACCATGGTTCAATGCATACAAACGGAGCCTGTTTTTCGGTGGTGACCAGATTCCTGCAAGTGGTGCGTCAAATTCTACTGCCAGATATTCCTTCTTCTGTGGATCCGTCAATGCGACCCTTTGAATCTGATGCCCTTCAATTACCAGCGCATCCCCGTCAAACAAATGCTCATCAATAGAAAGGAAGCCGTCTGTCAGCTTATATTCTTTTTTCTGTGTTGTAACAACTCCGCCTTCTCCGAATACCGTATTCGTCAGTGATTTCAGGTGCATTTCCTTCTCCATCCTTAAACTTCAGGAAATATTCTGACTGCTTCTCGCCTTCTCTGACCGGGCAGAAGAATGCCGGATGCGCACCGATCGCAAAATACATATTTTTCTCATTTGTATTTTTTACTTTCCACATTACCCTGACAGCTGTTTCTTCCAGTCTGTATCCAATCTCCAAATGGAAATGAAACGGATAGACTTTACGGGTTTCATCGGTATCCTCCAACGCCAGCCATGCCTCATCTGTGCTCCGGCTTATCAATGTAAAGTCCATATCTCTTGCAAATCCGTGCTGATTCATCGGATATTCTTTGCCCTCATGTCTGTAAACTTTATTCTTTACTCCGCCGACAAATGGAAATAACACAGGCGACGTCCTTCCCCAGTATTTTGCATCTGCATTCCACAAATATTCCTGTCCGTCAGCCTTACTTTTCAACGACCGCAATTCTGCTCCGTGAATATTCACAGTTACTTCTATCTGTTCATTTTCCAATCTGATCTGTTCCATCAATCTCTCATCCTTTCTGTCTGCTCCATTCCTTCTAAACCTTTTCCAGATCCAGTTCTGTTCCATTTAGCACTGCTGACACCAGACCGTCATGTCCGTCATAAACGAGTTTCAGCGAGAAAAACGGAACCTTTTCTGCTATCAGTTTTAAAAATATCTTATCTCCTCTCCAGAGATTCAGATCCTGTATCTTATTAATATCAACGCATTCCAAAAACGCCTTCATCACAGGCAATCTGTTCCCCCTTCAAAACCATCTGCGTGAAACAAAGACATATATTCTGTCACTCCGTCTCCCGATACAAATGTTACAAGTCCACAGAACCTGTAAGAAGTAAGCGTATACCCGGTCTCTTCTTTTACCTCTCTTAGAACACATTCTTCAGGGCTTTCATCTGCCTCAAAGTGCCCTCCGACACCGATCCATTTTCCCTCATTCACATCATTTTTCTTCTTAATTCTGTGAAGCATCAGATATTTATTATCTTTTTCAATATAACAAAGTGTACTGAGTCTGTCATTTCATCCTCTCTTTCTGTTATTTTTACATTTAATTTATCTGATTTTACTGCTTTAGTATCCACGGCATTCATGATATGATATGGATACCAGCGTTATAAATATCAGCGTTATACATGCCAGATTTTGTTTCTGGCATTATTATACCTATACTACAGGAGAATTGCAATGAACCGTACAATAGAATACCTGATTACCGAAAAAGAAGACGGACTCCGGATTGAACAATTCTTACGAAGGAAAGGATATTCCGGTCAGAATCTTGCCGAAATCAAACGTATGCCAAAAGTATACTGGTAAATGGTGTCCATTATTATATGCGCCAGACACTGACTGCCGGAGACATTCTAAAAAGTCATTATCTGTGAAACAAAATGCTCTGAGAAAATCCCCCGGTGGAGATTCCACTGGATATTATCTACGAAGATGAAGACATC
>VOFB01004183.1_pt1 | contig 23532 bp, 26 predicted proteins | sample 5384141 | NCBI WGS metagenome assembly VOFB01 (sample SAMN12384721, study PRJNA508395) | human gut metagenome | isolation source: healthy gut A | host: Homo sapiens | reverse complement strand
GCCAATTTATCGAATTTCTTCTGATCCCGCAGCACATTAATATACTGATACCCCAACTTCGGAGTTACATCTGCACGACACACATACACGCACATATCAGCCACGACTGGCAATAGCAGTATCGGTCACAATAGCAATAGGAGCCGTATCAAGAATAATGTAATCGTAACGCTCTTTCAATTTCTCTATTGCATCTTCCAGTACCGTACGCGCCATCAACTCTGTAGGATTGGGAGGAATAGGACCACCCGGAAGAATATCAAGATTAGGACTTACATCCGAATGTTGTATCATATCAAAAAGATTGGTATGCTCGGGGTCAGCCAGATAATTGGTAATACCTTCCGTGCGATGGGACAGATTAAAGACCTTATTCAGCCCCGGCTTGCGGATATCCAAACCCACAATAACAACTTTCTTACCCATATAGGCCAGACTGACTGCCGTATTTCCAGCAATAAAAGACTTACCTTCACCCGGCTGTGTGGATGTAAAAAGCACCACTTTCTGACTGGCACCAAGCATGAACAACATATTGGTACGCAGACCACGAAAAGCCTCCTCCATCATACCATTCTGATTCTCCTCCTGAACCACAATGGCACCTTTTTCGGGCTTCTTACTTAAAGGAAGCTCACCCAAAATAGGAACATCCGTTATCTTCTCCACATCCTCGGCATTCTCTATCTTATATTTTAATAAATCCTTCAAATAAATAAGACCTACAGGAATACCCATACCCAATACAAGAGCAGTCAGCATAACAACCATCTTCTTAGGAGAAACCGGCTTTTTTACTAGGAAGAGCAGCTTTGATGATACGTCCGTTATTAGCAGTGGATGCCAGGGGTTTGCGTTTTCCTCACGCTTCTGAAGCAACATAATGTAAAGGGTCGCCTTGATTTCCTGCTGGCGGGAGATAGTAAGAAATTCTTTCTCCTGCTGCGGCGCACTGCTGATCCTGCCTTCAAACTTCCGTGCCTGACGTTCAAGGTTGGACTGCGCTATCTGCAACCCTCTCAGTACACTGTTCACGGTAGTCTGCACATTGTGCCGCATGGACTCGATGCCCGTATTGATATTGATTACCGCAGGATTGTTTTCGGAAGAGGTACGAAGCAAACGCTTGCGTTCGATCAGCATCGTGTTATATTGGTTGATGATAGAACCCAAATTCTGGTCCTGCAACCCTACATTGGCGGAATCACCTCGTTTGCATTCTTCGGGTTGTTCACGTAATTACGCAAAGACTCCACCAGTCTCAACTGGGTAGCATTCTCGGTCAGCTGCTGTTCATATTTCGAACTCTCCTCCAAAGCCAGACGGGCATCGCTGGTCAAATCGGTCAATCCGGAGCGTTGCTTGAAATCGGCAAGTTCCGTTTCGGCAGTACCTAACTCCCGATTGATAATGCCAATACGCTCGTCTATAAACTCTGCGGATTTTTGAGCCACTTCATTCTTCTCGTCATTCGCGTCCAGATTATAAAAGTCAACCAAACAATTGATGAAATCGATACCGCGCTGCTTTACCGTATTCTGCAAGCTGATGGCAGCAATTGTGGTAGTCTTCGAAGTGGGTTCCACTGACAAATTCTCTACATAACTTTCCGTCACATCTGTAGGAGAATTAACGTATGCCACCAGATTCATATCTTCTTCCAAAGGCGGGACCGAGTCATTCTTTGTAAAACTGAAAACTCCTACTGGAGTGGGGAAAACAGCCGGAATACTGTCAAAACTTACCTCAGTCTCCTGCTTCTCCTCGTCAAACATATATTCCACTTTTACATCCAATTTTCCATTCATGGTGTATTTTAGATGAAGCTCGACTCCTTCTTCCAGATTGTCTGCCTCTTCAGGAGTCATATAAACTTTTACCGGAGTGGACTTATATAAAGGAGTGTTATAGCCGAACATACGTTCCTCAGCCACTGAAATATACAAATTCAAATGATTCACCACCTTTTTAATCAAGGTTCTTGACTTCAGGATTTCCACCTCATTGTCAAAATTGTTAGTCATGGAGAACATACCCAGATCCTGAAGGGCTCCCATAGGATTATTGCTGCTTCCACCTTTCTTGTCACCTTCTTTGATGAGTACGGCCGCATCAACATTATAGACAGGAGCTTGATAACGGAGATAGATGAAAGCAGATATAATACAAACCAGCACACTGGCTACAAACCACGGCCAATAGGCAAAGTATTTAAAAAACAAGGCATAAAGATCAACGTTCTCCTCACGTTGCTCGGTACCCGAAGGGGTGTTCTTCTGTTCGTCAGTCATATCAACAGTTTGTAATCAACAATTATATTTATGAGTTTTATTTCAGGATGGTTGCCAGAAGGCTTGCAAGAGATACCAAAATGGATGTAGCACTGATCCACATGCTGGTGCTGCTGCCAATGTCCGAGTTCTTGGCTTTTGTCTTATTGGGCGTTACATAGATGATATCGTTCTGGCGCAGGTAGTAATAGGGAGATACAACCAGCTCTGCATTATTAAGATTCAAATTGATAATCTCACGCTTGCCTTTTGCATCTTCACGAATCAGTTTCACATTGTCACGGACGCCATAAACAGTCATATCTCCCGCCATGGCAAGGGCTTCACCTTTTCATTTCCTTAAAAGTACCCGGACGGTTCAGCCTCCCAACAAATTTTGGCGGACTGCCACAACAAACAATAATAGTTTCTTTAAAGTCTTCATATCAGTTTTTTCATTTATTATTCAATCATCTGCCAAACAGGCGCGAAAAAAGACCTCTGCCGTGATTCTCCGAAACAGGAGATTCACCGGCATTACGTATCAAATCCGAAAAAGTGGTTCCGTCATGAATCATTCCATAAATAGTACCCCAATCGGGAAGGCCTCCCAAGTTGCGGTCATCTATAAAAAGATCGGCTTTGAGCTTGCGTGAGTAATGATTGTTACGCCCTTTCTCCTCCTCCGGATAGTCGCGGTTCACGGCATAAAATTCAAGACCGCGATCACGGCAAAAGGCAAGAGCTTCGTCAAGCAGACGCCCTTCACGCACTGTCCATAGAATCAACCTGTGATGTTCGTCACGCAATTTTTTCAATGTCTCAATGGCAAACGGCAACTCCCTGCCGATTGCCGGATACTTGTGCTCAACAATAGTACCGTCAAAGTCTACTGCTATGGTCATTGTATGTCAATATATAATTATATGTTAACTGAGTTTTTTTCCGCTATAGGTTCCAGCAATTCTCTAGCAATGGTAACTTTAGCACATCCAAGGATATCAATTTTTACAACCAGACTAGTAGAACCATCTATTTCACGACATATATTCCCTTCCAACCCTACCAGTTTGCCACCGTTTACACGGACACGATCGCCCAAATGCAGAGGGCATGACTCAATAGTGACGTGTTCTTCGGCATCATTGACCATACGCATCAAGCTGTACATCTGATGATCTGGAATAATAGCTACGGGACGGCAAGTATTTCGGGAAGAACCGGCTATGTTAACCATGAAACGTTTTATATAAGGAAGGCAGACTATTTCTTTCCGTCTTACTGAATCTGTGCAGCGAATGAACACAAGAGCAGGGAAAACAATACGGTCCACTTTTTTACGTTTACCATCATGACGAATACTCATCTCCTGTTGGATAGGGACATAAACTTCATAAGCTTTCTCACTATCAGTTTCGTTTTTCAAACGTTTTCGTAATCTATCCTGACAGGCTTTTTCACTTCTGTTATTTACAACAGCCACATACCAATGCTTTTTTTCCTGATCATTTCGGAATATGCCTACGGCGTCGTCGGTCTTTTGAACCGTCGTTCCCAAAATTTGTTGTGGCATGTCTTTGCCCTTGTTATTTACAATACTCATAGTGGAATAATCCGACTAAAAACAGACGCACTCTTATATAGAGAGCGTCCGATTTCTTAAATTTCTGATTTCCATTTATGTAGTAAGTTGTATGAATAAAATCAGCCCATAAGTTTATTATATATAGAGAGAGAAAAAAACTTTTTTTATCAGTTTACAGTCTGTAAATGCTAGAAAATGAAAATAAATCTATACCTTTGCAGCCGATAGACGCTCTCTATATAAGAGTGCGTCCTAATTTCAAAATAATTCAAATATTCCCCTTCTTATAGATCTTTTAAAATATTTCTATTTGCATTATCTATCTGATTAGTCTGTATAGACGAAAGATAGATTTGTGTAGTAGTTTCTGAATCATGCCCCATCGCTTCGCTGATAATACCAATCGAGATGTTTTTCGTCTTAGCTATACTTGCCCAGGAATGGCGCGCCACATACATAGTAAGTGGTGTGGTCAATCCTGCCCGGGCTGCAATCTTCTTCAGCTTACGGTTCACCAGCAACATTTTATTCCGGTATTGTCTGCGCTCCGTGCCATCTTCTCGTTCTATAATAGGTAAAAGATATTGTGTTTCCGAATCTCCGTATCTGTCAATAATCTCCTGCATCTGTTTTTCCCACCGTATAATGAGTTTCTTACCTGTTTTACGACGACTATAACTCACAAAGCCACTATTGAGATCTTTTTTACGCAAATAGGCAAGATCTATAAAAGACATTCCTCGCATATAGAAAGAAAAGAGAAAGATATCTCGTGCAAATTCCAATGATTTATGATCGGAAAGATCCAACTGCTTGATGTGTTTGATATCTGTCAGGGTGGCAGCTCTCTTTGAGGTCTTGTCCACACCAGTATATACATTCTCAAAAGGATCTGCAGGAAGGGCCAGTCCCTCACCCACTGCCTTGCGATACACACAACGCAAAATACGCATATAAAAAGAGGTGGTATTACGACTTAAATGGTGAGTGGAGCGCATCTCCGTTTCATAATGTTCCATCAAATCTGCATCCATCTCATCAAAACATAAGTCTATGCCGTCACGGAACTTCATGAAGCTGTTCAATGCGGACTGATATGTTTCGACTGTCCGTTCTTTTCCTTGCCCTCTAAGACGCTCTATCTGCTCCTGCATGTATTCAAAAACGAAAACGCCCTTACTCGGACGGTTCTTTAATTTTACTAATCTCATATTTGCCATTACCTAGGTTAATTAAATAAATCATCAAAGAAAAATATAATATCATGATTTATATTTTAATGAGGACTTAAATACTTGTAACGGCAAATAGATTCTTTAGAATTAAAGAGAAAGAACTCAGTGTGCTTATATCGACAAGTATATAACAATAAAAAATACAAAAGCGCGCAGCTCTGATAAACTGCACGCTTTTGCTTATTATTTATGTCCTTGTCTGAATTACTTCACTTCCTCAAAATCAACATGATATATCTATCAGCGACTTGCGTACACGTGTTGCAAATATAACGCAAACCCGAAAATAAGCATCCATAAGCAACACACGCTCTTGCTCACAAAAGTACGATTTTTATTCATAAACAACGAGATGTAAACGCATAAAAATCAAAAGAAAGCGATGTTTTTAACAGATTCTTCGGTTTTATCCTTACCTTTGTATATGATATTGGGATGTTATACCCGAACAACAATAAGAAAACGATGCAGATACATAACAATACATTGATAGCGGAATGCTCGGCTTACGATTTCAAGGAAATGCTGGAACGTAAGAAAGTAAAGTCATGGCTTAAATCCGTGTCGGCATTTGCCAATACGGACGGTGGCAGTTTGTTTTATGGAGTGAATGATGACGGTGTAATTGTAGGTTTGGAGAATCCACAAGCCGATGCTGATTTTATCAGTGAAATGATAAAGGCACGACTTGACCCTGTGCCGGAAGTTCAGCTTATTCCGATAGAACACGAAGGGCATACCTTGCTTGAAGTGAAAGTAAAGGCAGGAACGCTTACACCTTATTACTATTATCAGGATGGGACACGTACCGCATATGTACGAGTTGGCAATGAAAGCGTGGAGTGTAATTCGCAACAGCTTCTTTCATTGGTATTGAAAGGTACGCACATGACTTGGGATTCACTGCCTACCCAAGTGGATGCCAGCAAACATTCTTTCATCATTCTCGCCAATACTTTCCGTGAGCAAACCCATCAGGAATGGAATGACAAGTATCTGGAATCATTCGGACTAGTAACTCCTGACGGCAAACTGACCAATGCCGGATTGCTGTTTGTGGATAATTGTACCGTATTCCAATCACGTATTTTCTGTACCCGTTGGACTGGACTCTATAAAGATGATGCCATCAGTTCCGTGGAACATCGGGCTAACCTTGTATTGCTATTGAAATACGGCATGGACTTCATCAAGAACTATACCATGAGTGGTTGGGTGAAGATGCCGAACTATCGTCTAAACCTCCCCGACTATTCAGACCGTGCTATCTTCGAAGGATTGGTAAACCATCTTATCCATAGAGATTATACCGTGATGGGCGGTGAAGTACATATTGACATTTACGATGACCGTGTAGAACTGGTATCACCGGGCGCAATGCTTGACGGAACACAGATTCAAGACCGTGACATATACAAAGTGCCGTCCATGCGCCGTAACCCTGTCATTGCAGACATGTTCACACAGTTGGATTATATGGAGAAACGTGGTTCCGGTTTACGCAAAATGCGAGAGCTTACAGAGAAGCTACCCAATTTCCTGCAAGGTAAAGAGCCGCAATATCAAACGGAAGCGACTTCTTTCTACACCACATTCTATAATTTGAACTGGGGTGACAACGGAAGAATGCCTGTTGAAGAAGTAGCCAACAGGGTAAATAGTACCCTCGAAAAGTATCCTGTAAACAAAGAAAGTTCGGTCGAAAAGTTCGGTGTAAACACAAAAGAGTTCGGTGTAAATGAAGAAAGTTCGGTCGAAAAGTTCGGTGTAAATGCGGATAAGTTCGGAGATACATCGGAAACACAGAAGAAAGTCAGTAAAACTGCACAAAAGATAATCGACCTCGTTATTTCAGATCCTTCAATCACAGCTGATAATATGGCCAACAAGATTGGTGTAACTAAACGCGCTATAGAGAAAAATATCAAGAGCCTTAGGGGTATGGGAATTTTGGTTCACGAAGGTTCAGACAAGGCTGGTTATTGGCGCATTATTGTTAAACCATAAACAGAACAACAAACCTATGGAGACCTCTTTCATACCACTCTTTGCAATCATAGCCGTTTTGATTATCGCCTTTTTGCTTGCCTCTTTGCCACAGGAAACCATAAAACGCGATACCGAGTGCTTTATGCAATAGCCATTATCATGCTATTAGCTGTTATCCCTATTAGTGAATATATGGCTGGTGGCATACAAAACTCAAGTAACAATTATCTGCTTGTCCTAATATTCGATATTGCAGTAGGATATTTCTGTATGTACATTGCTGCTTTGCTAAAATTCAATGTTCTTAAACGAAAGAACCAAGCATTGGAAAACGCCTTGACAGAAAAGCAACAAGAAAATGTGGCAATCCTATTGGAACATCAAAACGAAAAGCAACAAGCACTTCAGCAAGGAGAGCTTGAATGGTTAACAGAAAAAATCAAGGTATTTACTGAAGAAGAACAGGAAGCTATACTTGCCAGTGCTCTATCATTTGCTGAACATGACTTGATAGTTGCTCCCTCAATAAACATACAGCCCAAAGAAACATGTAGTCAGCAAGAACTAATGTACTTTGTCTGCTCTGCTTTTTACAATATGGATAAAAGCCGTAGTAAAATTGTGAGTTTTTTGATGAAAATTTTTCCTCTCTATTTTCCTGCTGGAGAAAGTGTATTGGCAAAAAGATGCCGGGATTAGAAAAGGTTAGGGAGAGAAGAGAAAAAGAAACAACAGCGCTAGTGTCACATTAAAACCGGAACACTAGCGTTTGGCAATTAATTTAATTTCCCCATTCAAGGCATATGTTTACTCAATTGGATTATATGGAGAAACGTGGTTCTCCGTCAGGTACGACTTTTTGCCGTCAGCTATTTTGAATCAGGAGGACAGTTGATAGAAAAATCTTAAGTCTATTCAAGAGATGAGTAGAAAGAGGCAACATCACCATCCTTCATTATATAAGAAATCTGCTTATTCTTCTCCGCTATAATCTTTAATTGCTTCTTTTCTTCTAGAGTCCAGTTCTTGATTTTCTTAAGTTCTGAAATTATTGAATGAGTTTGTTTAAAACTGTTGCTATTTTCCAAATCCATAATAAGTTTCTCTTTTTCTTTGTCTTCCTTATTATCTATCTGTCCATTATGGCTTACCTGCTCTTGCTTATTTATGTAATGGACAGCCATCAATTTTTCATTCGATGCAGTTGTATCAATAATGGTTTTGACTAATTTGTCCAATTCAGATCCTTCTGTATAGTCTGCAGGAGTATAATATTTTATGCGCTTATCTTCCATCATTTTATAGACTTTTCGTTTATCTTTTGTTTTTGGATTATAAACTCCAATAGAATGACCTGAATAAGAATTAATGAGTTTCATACAAGGTATATCCGTATCACTATCACCTATATATACCATATTTCTGAAAGGAATACGAATGTCCTCTGGTTTAAAATAGTCATTGACACCTGAATCATTCACATCTAATGTCCCTTTTTCTATTCTAAAAAGGAATTGAGTCTTGCTCGTGTAATTAATAACTTGTGCTGGCCATTGAGCAACACCATCTTTATCATAATAGAAGGAACTGGCATAAATTTTTTCAAATTCATTAGCGACTTTTGTACCTTCTATCATTTCTTTAAGACCTGATGAAATGATATAATGCTCTACAATAACTCCTCTTTCCATGCCATAGTCTCTAATGCGCTTAAACCAAGTCTCAACACCGGGGAATAATTGTACTTTCGCCCCATAATCCATTAATGCCTTTTTATTAAATATGACTTTTCCATGCGCTTTCTGAATCATGGTAAACATGTAAGCCAAATTTTGATCCATGTCATTCTCTTCAGCTAACCCATTGGACTCTTTCCAAAAAGATTCGACTTCATCCCCAACAGATTGTATATACCCTTGCGCTTGCATGTCATCTGGTGATAATGTCTTATCAAAGTCATAACATATTGCAACAACTGGTTTACTTTCCTTTGTTTTTCTAATAAATTCTTTACTCATATGCTATAATAAAAAAATGAGACACAATTACTATTAATTATGCCTCATTTATGATTTATCTATTCAGTAATTTCTTACTTTACTACTTTGAATTACTTATTATTTGACTTCCTCGAAGTCAGCATCCTGAATATCTTCTTTATTATTAGAAGAACCCTGATTAGCCTGTTGTCCTGCACCTGCACCTTGTGCACCACTCTGAGCATACATTTCAGCGCTGGCAGCCTGGAATGCTGTATTCAGTTCAGCCATGGCAGTATCAATAGCAGACAAATCCTGTGCTTTATGAGCATCTTTCAGTTTCTGAAGAGCAGCTTCAATCGGAGCTTTCTTATCAGCCGGCAACTTGTCGCCTAATTCCTTCAACTGATTTTCAGTAGAGAAAATCATGGAGTCAGCTTGATTCAATTTGTCAATCTTTTCACGTTCCTTCTTGTCTGCTTCTGCATTAGCTTCAGCTTCGGCTTTCATCTTTTCGATTTCTTCCTTACTCAAACCAGAGGAGGCTTCGATACGGATAGCTTGTTCCTTGCCGGTAGCTTTATCCTTGCAGATACTTTCAAGATACCGTTGGCATCGATATCAAATGTAACCTCAATCTGAGGAACACCACGACGAGCCGGAGCAATACCTGTCAAGTTGAACTGACCGATTGATTTGTTCTGTGCAGCCATCGGACGTTCACCTTGTAGTACGTGGATAGTAACTTCAGTCTGGTTATCGGCAGCAGTAGAGAATGTTTCACTCTTACGAGCCGGGATGGTAGTGTTAGCATCGATCAACTTAGTCATTACACCACCCAGTGTTTCGATACCCATTGACAACGGAGTAACATCCAGCAATACCACACCTTTGATTTCATCTGTCAAAACAGCACCCTGAACGGCAGCACCTACAGCAACCACTTCGTCAGGATTAACACCCTTGGAAGGAGTCTTACCGAAGAATTTTTCTACCAATTCCCTGAACAGCCGGAATACGTGAAGAACCACCAACAAGGATTACCTCATCGATATCAGAGTTGCTCAAGCCTGCATCGCTCATAGCCTTCTTACAAGGTTCAAGACAAGCCTGAATCAAATTGTGAGCTAAAGCTTCAAATTTAGCACGGGTCAAAGTCTTAACCAAGTGCTTAGGCATACCGTCTACGGGCATGATGTATGGCAGGTTGATTTCAGTTGAAGTAGAAGAAGACAATTCAATTTTAGCTTTTTCAGCAGCTTCTTTCAGACGTTGCATAGCCATCGGATCTTTTGTCAAATCCGCACCTTCGTCATTCTTGAATTCCTGTACCAACCAGTCAATGATTACCTGGTCGAAGTCATCACCACCCAAGTGAGTATCACCATTAGTAGAAAGTACTTCGAATACACCACCACCAAATTCAAGGATAGAGATATCGAATGTACCACCACCAAGGTCGAATACAGCAATCTTCATATCTTTGTGAGCCTTATCCAGAACCATAAGCAAGAGCAGCGGCTGTCGGTTCGTTCACAATACGTTTTACTTCCAGACCGGCAATCTGTCCGGCTTCTTTAGTAGCCTGACGTTGTGAGTCCGAGAAGTATGCCGGAACGGTGATAACGGCTTCTGTAACTTCTTGTCCCAGATAATCCTCAGCAGTTTTCTTCATCTTCTGCAGAATCATAGCTGAAATTTCCTGCGGAGTATAAAGACGTCCGTCGATGTCAACACGCGGAGTGTTATTGTCACCTTTCACTACTTTATAAGGAACACGAGCAATTTCCTTCTGTACCTGATCCCAAGTTTCACCCATGAAACGCTTGATAGAGAATAGTACGTTGCGGGTTAGTGATTGCCTGACGTTTTGCAGGATCACCTACTTTACGTTCGCCACCGTCAACAAATGCAACGATAGACGGAGTAGTACGTTTACCTTCGCTGTTTGCGATTACTACCGGTTCATTACCTTCAAATACTGAAACACATGAATTTGTGGTTCCTAAGTCAATACCAATAATCTTTCCCATAATTATATATCTTTATTTATTTGTTTTCAATTAAACTGATTTCTTGGCGAATGGTTCACGAAGGACTTCTTTTTTCTTTGGTGCACCAACCGCACGTCCTTCATAAAACAAACGGTATGCCAAAAATAAGAATGTGACAAAGGCTGACAAAATGACTGATTTATTTGCTATATGATACTTTTAAATGGATTCATATAAGGCAAGAATGTCAGAACTCCACCAAATAAAATACCTGTCAGCATCCTAGCATAATGCCATAAATGCAATCGGCCTGTTTTCTCGTTTATGAGAAAACAGGCCGACCCATATCAATTTGAATGTAGATGGATTATTGTTTCTTCAACACCAACAATTCATTTCCATTTTCACCTAACAAATATACTTTATCATCTTTCATGCTGAAACTTTTTGTTTCATTCAAAGCATTCAGCACGATAGTTTCAGTTTCCATATCAGGACACATCATCATGGTAGTAGCAACATTGTCAAATCTCAAAGAATTGGGTTTTCCGTCTTCCTGCGTTAATGCACCATTAATAGTATTACAGCCCATATTACCGTAAATGCGGCTTTCATCCAAATTAAAACCGATAAAAGGGAGTTACCTCAGCCGTACCTACAATTTTCTTTCCATTCACCAATTCAATAACCCATTCTCCTGAAAGATCAGACAGTGACACTTCCGGAGCCGCCTTCTTTTCCAAAGTCATCAACGGCTGACCATCTTGATTACATAGAGTTATCACGTCGGGCTTGTCAGAAACCGTCTGGAAAGAAGTCACTTTATCCAATACACCCAATACCATCTGCTCAGTCTTCATATCAGGGCACATCATGCGGGTACTTCCTATCTGTCCAAACTTCAATGTACCTGGCTTCAGAGAGTCGGCTTCAAAACTTCCCATCATACGGTTACATCCGCTATTGCCATAAATACGTTTCTGAGCTACATCAAAACCAATGAAAGGCATTCTCTCTGTAGATATCTTCTGTCCATCCACCTCTGTAATATTCCATTCCCCATCCAGAGAAGAAACAGACAACATATTCTTTCCACTACCACAAGATACAATCAATGCTCCGGCACAAACAGCCATCATTTTCAATACTAGTTTTTTCATATTATTTTTTTGTTAAATCTGTTAGTTTAGTGTGCAAAACTAACCATTTTATTTTTCACTATAGCAATTATACACAAAAATTTTATACCTTTGTATCAATTTATATATACTAACACTTAAAGCAATGAAAAGGTTTTTAGCCATTTTAATTGGGGCAACAAGCTGTAGCCTATGCACTTATGCACAAAACGGATATATAGTCACGACTACTTCACAACAAACAAGTATTTCCGTAGAATCTTTGGAAAAACAGTTTATAAACGATCATTTCAAGTATTACAACCTGTGTGACTGGACACCAGGCATGAAATTCATGGTGATACCGGAACGTAAAGACATCATTATTCCTCCTTTTAAATCGGCGGAAACCAACAAGGAGGTGGATACAGGAGAGTTAAAACATAAGATTTTTGAATATCTGGGTTCGGAAATTACCGAACGGGGCTTTGTACATTTTAACTTTGAATGTGAAGGGCAACAATATTATCACGAACTTAAAAACACCACTCTGGAACAATATTGCCTGAAGCCCAAAGCCGGTATTCCTACCCTTGCCTACCTGGGTGATGTGGACATAGCCAAAGAACTGCTGGAAGGACAAACCCTATATATGCGTACCAATAAAGTACGTATAGATGATCCCAACAGCATATCGGGCTATAAAGAGGTCCCGATTGGTATAAATGAAGAAGTAACAGTAACAGCTGTCGGAGTGGGCAGCCGCGCATACCCTGTAAAAATCGTATTCCAAGACAAGAAAGGAAACACCTACTATCAGCCGGTAGCTATATCAAAGACTAATTGTGGCATGGCAGACAGTGATTTTATTATGGAAAATAAAAATAAATATTTTCCAAATTCATTTAGCTTCAGTGATGCAAATACAAAAAAATCAAAGAATCTGATGAGTAAATATGGAAAAAAAACTGTCTATCTGAAAGCGGAAACGGAATGTCTAGATGAAACAGACACTCCGGTGAGACTTCCCCGATATACACAATTCACCATCAAAAATATAATCCCACAAAACAACTCTCCTTACGTCTTTTTAGAATTGGAAAACATAGATGGAAAGCATTATAAGATAAAAGCTGCATTCACCCATACGAGTGTAGTTGATGTGATTTTACAATCAGACAATTATTTTACGGATCTATTCGGCATAGGCAACTTACGAACCAAGTATCCGAATATCACAGAAGAAGTTTGGAACATGATAAGCCGCGGTAAGGTACGAAAAGGAATGACAACCGACGAATGTCGTCTGGCATTGGGTAATCCCATGCGCATTCATATAGTCACGGGTGGCTATGAAACATGGTCCTACGAAAGAAAAACCTTAGATTTCACCAATAAGAAACTAGACCGTATCCACTAATACCCAAAATATTTTGTTATCTTTGCCCTGTGAACGGTAATGTCTGCCGGGCATTTTATTTTAACAAGAATAAAAAACAGCAAATGGGTAAAGTTCTTATTATCGGTGCAGGCGGTGTAGGTACCGTCGTTGCGCACAAGGTGGCTCAAAATCCGGATGTATTCACTGAGATCATGATTGCCAGCCGCACAAAGTCCAAATGTGATGCAATCGTAAAAGCTATCGGCAATCCAGCTATTAAGACTGCACAGGTAGATGCGGACAATGTAGACGAACTGGTAGCCCTGTTTAATAGTTTCAAACCCGAAATCGTCATCAATGTAGCTCTGCCTTATCAAGATCTGACCATCATGGAAGCTTGTCTGAAAGCCGGGGTGAATTATCTGGATACAGCAAACTATGAACCAAAGGATGAAGCTCATTTCGAATACAGCTGGCAATGGGCTTATAAGAAACGTTTTGAAGACGCAGGACTGACAGCTATACTGGGTTGTGGATTCGACCCGGGAGTAAGTGGCATTTATACAGCCTACGCAGCAAAACATCATTTTGACGAGATGCACTACTTGGATATTGTGGACTGTAATGCCGGTAACCATCACAAAGCGTTCGCTACCAATTTTAATCCTGAAATCAATATCCGCGAAATTACTCAGAACGGACGTTATTATGAAGAAGGCAAATGGGTGACCACCAAGCCATTGGAATACCACAAGGATCTGACTTATCCCAATATCGGTCCTCGTGATTCCTACTTGCTGTATCATGAAGAGCTGGAATCATTAGTTAAGAATTTCCCGACCATCAAACGTGCTCGCTTTTGGATGACTTTCGGTCAGGAATACCTGACTCATCTGCGTGTCATCCAGAATATCGGTATGGCCCGCATTGACGAAATAGATTATAACGGAGTGAAAATTGTTCCGTTACAATTCCTAAAAGCCGTACTCCCCAATCCACAGGATCTAGGAGAAAATTATGAAGGCGAAACTTCTATCGGATGCCGCATCCGAGGCGTAAAGGATGGCAAAGAACGTACTTACTATGTTTACAACAACTGTAGCCATCAAGAAGCTTACAAAGAAACTGGAATGCAGGGAGTAAGCTATACAACTGGAGTTCCAGCCATGATTGGAGCCATGATGTTCCTGCAAGGATTGTGGAAACGTCCGGGAGTATGGAATGTAGAAGAGTTTGATCCCGATCCATTTATGGAACAACTGAACAAACAAGGTTTGCCTTGGCATGAAGTATTCGATGGTGATCTAGAACTTTAAAATAGTGATTAATGGCCCATAATTCATACTTGGGCCACACTAACCATTAATCATTAACCACTAAAAAATGAACATAGGAGATAAAGCCCCGGAAATATTAGGCTTAAACGAAAAAGGAGAAGAAATTCGTTTAAGTAATTACAAAGGAAAAAAGATAGTACTCTATTTTTATCCTAAGGATATGACATCGGGTTGTACTGCCCAGGCATGTAACTTGCGTGATAATTATGCGGAACTGCGCGCCCATGGTTATGAAGTAATCGGTGTCAGTGTGAATGATGCCAAATCGCATCAGAAATTTATTGAAAAGAACGAGCTACCCTTTACTCTTATTGCCGATACCGACAAGAAGTTGGTAGAACAATTCGGAGTATGGGGAGAAAAAAGTATGTACGGACGTAAATATATGGGTACATTCCGTACAACTTTCATCATTAACGAAGAAGGCGTGATTGAACGTATCATCTCTCCCAAAGAGGTGAAAACAAAAGAGCACGCACAACAAATTTTATAAACCAACAGATTTATGGCAAAAAAAGATAACGAAGAAATTCCATTCGCAGCAAGTCCGAGTGCCGGAAATAGTGAAAAACTGAAAGCGCTGCAAGCTGCAATGGATAAGATAGAGAAAACTTTTGGTAAAGGCTCTATCATGAAAATGGGTGATGACAACGTACAGGAAGTGGAAGTGATTCCTACCGGGTCTATCGCCTTGAACGCCGCATTAGGGGTAGGCGGCTATCCCAAAGGTAGAATCATAGAAATTTATGGTCCCGAATCATCCGGTAAGACTACATTGGCTATCCATGCCATTGCTGAAGCTCAGAAGGCAGGCGGCATTGCCGCTTTCATTGATGCCGAGCATGCTTTCGATCGTTTCTATGCGGCCAAACTGGGAGTGGATGTAGATAACTTATGGATATCACAACCCGATAACGGTGAGCAGGCACTTGAAATTGCTGAGCAGCTAATACGATCATCCGCCATTGATATCATTGTTATCGACTCTGTCGCGGCATTGACTCCGAAAGCTGAAATTGAAGGAGATATGGGTGATAACAAAGTAGGTTTACAGGCACGTTTGATGTCTCAGGCTTTGCGCAAGCTTACGTCAGCCATCAGCAAGACCAATACAACTTGTATTTTTATCAACCAGTTGCGTGAAAAAATCGGTATCATGTTTGGTAACCCTGAAACAACTACCGGTGGTAATGCTCTGAAATTCTACGCTTCCGTACGTTTGGATATCCGTCGCTCCACTCAACTGAAAGATGGTGAAGAAGTAATCGGCAACCAGACTAAAGTAAAAGTGGTAAAGACAAAGTGGCACCTCCTTTCCGCAGAGCAGAATTTGATATCATGTTTGGTGAAGGGATCTCAAGAGCTGGTGAAATCATTGATTTAGGTGCTGATTTAGGCATTATCAAGAAAAGCGGTTCATGGTACAGCTACAACGAAACCAAACTGGGACAAGGACGTGACGCCTCCAAACAAGTGATTCAGGACAACCCCGAACTGGCGGAAGAACTGGAAGGTTTGATTTTCGCAGCACTGAAAGAGCAAGAATAAACCGTTCTCACATATATGCAACATATCACATTCATGACCAGTATATACGGAAACAATACATTTTAAATAAAAGCCGTTTTGACCTAACCATAATAATAAGGTTAGGTCAAAACGGCTTTATCCTCAAACATTATTTCCAATCACTATTTTTCAACTTTCATAAAACACCTGTATCCATATTTTACAAAAAGCATCTACTTTTTCAATTCAAATCCTAACATCAGCCCGTCATAAGCTTCAGCTACACTGTTAAGAGTGGCAGCTGTGGAATTTACTTTGGAAGCCGCTCCAGTAATCACCTTTAGAATAGACATCAACTTATCGGCATTAAACACAAGACTCATACTATTACCTGTCACTGTCACATAAGCTACCGTCTGTATGCCCAACTTACTTTTCATAATAATCGTCTTAGCTTCCTCATCAAAAACATAAGTGCCGCTTACCGTACGTTTTTTCAATATATATGAATAAGTACCATCCTCCTTGAAAATATACTTAATACCAGCCAAACCAATCTTATCATATATTGTCTGTAATTTTTCTTCCACTTCTTTGGCCGCTATCTCTCCACCAGCCTTTGCCAGCAACTGATCACTCTCGAACTGACATTCAGGAGCCTGATAAGTCCAAGTCCCCACAATGGAATGAGCCGTAGTAGCCTTGTTACCAATTACGGCCTTTGCCACTCCTGTCAATACAGATTTCAAATCCTGCGCCTCAGCATGGACAGAACACATAGACAATATCAAAACAACTCCCCACCATTTAAAAACATTTTTTTTCTTCATATACTTAATTACTATAATATTCAACGACAAAGATAAAACAAAGAGACGAAAAGATAAATAACATCACATCATATCATATCATGGATTTGGACTGTCTTGCTATGACCAAACTGAAAAAATCAAGAACACTATACACAGAAAAATCTGTTTACTTACAAATACCAACATGAATATCAACGACATATCTTGCAAGGTAGGCTTTTCCTGCCAGAGGCATTTCAGTACCTCCTTTAAACAAGTTAAAGGAATGACACCTACCCAATTTAAAGAAGAAAGTAAAAGAAACTAATATCAATGACGCAAATGTGCGAATTCATTTTAATTTTATTCGTACCACTTGCGTCATTCACATTTCAAAAAGAAGTCCAAAATTTAGAATTCTCTCTTATCATAAAACATTTCCTTAACAGGCCTTGAAGCTCATATCCAATCCTTTTACAGAATGGGTCAGCGCACCAAAAGAAATGAAATCCACTCCTGCCTGCGCATAAGGCAACATAGTATCGTAAGTAATACCACCGGAAGACTCGGTTTCGCAACGACCTCCTACTATCTCTACAGCCTTACGAGTATCTTCAGGTGTAAAGTTATCAAACATAATACGATCCACACCTTCTGCCAACGCCTGATTCAATTCGTCAAAGTTACGCACTTCCAATTCAATCTTCAAGTTCTTACCCTTTGCCTTACAATATTCTTTGGCACGGGACACCGCATTGTGTATGCCGCCTGCGAAATCTACATGGTTGTCTTTCAGCAGAATCATATCAAACAAACCGATACGGTGATTGCATCCTCCTCCTATCTTTACAGCCATCTTCTCCATGATACGCATACCCGGAGTTGTCTTACGGGTATCAAGTACACGAGTTTTCGTACCTTCCAGTTTCTTCACATATTTATTGGTCATAGTAGCAATGCCACTCATGCGTTGCATGATATTCAGCATCAAGCGTTCTGTCTGAAGAAGTGACTGAACTTTACCTTCCACCACCATAGCCACATCACCCGGTTTCACGTGAGTTCCATCTTGAATGAACACCTCCACCTTCATTGTGGGATCAAAACGGCGAAATACTTCTTTAGCCACTTCAATGCCTGCTAAAATACCTTCTTCCTTAATCAACAACTTTGATTTTCCCATTGCATCTGCGGGAATACATGACAAGGTAGTATGATCCCCATCACCTATATCTTCAGCAAAAGACAGGTCTATCAGTCTGTCTATTAAGTCTTTTACTACTAATTCGTCCATAATGTTATCGTTTTTTTATGAATTGATAGGCAAAGGTAGAGATTTTCCGTATTTTTGCAAAGTAAACCAGAAAAGAACGTATGAAATTTACATTATTAGTAGTAGGACGCACTGTCGAAAAACATTATATCACCGCTATCAATGATTATGTGGAACGTACCAAGCACTTCATTTCTTTCGATATGGAAGTCATCCCCGAACTCAAGAACACCAAAAACCTGAGTATGGAGCAACAAAAAGAGAAGGAAGGAGAACTAATTCTGAAAGCTTTGTTGCCGGGCGATGTAGTGGTTTTATTGGATGAACATGGAAAAGAATTCCGTTCCGTAGAATTTGCCAACTGGATAGAACGCAAAATGCACACTGTAAACAAACGGTTAGTATTCATCATTGGGGGACCATACGGATTTGCACCCAAAATATATGATGCAGCCCAAGAAAAGATCTCATTATCCAAGATGACCTTCTCACATCAAATGATACGCCTTATTTTCGTAGAACAGCTATACCGGGCGATGACTATATTGAATAACGGTCCTTATCATCATGAATAGAAATATATAGCGGTTAGTGATTAACACCTGCGGCATAATAGCGCAGTCCATTCATCACTAACCACTAATTCTCTCCCTATTTTCCAATTTCAAAGTCCACACACACTGGTAAATGGTCGCTATAGCCACCATGATATTTCTTTCCCCAGTAGGTACGTGATGGGATATCACCACCATATTTTTCATCCTCTTCCAATAGGAACGGATATTTTAAAATCTGTGCCTTATCATATGAAGTGCGCATACTATCATGCCCTTGTAACAAAAAACCGGAAACAATCAGCTGATCAAGTACGCCCCACTCACCTCGATAACGATAGGTTCCCTCCTTACGCCCATCCATCAGATTATACAGTTTCTTAGCCTGTACTTCACCTTTCGGAGCCACGGCACCCAATACTTTAGCTATCGAATTATTAGTGGGATAATCATTAAAATCACCCATTATCATCACATTGGGATGCTGGCGAAGGTTCATGATGGAATCTGCCGCTATGTTCAATATCTGTGCAGTGAAAAGACGATAAGGCTCACTTTTTTCCTCACCACCGGCACGAGACGGCATATGGCACACAAACACGTCCAAAGTATCACCTGATGCTACCTGCCCCATCACATGAAGGATATCACGTGTAGGGCGGCGTTCCATCTCCTTATAAGGAACAGAAAGGCTGTTTTTGCCCAGCAACTTAAAACTTCCTCGCTGATAAAGCAACGCCACGTCAATACCACGCTCATCAGGAGAATCAGTCATGACATAACGATAACCTGCCTCGCGTAATGGCGAGTTTTCTGTCAGATCTTTCAAGCAATGATCATTTTCCACTTCACAAAGCCCCACCAAATCGGGAACATTTTCCTCACCGGTGGCAATAATAACCTTAGCTATCTTAGCCAATTTATCATGATAGCGCGCTTGTGTCCATCCTTTCGGAGCATCTGGCAAAAATTCATAATCATTTTTCAACGTGTCGTGCTGACAATCGAACAAATTCTCTACATTATAGAACATTACCCGAAACGGTTCCTGTGCATACGTCACCCCTACCAGGTAGCACAAACAAAGAAATAAAATTGTTTTCTTCATATAAATTATTTTGTCGGTATATTAACCAATACATCCAGCAAATGACGCCAGAATTTATCTACAGTAGGTATCAGCATACGCTCATCAGGTGAATGAACACCACGCAGAGTAGGTCCAAAAGAAACCATATCCAGTGACGGATATTTCTCAAGGAACAAACCACACTCCAATCCGGCATGAATTGCCTTTACTTTAGGTTCCACACCAAAAAGTTTTTTATAGCTATCTACCGCAACTTTCAAAACAGGAGAATCCGTATTCGGTTTCCACCCTGGATAGCCTTCACCAGTTGTTACTTCAGCACCTCCCAGAAGAAAAGCAGAACGGATCATCTCGGACATATCCTTGCGTGATGAAAGAATGGAGCTGCGCTGGCTAGTCACTATTTTAATCTTGTTTCCCTCTACCTGTTTGATGGAAGCAAGATTAGACGAAGTTTCTACTAATCCCGGAATATCCTGACTCATGGCATACACTCCATTGTGCACAGCGTAAACAGCTCTCAGAAGGTGTCCGGCAGTAGTCATATCTATCGCTTCCTTACAAGGGGATTCAGAAGAGAGTTCGGTTCTCAAGTTCGGTTCTGTCGCAGCATATTCATTCTCCAGTTCTGCGGTATAGATATTCAAATTTACACGAACCGATTCCTTATCCTTCATAGGTACCGCACATAATGCCTGTGCCTCACGAGGTATGGCATTATGCAGGTTTCCGCCATCAATCTCACATAAATATAAAATATATTTAGAAGCCAACTGGGTCAGAAAACGATTCAGCAGCTTATTGGCATTCGCTCTACCTTTATTAATATCATCACCGGAGTGCCCACCAGTCAATCCCTTGACCGCCACACGGAAATAGAAATAATCCTGTGGGGCAGAAACAGGCTGATAAGTAAATTCCGCTGTAGTATTTGCACCACCGGCACAGCCGATAAATAATTCTCCTTCATCTTCCGAGTCCAAATTAATCAGAATATCACCAGTCATAAACCCTGGCTTCAATGCAAAAGCACCTGTCAATCCAGTTTCTTCATCCACCGTGAAAAGACACTCCAGCGGACCATGCTCTATATCAGTAGCAGCCAATATAGCTAATTCTGTCGCCACACCGATACCATTATCCGCCCCCAATGTAGTACCTTTGGCTTTCAACCATTCACCGTCCACCACTGTTTCAATAGGATCAATTAGAAAATCATGCTCCACATCACTGTTTTTTTCACAAACCATATCTATATGAGACTGCAAAATCACAGTTTTCAAATTCTCCTTACCCGGAGTGGCAGGCTTTTTAATTAATACATTGCCTACTTCGTCTGTCTTGGTTTCCAAACCATGTTCTCTACCGAAGGCTTTCAAATAAGCAATTATTTTCTCCTCTCTTTTAGAGGGACGGGGTACCTGACATATCTCTTCAAAATAATAAAAGACAGATGCAGGCTTTAAATTCTTTTCATTCATAATCATGTCGTTTAGGAAAATTCAGTTTCCAAATTTGCAAAAAATGGTTAAATAACTCTCTTAAATAGGACACTTCCTCTTTTTTAATGAAAAAAGAGAAAGCTAAATCATTGCAAAATTCTATATTTGCTATGCAAATTTAGTCCGCAGACACGAAATGCTTCAATAAATTTGGCATTTCCCTTGCCTTACACTAACTTTGCACCACAAAAATAATAGAAATGCTTGATACTATCCTTATAACTTTTCATTGACTATAAAAATCGACTCATTTTTTTAAGCTGCGATATTTTGAGGATTTCTTTGATTTATGCGTTCTCAACATCTAAATAGAACAACTGTAAGCTCATAAAACGGTCTAATCAGCCAATCCATACCTTCTTTAGTCATTTTTGCACACATCTTTTTTATATTGAAGGCAATGGCAAAGAAGGCAAAGTCCAAAGAAGGCAAAGTCCATGAAGACCTTATCCTTTCCAAAATGGCGGAAACGTTTGTAATTCATATTGTTTTTCATTTGTCCGAACACGGCTTCCGGTTCTATGCATCTCTGTCCTCTGTGTTTCAGCCCTTCCTCTGAGCAGAGCAACTCTTTGGCTTTTTGCTTGTATTTTCTGAGTCTGTGATTCAACTCTATCGTTCTGTTCCCCTTTGCTTTAAAACATCGGCATCTTAGCGGACAGCCTTCACATCTGATGGCTCTGTACCTGGCATTTTCGCTGACATATCCGGATGCTGTTTTCACATGTCTAGTCCCTATCCTTTGCATCTTCTGTCCCATGGGGCAGATACAAAAGTCTTGTTCTTCATTGTAGTAGAAGTTTTCCGCCTTGAACGGGTCCGGTTTGAATCTCGGCCGCTGTTCCATGTGGAAGTAGTTGTACTTGACGTAGGCTTCCATACCGTTTTCTGACATGAAGCGGTAATTCTCCTCAGAACCGTAGCCGGAATCGGCAACCACCGTATGGGCCAGCCTGTCATATCTGCTTGAGAAGGATTGCAGGAAAGGTATCAGGGTCAGTGTATCCGTAGGGTTCGGGAAGAGTGCAAAGTCGGTAATGAACTGGTTCCCGGTGCCGATCTGGAGGTTGTAACCGGGCTTTGTCTGGCCGTTACGCATGGCATCCTCCTTCATTCTCATGAAAGTAGCGTCATTGTCCGTTTTGGAATAGGAATTCCTGTCCTGCAGCGTGTCCAGACGGTTGTCGTATTCCTGTAGCTTGTCCCTGTGCTCTTCCAACTCCTTCAGCTGTTTGCGTTTCTTTTTCAACGCAGTCTTTTCCTCTTTCGTGGAGGGTTCAGGAACCTGTTCGAGTGCTTGACGCAATTCTCCTGCCATTTCAGTCAGCATGGCCGGAGTGAACTCAATCTCCTCATTGCTTTCCGATGAGTTCTCCTGGGCGATGACATTGTCTATCTGCCCTAGCAGGATATGTATCTTCTTCATCAGGAGTTCACGGTTCCGCTCAACCGTTTTCCGCCAGACGAAAGTATACTTATTGGCTTTGGACTCAATCTTTGTCCCGTCAATGTATTCCACATTCAAGCTGATGAAGCCTTTGGAAGAGAGAAGGAGTACGGTTTGGGTAAACACCTCGTTGATTTCATTCTTCACCCGGTTGCGGAAACGGTTGATGGTGATGAAATCCGGTTTCTCATATCCGGCAAGCCAGATATAATGGATGTCACGGTGAAGGAGCTTTTCGATTTTCCGGCAGGAGTAGATGTTGTTCATATAGGCATACAGAATGACCTTGAGCATCATCCTGGGATGGTAAGGGCTGCGCCCGCATTCCTTATACAACTTCCTGAAACTTTCAAGGGTCAGGCTCTCAACCAGAGCGTCAACCATCCGAACTGGATCATGCTCTGCAATATCCTCGTCAATTCTTGGAGGAAAAAGCACTGTTTGGTTGGGATTGTAAGGACGAAAATGTATCTTTGTC
>VOFB01004223.1_pt1 | contig 23543 bp, 40 predicted proteins | sample 5384141 | NCBI WGS metagenome assembly VOFB01 (sample SAMN12384721, study PRJNA508395) | human gut metagenome | isolation source: healthy gut A | host: Homo sapiens | reverse complement strand
GGAAATTGTGGGTGTGTGTATACACTGCTTACCACGGAAGAAATATTCAGATTGGTTGTATCGTTAATTATCTTAGGCGTAAGTGGATGATCAGTTTATCGTAGAGAGAGGTATTGGATATGGATTATATAAAAGATTCTCCGATGTGCGCCTTGCGCAGGAAAAACATACAGATACGGGACTGACCGATACCGCCGCCGATGGTGTAAGGCAGCTCTTCGTTGAGGATTGCTTTCTGAAAGGAAGATCTTTTCTTTCTTCACAGCCAGCCTTCTTTAACTGGGAAAGCAGCGCTTTTTTGTCAACACGGATACCCATGGAAGATAACTCTAATGCGATATCAAGAACCGGATAGTAAACAACGATATCAGCATTTAAACTCCAGTCATCATAGTCAGGAGCACGTCCGTCATGGCGCTCACCATTTTCCAGAACATCACCAATCTTCATAATGCAGACAGCACCTTTTGCTTTTTGCGATGTAATACTCACGTTCCTTTGGAGTGTTGTCCGGGAACATGTCAGCTAATTCCTGAGTTGTGACAAAGAAAATATCATGTGGCAGGATTTCTTCAATATAATCATACTGGATTGCCATATATTTTTCTGTTTTACGAAGGCATTTGTATACAACCTTTACGGTATCCATCAAAGTTGCAATGGTACGCTCATCTTTTTTGATGATTTTTTCCCAATCCCACTGGTCTACGAAGATAGAGTGGATATTGTCGGTGATTTCATCGCGGCGGATGGCATTCATATCTGTGTAAAGACCTTCGCCGTAAGAAAAACCATATTTTTTCAAAGCATATCTTTTCCATTTTGCAAGGGACTGGACAACTTCAGCTTCCCTTCCGTTCTGTTCTTTGATATCAAATGTAACAGGGCGTTCCACACCGTTTAAGTTATCGTTTAATCCGGAATCAGGATCGACAAATAAAGGTGCTGATACACGGGAGAGATTCAGTCTCTGGGAAAGCAGATTCTGGAAGAAATCTTTCACTGTTTTAATCGCAATCTGTGTATCATGCAGGTTTAATTCTGAATGATAATCTTTTGGAATAATAAATTTTTCCATATATATAAGTTCTCCTTTAGTGTTGATTCGTAATCATAACCTAAATAATTATAGCACAGCGAAACTGATTTTCAAGAAAAGAAAACACATAATTCTAAAATTATTCTAAAATTACTTTTATAAAAGAAAAAAATATTGTATTCTAACTATGTTATGGATTCAGGGAAGATTGCAAATAGCAATACCAGAAAAGGAAATGATATAGAATGAAGAAAAATCATTTGTCAACAGAGACACTCGTTTTCGAGATTATTTCGGCGATAGCAAAGATTATTTTATATGGGATTACAGGTTTATTATGGGATTGTCTACGGCGCAGGGGCAGTGCGTATTGTCATAAATGTGCTGATCCTGATTCTTGTCTATATGGGGCTTACTGTGCTGGCTATTTACCCGGAGCGCGTTAACGGACTGCCGCGCGAGGTCTGTACCGGAGCGATACGCAAATATACGATCCGCATGGTGGAACTGATCAAACTGGTATTTGTGTTGTCTCTTCTTTTTTACCAGCATCTGCGATGCGTTAGGATATCGGGTCGATGCAAAGATATAGTCTGATTGTTATGGGGCTGATTCTTGTAGTTGCGGTAGTCTTTGAGGTGAAGATCATAAAAATATTGCGCAAATTAAAATAAAAACTACAAATACGCTGCCATTATCTGGAAGAAAAACAACGAAAAAATATCTTGCATGAATGACAGAGGCTTGATATAATCTTCTTTGGTTTTTTAGAGTTTGGGAATAGGAAAACGGGCGTCAATTTATGTTTAAAAGGAAAAAAAAAGAAGTAGAAGAATATACAGTTGAATCATTTAAGGAGACAAGTGTGATGTTGACCACACAGAATGGTTCCATAGAAGTTCAGAAGTATAAGCGCCATTGGAATTAGAGGTTGGCGATATTTTGATCCAGAATGAATTCGGCATTTATGAGAAAAAAATAAGGATGACGGCAGGAGGGCGTATAACCCCTCTTTTTTCTTTTATACGAGAGGAAGAATGAATGGAAAAAAAGAGACAGATTGCGGCAGTTTAGATATTGCTTGCATTGATTGGCGTGATCGCCTACAGACATAGCACAGGGAAGGATCTGGAAAAATATGAGGCATCTTTTTTGATGTGTTTGACACACAGACACAGATTATTGGTTATGCGTCATCAAAAGAGCAATTTTCGGAACAGATGTCATTGATCAAAGACAAGTTTCAATACTATAATGATCTGTATGATATTTATCACGACTATGAGGGGATGAATAACATCAAGACCATCAATGATAATGCGGGAATCCAGCCGGTAAAGGTGGATGAGGAAATCATCGAGCTGTTGAAACTCGGCATTACGATGGATGAAAAAACAGATGGAAACATGAATATCGCAATGGGAAGTGTGCTGTCTATCTGGCATGATTATAGGGAAGCAGGAAGTGAAGATCCGGATTCTGCAGAGCTGCCGCCGATGGACGAATTAGAGAAAGCAAAGAGAACATACAGATATCCATGATATTGTCATTGACGAGGAGGCGTCTACGGTTTATCTGACAGACCCGGATATGTCGTTAGATGTTGGAAGTATTGGAAAAGGTTATGCGGTTCAAAAGGTTGCAGAGTATACAAAAATGAACTTGGGATCCGGTACATGCTTTTTTTTTCGGTCGGGGGAAATGTGTGCGCTATTGGCGGACACCCGGATGGAAGCGCCTGGGCGGTCGGAATTCAGAATCCTGATGTGGAGAGTGATCAGGCATATATAAAAAAAAGTGGAAGTTCAGGATTTAAGCGTGGTAACGAGTGGAAATTATCAACGCTATTATACAGTCGATGGAAAAAGATACTGTCACATTATCGATCAGGATACCCTGATGCCGGCAGATAATTTTTCATCCGTTACCATTATCACAAATGATTCTGGAATGGCAGATGCGTATTCCACTGCGGTTTTTAATATGCCGCTTGCGGAAGGAATGGAATTTGTAAATCAGCTTGACGGTGTGGAGGCAATGTGGATTTTAGAAGACGGAAGCATTCAGTATTCGGATGGATTTGAAGAATACACCAGGTGATGATAAAGTATTTTTGATCCGGCAAAGAAACAAGTGCTTTGCTGATAAAAAGAAAACAAGGAGGAAAGAGAGTCCCAGATGAAAAAAATATTTCAGATGAAAGAACCATCTCAAAAAGAAGCAGGGGCGCAGGATGGGAAAGCGTTACACATCCGGAAAAAATGACTGGCTCCTGATCGCTGTGTTACTTGTGGCGGCGGCCGGTATATACGTTGCAATACAGTATTACCAGAAGGTATCGACCCAAAATGCAGTTGCCGTTGTGACGGTGGACGGTGTGGAATATGGGAGATATCCACTCTCGGAAGATCATACAGAAACCATCCGCTTTGAGGATGGCTCCTATAACCGGTTTGCGATTCAGGATGGCTATGTGAGCATGCCGGAAGCGTCCTGTCCGGATCAGATCTGTGTGCATCACAGCCGGATCAGCAGGAACAAGGAGACGATCGTCTGTCTGCCGGACAAGGTAGTCATCACGATCGAGAACGGAGAAGACTCCGGAATCGATGTTCTGCAACATTAGAGAAAAAAAGGAACAATGATGGCAAAAAAAACAGCACTTCTCGGAATGCTTGTGGCACTTGCATTTGTGCTTTCCTATATTGAAACGCTGATCCCGATAAATCTGGGGATTCCAGGGGCAAAGCTTGGACTTGCAAATCTTGTGGTGATGGTCGCACTGTACACACTTGGAACAAAGGAAGCATTTGCACTTTCCATGGTGCGTATCCTGCTCACAGGGCTTACATTTAGTTCCATGGCGCGATGCTTTACAGTTTTGCCGGGGACTTTTGAGTTTTGCAGTGATGTATCTGGCAAAGAGATCAAAGCTTTTTTCGGCTGCCGGAGTGAGCGTTCTCGGCGGCATTTCGCACAATGCAGGTCAGATATTTGTCGCAATGTGGGTACTTGATACGGCAACTTTAATTTATTATCTCCCGGTTCTTGCTATCACAGGGATTGCTTCCGGAACGGTGATCGGACTTCTTGCAGTGATGGTGATCCGACGGGTTTCTGGCATGATAAATCGTTGGGATTGATGTTTTTAACCAAAAAGAATAACAATTATTAAAATTTGTTATAATAAAAATCAAATTTTTTCTTGCATTTCTGTTTTTGAAGTGATATAAATATTACAACATTAACACAGTAAAGCGTTGATAGAGACTCTGATCTTCAGGCGTCGACAGGAATACAGCGTCACCGACTGAGAGCGCTGTTTGAAAGAGGAGATACAGGGAACACTCTGGAGCAGACTGGTTGAACGATAACCGGGTATTGCAGTCGAAGCTATTTGGATCATTGTGATGACCGGTATGTAAGTAGGTCAGTACGTCAGTGCACGTTACGCACATTGAGTGGGAAAATGAATTTAATGTTATCATTTTCCAATGCGGGTGGTACCGCGGGATAATCGTATATCTCGCCCTGAAAGAACGAAGTTGTTCTTTCAGGGCTTTTTAGTTTCATTTATTATAATGATTATTCCGTCCCGCACCGAGTAATTCCCAAAATAAGGAAAGAAAAGGAGCGTACAAACGTATGGAATTCATGACAGGAGTAAACAAAAAGACACAGTAGAGATCAGTGAGATCTTAGCAGGAGATTTCGAAGGAAAGACCGTAAAAGTGAACGGTGCAGTCCATACCATAAGGGATATGGGAGAGGTTGCATTTGTCATTTTACGAAAAAGGGAAGGACTTCTTCAATGTGTATTTGAAGAGGAAAAACAAAGTTTGACTTAAAAGACCTGAAAGAAGCAGCCACCGTGGAAGTGGAAGGTGCAGTGAAAAGTGAGGACAGGGCACCGAATGGTTTTGAAATCCGGTTAGACAGCATCCGGGTATTATCTGAGCCGGCTGCACCGATGCCATTAGCAATTTCCAAGTGGAAATTAAACACTTCTCTGGAAGCAAACTTAAACAACCGTTCCATTGCACTTCGAAATATAAGAGAGCGTGCAAAATTTAAGATTCAGGAAGGTGTCGTCAGAGGATTCCGTGATTTTCTTTATGAGCAGGGATTTACCGAGATCCACACGCCGAAGATCGGTGCAAAAGGCGCTGAGGGTGGTGCAAATATGTTCCGTATGGACTATTTCCACAGACCGGCTGTTTTAGCGCAGAGCCCACAGTTTTATAAACAGATGATGGTCGGCGTATTTGACCGTGTATTTGAGACCGCACCAGTGTTCCGTGCAGAGAAACACAATACCAAACGTCACCTAAACGAATATACAAGCCTTGACTTTGAGATGGGGTTCATCAGTGGCTTTGAAGATATCATGGAAATGGAGACCGGATTTTTACAGTACATGGTTGACCTTTTGAAAAAGGACTACGAAAAAGAGTTGAAAATCCTTGGTGTGACACTGCCGAATGTGGATAAAATCCCGACCGTCAGATTCGACGAGGCAAAAAGAAAAGTAGCTGAAAAATACGGCAGAAAAATTCGTAACCCATATGATCTTGAACCGGAAGAGGAGGCTTTGATCGGACAGTATTTTAAAGAGGAATGTGATGCAGATTTCGTGTTTGTCACACATTATCCTTCCAAGAAAAGACCATTCTACGCAATGGACGATCCGGCAGATCCGACGTTTACATTAAGTTTTGATCTATTGTATCACGGTCTGGAGATCACGACCGGTGGACAGCGTATCCACGATTACAACATGCTGCTGGAAAAAATCGAAAAACGCGGCATGACAACCGAGGGCATGGAGCAGTACATGGACACATTCAAACACGGAATGCCGCCACACGGAGGTCTTGGAATCGGTCTGGAGCGTCTGACGATGAAACTGATCGGTGAAGATAATGTCAGAGAGACCACATTGTTCCCGCGTGATATGAGCAGATTAGAGCCATAGCCGGAAAGAAAGCAGAGAGGATAAGAAAATGGCAAATATTATTTCGGATGAAACCATTGAATATGTAGGAATTCTTGCAAAACTGGAATTGAATGAAGAAGAAAAAAGAGCAGGCAAAAAAAGATATGGGCGCCATGCTTGACTATATTGATAAATTAAATGAGTTAGATACCACAGGAGTTGAGCCGATGTCTCATGTTTTCCCGGTGACAAACGTATTTCGTGAAGACGTTGTCACGAATGGAGACGGAAAGCGAAGCAACCCTTTCTAATGCGCCTTCCATGAAAGACAGTGGATTCAAGGTGCCAAAGACGATTGGTTAGCAATTCAGATGTGTTGGATGTGAGCATAAAATAAGGAAGAAAGGGTGATAGAAATGAGTTTAATGAGTTTGACTGCTGTGGAATTAGGCAAAAAATAAAAGCAAAAGAAGTTACGGTTACAGAGGCTGTTACAGCAGCTTTAGATGCAATTGAAGCAAAAGAGAAAAAAAGTGAACAGTTTTGTGACAGTGGATCGTGAAGGCGCATTAAAACGTGCAGAGGAAGTACAGAAAATGATCGATGATGGAACGCTTACAGGTCCGCTTGCCGGAGTGCCGGTCGCCATCAAGGACAATATGTGCACGAAAGATCTGCTGACGACCTGTTCCTCAAAGATATTATATAATTTTAAACCAACGTACACTGCAGAAGCGGTAGAAAATCTTGAAAAAAGCAGGTGCGGTGATCATTGGAAAAACAAATATGGATGAGTTTGCGATGGGATGTACAACAGAGACGTCCGCTTACGGGGCAACTAAGAATCCATGGAATGAAGCTCATGTCCCGGGTGGCTCTTCCGGTGGTTCCTGTGCAGCAGGTTGCAGCAGAAGAATGCTCCTATGCGTTAGGTTCTGACACCGGCGGATCCATTCGTCAGCCAAGTTCTTTCTGCGGCGTAACGGGCATCAAGCCAACCTATGGCACGGTTTCCCGTTATGGACTGATCGCTTACGGATCTTCATTAGATCAGATCGGACCGATCGCAAAAGATGTGACAGACTGTGCGACAATCTTAGAAGCAATTGCTTCTTATGATAAGAAAGGACTCCACATCCATTGCAAGAGATGACTTAAAATTCACAGATGCTCTGGTAGATGATGTGAAAGGATTAAAAATCGGAATCCCAAGAGATTATTTTGGAGAGGGACTTGATCCGGAAGTAAAAGAGGCCGTATTAAATGCAGCAAAGGTTTTAGAAGAAAAAGGTGCGGTCGTAGAGGAATTTGATCTGAGTCTTGTGGAATATGCAATTCCTGCATACTATGTCATCGCCTGTGCCGAGGCAAGCTCAAACCTTGCACGTTTTGACGGAGTAAAATATGGTTATCGCGCAAAGGAATACGAAGGACTTCATAATATGTACAAAAAGACACGTTCGGAAGGATTTGGTTCGGAAGTAAAAAGAAGGATCATGCTGGGTTCCTTCGTATTGAGCAGTGGATATTATGATGCTTATTATCTGAAAGCACTTCGCACAAAGGCATTGATCAAAAAAGCATTTGATGAAGCATTTGCAAAATACGATGTGATCTTAGGACCGGCAGCCCCGACAACGGCTCCAAGTTAGGGGAATCCTTGTGATCCGATTAAAATGTATCTCGGAGATATTTATACCATCTCTGTAAACCTTGCAGGACTTCCGGGAATTTCACTTCCTTGTGGAAAAAGATTCCAATGGACTTCCAATCGGCTTACAACTGATCGGCGACTGTTTCAAAGAGAAAAATATTATCCGCGCTGCATGCATTTGAGCAGACCAGGGAATATGAACACAGCCCATTAGCATAAGTTTGGAGGAATCGTCATGAGTAAAGTATATGAAACTGTGATTGGACTGGAAGTCCATGTTGAATTAGCAAGTAAAACAAAAATTTTCTGTGGTGCTCCACCGCATTCGGAGGGCGCCAAACAGCCATACCTGCCCGGTATGTACCGGTATGCCGGGTTCACTTCCTGTTTTTAAATAAACAGGTGGTAGAGTATGCGATTGCAGTTGGTCTTGCCACTAACTGCAAAGATTACACAGTATTGCAAGTTTGACCGTAAAAACTATTTTTATCCGGATAATCCGCAGAATTACCAGATTTCCCAGTTATATCTGCCAATCTGCAGGAACGGCGGGGTGGAGATCGAAACCGTAGCAGGTAAGAAAACGGTTGGTATCCATGAAATCCATATGGAGGAAGATGCGGGAAAACTGGTGCACGACGAGTGGGAGGACGTGTCCATCGTGGATTACAACCGTTCCGGCGTTCCGCTGATCGAGATCGTGTCGGAACCGGATATGCGCTCTGCGGAGGAGGTCATTGCCTATCTGGAAAAATTAAGGCTGATCATCCAGTATCTTGGTGCGTCTGACTGTAAATTAAATGAAGGTTCCATGCGTGCCGATGTTAACCTTTCCGTCCGTGAGATGGGGGCACCGGAATTTGGAACACGTACCGAGATGAAGAACCTGAACTCTTTCAAGGCGATCGCAAGAGCCATTGAGGGCGAGCGCACCCGTCAGATCGAGCTGATCGAGGAAGGAAAAAAGGTCATTCAGGAGACCAGAAGATGGGATGATAACAAAGAATACTCCTATGCGATGCGTTCCAAAGAAGATGCACAGGATTACCGTTACTTCCCGGAACCGGATCTTGTTCCAATTGTCATAAGCGACGAGTGGATCGCGGAAATTAAAGCAAGACAGCCGGAACTCCGCACGGAAAAATTAGAACGCTATAAAAAGAATTCGGTCTGCCGGATTATGATGCGGAAATTATCACCGGACATAAAAAATTTGCCGATCTTTTCGAGGCGACGACAGAGATATGTAAGAAACCAAAGAAAGTTTCCAACTGGATTATGGGTGAGATCATCCGCCTGTTAAAAGAAAATGAGATGGACCCGGAGGACATTAAATTTTCTCCGGTAAATCTTGCAAAAGTCATTGAACTGGCAGATTCCGGTGCAATCAACAGCACGGTTGCAAAGGAAGTGTTTGAGGAAGTTTTCAAACATGATATTGATCCTGACAAATACGTTGAGGAAAAAGGATTAAAGACCGTCAATGATGCCGGCGAACTGCAAGCAGTCGTGGAACAGGTCATCAGAGACAATCCACAGTCAGTAGAAGATTACCGTAATGGAAAAGAAAAAGCAATCGGATTTCTGGTTGGACAGACGATGAAGGCGATGAAAGGAAAGGCAAATCCTGGAATGGTCAATAAAATCCTCAAAGAATCGCTGTAAATAGGAATTTAAAAATACTTGCGCCGCATTTATGGAAATGGCATAATCAAAAGGAACAAATCCGCGGAAGGAATGACAAAAGACAATGACAAAAGCAGAATTTAAAAAACTGGTGGAAAACGGACCGGTTATTCTGGATGGAGCGACAGGAACGAATTTGCAGAAGGCAGGCATGCCGGTTGGCGTGTGCCCGGAACAGTGGATTCTTGAAAATCCTGATATTATGATAAAGTTACAGGAAGATTATGTGGCGGCCGGAACTGATATTTTGTATGCACCAACATTTACTGCAAACCGTATAAAACTGGAAGAGTATGGACTTGCAGACAGATTAGAAGAAATGAACCGGGAACTGATCGCCCTGTCCCAAAAAGCGGCGCAGGGAAAAGCGCTGGTGGCAGCGGATATGACGATGACCGGACAACAGTTATATCCGATCGGCGACCTGATGTTTGAAGATCTTGTGGATGTCTACAAAGAACAGGCAGAGGTAGTTGCAGATGCAGGCGCTGATCTCTTTGTGGTAGAGACCATGATGAGTCTTCAGGAATGCAGGGCGGCAGTCATTGCGATCAGGGAAGTATGTGATCTTCCAATCATGGTATCGCTCACATATAACCCGGATGGAAGAACCCTTTATGGAACAGATCCGGCAACGGCGACAGTCGTACTGCAGAGTCTCGGAGCTGATGCGATTGGGATCAACTGTTCAACAGGACCGGAGGATATGATAGAACCGGTTGAAAAATGGCAGAGTATGCCACAATCCCAATCCTTGCAAAGCCGAATGCAGGGCTGCCGGAGCTGGAGAATGGTGTGACAGTCTACAAGACGGGACCAGAGGAGTTTGCTTCCTGTGGAAAAAAACTGGTGGAGGCCGGTGCGTCCATTATCGGAGGCTGCTGTGGCACGACACCGGAGCATATCCGTGCACTGAAAGAAGCAGTGAAGGATATGCCGCTGCATAAACCTTTGACGCAAAAAAGAAGAATTCTGACTTCTGAACGTAAACTGGTGGAAATTACATTGGATGGTAATTTTATGGTGATCGGTGAGCGCATCAATCCGACCGGTAAGAAAAAACTTCAGGCAGAACTGCGGGAGGGCAGCCTTTAACATGGTGCGTCAGATGGCGTTAGACCAGGAAGAAAACGGTGCTGCGATTCTTGATGTTAATATGGGAATGAACGGAATTGATGAGAAAGAAATGATGATCAACACGATTTACGAAGTGACTTCTACGGTTGATTGTCCGCTGTGCATTGATTCCAGCCATGTAGATATTATTGAGGCGGCGCTCCGTATTTATCCGGGACGTGCCCTGATCAATTCGATTTCCATGGAAAAAGAGAAAATGGATAAACTTCTTCCGATTGCAGAAAATACGGAGCAATGTTTATTTTGCTGCCATTATCGGATGCAGGGCTTCCGAATGATTCTGAGGAAAAACATGCGATCATCCGCACGGTTATGGAGCAGGCAATCAAGATCGGAATGAGCAAAGAGGACATTATCGTAGACGGACTGGTTGCAACGATCGGAGCAAATCCAAGAGCTGCCATTGAGTGCTATGAAACCTTTTCTTATTGTAAAATGAACTTGGACTGCCAACAGCCTGTGGACTTTCCAATATTTCTTTTGGTCTGCCGGAGCGGACTTATGTGAATACAGCGTTCCTTACGATGGCAATCGCACATGGGCTTACCATGGCGATTGCCAATCCGTCGCAGGAACTTTTGATGAATGCCGCATTTGCGTCTGATCTGCTTCTTGCAAGAGAAGAGAGTGATATCCGCTATATTGAGCGTATGAACATGCTCGCTGAAAAGTACGCAGGTCAGAGAGCGCGTGCTTGTCCCGGTAAAAAAGCGGCGGCGGATGATCAGGCAAAACCCGGATCACAGGAAGGAAGAAGTGCTATTTTTGAAGCTGTTTTAAAAGGAAATAAGGGTGGCATTTTAGATGAGGTGAAAAAGGCGCTTGCCGACGGAGAAAAACCGGATGACATCATCAACGGACATCTGATCCCGGCGATCAACGAGGTCGGCGAGCTGTTCGACAAGCAGAAGTATTTTCTGCCGCAGCTGATTTCTTCTGCGAATACGATGAAGGTGGCGATCGAATATTTAGAGCCAATGTTAGAGCGGAATGATGCGGAACAAAAGGCGACAATTGTAGTTGCAACAGTAGAAGGAGATATTCACGATATCGGAAAAATCTTGTTGTTCTTATGTTGAAAAACTATGGCTACAATGTGATTGACCTTGGAAAAGATGTTCCGGCTTCGCTGATCGTTGAGACTGCTTTAAAAAGAGCATGCAAAAGTAATTGGTCTGTCAGCCCTTATGACAACAACGATGATGCGCATGAAAGACGTTGTGGAATTGGCAAAAGAAATGGGATGCGACAGCAAGATCGTTATTGGTGGTGCGGCGATCAATGAAAGTTTTGCAGATGAGATCGGAGCGGACGGATACTCGAAAGATGCAGCAGACTGCGTAAAACTGGTGGATCGGCTGTTGGAAGAATAGCGGATGAAAATAGCAATCCTAAAAAAATGCAGAAACACAAAAATAAGTGTTGACTTTTTTATGTGATTCATTATATAATAGCAAAGCGAGTTGCGCAAGCGACTCGCAAGTATATGGGATCTTAGCTCAGCTGGGAGAGCATCTGCCTTACAAGCAGCGGGTCATAGGTTCGAGCCATATAGGTCCCATTTCTACAGAAGACAATGACAGGACGTTATTGGTCGGAGTGGAAAATGTGACGCATCTTCGATGCTGATGCACACATCACTGCGTGATAGCGCAGGCAGAAATATGGCGAGATAGCTCAGTTGGCTAGAGCACATGGTTCATACCCATGGTGTCGAGGGTTCGACTCCCCCTCTCGCTACTTTGGATGAATATCCATCCCATGGGATCTTAGCTCAGCTGGGAGAGCATCTGCCTTACAAGCAGAGGGTCATAGGTTCGAGCCCTATAGGTCCCATTTTCCACAGAAGACATTGACAAGATATTGTTGATTGAGGTGGAAAATGTGAGGCGCATCTGCGATGCCGATGCACACATCACTGCGTGATGGCGCAGAAAAAAATATTGAATATGGCGAGATAGCTCAGTTGGCTAGAGCACATGGTTCATACCCATGGTGTCGAGGGTTCGACTCCCCTCGCTACTAACAAAAAGCTTTGAGATTTTCTCGAAGCTTTTTTCGTGTAACAGGAAATTACGGTGAAATGTTCCTGATACATAGAAACGCAGTTTTGCAATAAGAAATCAAAGTTACATAAAAATCCCTTTCTAATTTAGTCGAAAAAAGGTTTTCTTTTATACTTTTATGTGGTAAAATGATAAAGAATACGGCAGAAAGACCGTGGAAGAAAAGGAGTAGAATGAAAATGACAAAGAAATGGGAAGTAACGGTAAATGGAACAAACAATGTGATTGAGTACAAGGCAGGATTTGGAGCAAAGATTCTGGTGAATGGTCAGGCGTACAAGGTGAAATCACAGAACTGGTTTGTTATGATGGTGGATTATCCAATTACGATCGATGATACGGAACTCCGTGTTGTTGTAATCGGAAATAAAGTTGATCTGGCTGTGAACGGAGTATATCAGGGCAGCGGCGAACAGTATCAGCCATTGCACAAAACACCGACAATCTGTAATGTGTTTTTGGGGATCAGTTGTATCGCGGGATTTCTTCTTTGCGGATGGTTGGGTTTACTGATCGGAGCTTTATTTGGAACAGTTTATGTAAGACAGGGACTGGCAGGTAAGATGGGGAATGTTGTCGGCGCGTTTGTTGGATGTACGGTAATACAGCTTTTGATCATGGTCATTGTAGTATTTCTTCAGCTTGCATAGTAAAGGACGGTTTACATATGGAACAGGGAAACTATGGAGAAAACTTTGACAGAGGATATGAGGAGCAGGCGAGACCGAGACAGCAGGTGATCGTGATCGGGGAACCGGTTCCGGATAAGAGAACGACCAAGAACCTTGCAATCTGTTCGCTGGTACTTGGAATTCTTGCGATTGTATTCAGCTTTTTGCCTTATATTGGAATTATTCTTGCACTGATCGCATTGCCACAGGGAATTGTAAGTCTTGTGCAGAAGCGGCCGGGCAAAGGACTTGCGATTGCAGGGATTATTACAGGAATATTCGGAATATTATTGTCGATATTGTTTATTTTGGTGTATGTTGTTGCGGTACTTGCTTTATAATACCGGGATAGGATAAAGAGGTTATTACAGAAAGAATGTCAGCTTTGTGTAGTAACCTCTTTTTCTACCTATTGACATTTTTTCTCTTATTGTTACAATGAAGTTAGTTGATACTAACCAACAAAATACATACATTATGAATAGAATACGAAATTGTAAAATTGATTGAGGACTTAAAGAAAATAACTGAAATAAAGTTTGCAATTACTTATTAATAATAAGAGAGGAAGGTGTCTTATGGATCAGGCAGTATTTTATGGAATTTTAATTCCGTTTTTTGGGTACGTCGCTCGGTGCAGCGTGCGTATTTTTTATGAAACATGATATGAGCGAACGGTTGTCCCGGATTCTTACCGGGTTTGCTTTGCGGGGGTGATGGTGGCGGCATCCATCTGGAGTTTACTGATTCCGGCGATGGATCAGTCGGAAGAGATGGGAAAGTTTGCGTTTATTCCAGCAGCAGCTGGATTTTGGGGTGGCATTCTGTTTCTGCTTCTGTTAGATCACATCATCCCGCATTTGCACAGGTACAGTGTCAGCACAGAGGGACCAAAGAGCAGATTGCAGAGAACTACCATGATGGTGCTGGCCGTCACGCTGAATAATATTCCGGAAGGAATGGCAGTCGGGGTTGTGTATGCCGGATATCTGGCTGGAAATGCAAAAATCACAGTGGCGGCAGCTATGGCATTGTCAATCGGGAGCGCAATCCAGAATTTCCCGGAGGGGGCGATTATTTCCATGCCGCTACGGGCAGAAGGGATGAAAGTGTCAAAGGCTTTTGCAGGTGGTGTGCTTTCGGGAATCGTGGAGCCGGTCGGTGCAATGCTCACAATCCTTGCAAAGAGGATATATTGTTCCGGCCCTGCCTTATCTGTTCAGCTTTGCAGCAGGGGCGATGATCTATGTTGTTGTGGAGGAACTGATCCCTGAGATGTCCCAGGGGAACATTCGAATATTGGAACGATTTTTTTGCAGTGGGATTTACGCTGATGATGTCGCTGGATGTTGCTCTTGGGTAAAAATAACAGAATAGAGACAGTGAAAAAGAAATTCCTTTCCGGATGTGAAGGGAGTTTCTTTTTTTACACAGATGAATTGTGGACATACCAGTGACAAAACATTGTGTATTTTTTAACAAAATCATTGACAATAATACTTATGCAATGTATGTTATAGATAGAATGTTTTATAAATAACAATCTGGTTATACCAGAGGACAGACGCTGGGATCTGACATGGAAACATGGGATAGCCGGAACATAGAAGAAGGGAAGAGGGAGAACAGATGCAAGACGTTAAAGTGATTGAGGTAAAACGGAGTATTTTTGAAGACAACAATGCGGATGCTGACAAATTACGTGCAGAATTAAAGTCAGAGGGGACATTTTTGTTAAATCTTATGTCTTCTCCGGGCGCAGGAAAGACAACGACATTAAAACGCACGATCTCCATGCTCAAAGACGAGATGAAGATTGGTGTCATGGAAGCAGATATTGACTCTGATGTGGACGCACAGGCGATCAGTGAGACCGGTGTGCGTGCCATCCAGATCCATACGGGCGGCATGTGCCATCTGGATGCGGACATGACAAGACAGGGAATCCGGGAGTTCGGAACAAAAGACCTTGATTTTGTTGTGCTTGAGAACGTAGGCAATCTGGTCTGTCCGGCAGAGTTTGATACCGGAAGTACAAAGAATGCCATGATCCTTTCCGTGCCGGAAGGGGATGACAAACCTTTAAAATATCCATTAATGTTTTCTATCTGTGATGTGGTTCTCATTAACAAATGTGATACATTAAGTGTTTTTGATGATTTCAGCAAAGAGGCTGTGAAAGAACGCATCTTGAAATTAAATCCAGATGCAAAGATTTTCTTTGTCTCAGCGAAGACAGGAGAAGGTTTTGATGAGTGGGCGGACTGGATCCGCACTGAGATTTCTGAATATCAGAAATAAGTGAAAGCAGAATAAAATATTTTTTTACAGGAGCCGGCAGAGTGACGGCTTTGCATATAAGGAGGAAGAAATGGCAGATCCATTGGGAAATTTTGTACCGGAATTTATTGAAAACGAAGTAGAGAGAGAAGCTATTGTAAAGCTTGCTAAAATGATCACAGACCGTGTTCCGCAGAAACTTGGAATGAAAAAGATCACAAAGTATGATCCGGAGTACTGGGGATTATCTGCAATGTGTACAGATGAGATGGCAGAGATCGCACTGAAAATGGGTGTTCGTAAGCCAAAGACATTAGATCAGATGGTAAAGCTGACAGGCATTGAGAAAAAAGCACTTGGAAGAGGTTTTACAGCAGATGGCTGTGAATGGTGTGATCGAGTATAATTGGGAAAATCCACAGCATGAGAAACAGTATGTACTTCCAATGTTTGTACCGGGAAGTGCTGAGTTTGGAAATATGAACCTTCAGATGTTAGAGGAACATCCGGAAGTAGGACGTTTCTTCGAGAGAATGAGCCGTCTGCCACTGGAAAAGGTAACACCTATGGTACCGGAAGGAGGAGCCGGCATCGGTATGCATGTTATTCCGGTCGAGAAAGCGATCTCTATGGAGAACCAGTCTATTTCCATTGAGCATATTTCACACTGGCTGGATAAGTATGAAGGAAAAATATGCAGCAAGCCCATGTTCATGCCGCCGCTCCCGCCAGACGTATGAAGAAGGATGTGCGGATGATCCGGAGAGCTGGTGCATCGCAGTCGGCGACATGGCTGATTATGTTGTTGAGACGAATAAGGGCGGACGTTACATCACAAGAGAGGAAGCATTAGATATCCTAAAGAAGGCAGAGGATAACGGATTTGTTCACCAGATAACTAATATTGATGGTGAGGATAAGATTTTTGCGATCTGTAACTGTAATGTGAATGTCTGCTATGCACTCCGTACTTCACAGTTATTTAATACACCGAATATGTCCCGCTCTGCCTATGTTGCTAAGGTTGAGACAGAGAACTGCGTAGCCTGCGGACGATGTGTGGAATACTGTCCTGCAGGTGCAGTAAAACTTGGACAGAAACTCTGCAGAAAAGACGGTTCTGATGTGGAATATCCAAAACATGTCCTTCCATCTGAGAAAAAATGGGGACCGGAGATGTGGGATGAGGATTATCGTGATAACAACCGCATCAACTGCTATGACACCGGTACAGCTCCTTGCAAGACAGCCTGTCCTGCCCACATTGCAGTCCAGGGTTATCTGAAAATGGCAGCGCAGGAAGATATCAGAGATGCGCTGGCGCTGATCAAGAAAAACAATCCGCTCCCGGCAGTCTGTGGACATATTTGTAACCGTCGCTGTGAGGATTCATGTACCCGTGGAACCATCGATCAGGCAATTGCAATCGATGAGGTAAAGAAATTTATTGCAGCCCAGGATCTGAAAGCTGAGACACGTTATATTCCAAAGAAAGTAGTCCCGGCAACAGAGGATATTTTGAAGAGAAGATCGCAATCATCGGTGGTGGCCCGGCTGGTTTATCCTGTGCATTCTATCTTGCTGAAAAAGGTTACAAACCTACTATTTTCGAGAAAAATGAGCGTGCCGGCGGTATGCTCGTATACGGAATCCCATCCTTCAAGTTAGAGAAAGATGTTGTGCAGGCAGAAATCGATATTATCAAAGAGATGGGGGTAGAGATCAAGACTGGAGTGGAAGTCGGAAAAGACATCACATTAGATGAACTCCGTGCGCAGGGATACAAAGCATTCTACATTGCAATCGGATGCCAGGGTGGAAGACTTCCTGGGAATTCCAAACGATACTGCAAAAGGATGTTCTTCTGCAGTTGACCTCTTAAAAGAGGTCAATGCAAATGAGAAATATGACATCAAGGGTGACGTTGTTGTCATCGGTGGTGGTAACGTAGCGATCGACGTTGCAAGAGATTCCAAGAGATGCGGCAGTGACATGGCACAAAAGTCAACATGTTCTGTCTGGAATCCAGAGAGACAATGCCTGCATCTGTGGAGGAGATCGAGGAAGCAGAGTCAGAGGGAATCGTTGTAAATCCGGGATGGGGACCAAAGGAAGTTCTTGTGGATGACAATCGGCGAAGTACGCGGAATCGTTTTAAAGAAATGTTTATCTGTAAAAGATGCAGATGGCAGATTCAATCCACAGTACGATGTGAACCAGCTTTGACAGTAGAATGTAAGCATTTATTCTTCTCAGTAGGCCAGTCGATCGTATGGGGAGACTTGTTAAAAGGGAAGTAAAGTGGAACTTGGACGCGGCAATGGAGCGGTTGCAGATGCGCTTACTTACCAGACAGCAGAGCCGGATATCTTTGTCGGTGGAGATGTTTACACCGGACCGAAGTTCGCAATCGATGCGATCGCAGCAGGAAAGCAGGGAGCAATCTCAATCCACCGTTTTGTACAGCCACAGTCGAGTCTTACAATCGGACGTAACAGAAATGATTTCATCGAATTAGATAAGAATGACATCAAGGTGGAGAATTATGATAATTCCAGCCGTCAGATTCCAGGACATAATGATGCAATTGATACAGAACATTCCTTCCGTGATGCAAAGCTTTTATTTACAGAGGAGCAGGTGAAAGCAGAGACAGCGCGCTGCCTTGGTGTGGAGCATCTGTCGTTGACCAGAATAAATGTATCGGTTGTGGTATCTGTACAACGAAGTGTGAGTTTGATGCAATCAAGTTACATAGAGAACTGCCTGGATGCAGCAAGATGGTTCCAAGTGAAGATAAGTTGAAATATATTCTTCCAAATGGAGCAAAACAGATTCTCAAGCGATTAAGATTAAATTCTCCAAAACTTAAATTATATTTGTTCTAATCAATTTTCGTGAAGGAGAGGAATAAAATGCACGAACTTGGGAATTATTGTACATGTTATGCGTACCGTGGAGGAAGTTGCAGCTGAGAACAATCTCACAGAGATCAGATCCGTGACCTGTGAGATTGGAGAAGTCAGCGGCGTTGTCCCGGAATACATGACAGACTGCTGGGGCTATGCAAGAAGCAGATCAGAGCTTTTAAAAGACTCAGAATTAAAAATCGAGATCATACCTGGTGTTACCATGTGTGAGGACTGTGGAAAAACCTATTCCACAGTCCAGTATGCAAAAATATGTCCGCACTGTGGAAGCAGTGCCACGTATCTTCTGGAAGGAAACGGATTCAGTATCAAGGAGATTGAAGGGGCATAACAAAAAAATATTGTTAGTAAAAACCTCACTGGCTGAGTATAATCTGCTGGTGAGGTTTTTCTATAAAAAGTAAAAATACACAGAGACCAAATCCACTTCTCATGCATCTAATCTATGTAAACAAGTAAAAAGCCGGCAGAAAGGATGCTGTGCCACGGACAAGTCAGTGGAAAACAGCGCAAAATAAAATGACAAAAAGAAACATTAGGACAATTGATTATTGGTTCCGAGGAAACAATGTATCATATTGCAAAGTCTCTGCTTTACAATGACGCAGACTGTGCGGATGCGATACAGGAAGCCATTGTAAAAGCATTTGCAAAATTACATACATTAAAGGATGACTCGTATGCAAAAACGTGGCTCATCCGCATTGTGATGAATGAGTGTTATGCGATCATGCGCAAAGAGAAAAAATTATTTCCCTGCAGGATTATCAGATGAACGAGCAGGAAACGGAATCAAAGACTATTCAGATTTATATGAAGCGATTTTCCGTTTGCCAGAGCAGATAAAACTGTGCGTCACACTGTATTATATGGAAGGGTACAGTGTGAAAGAGGTCGCAGCATTGTTAGATACGACAGAGAGTGCAGTAAAAAACAGGCTGGCAAAAGCGCGGGGAAAATTAAAAGAAGCGCTGATAGATTGAGACATAGTGATAATCCATTGGAACAGACATACAAAAACACGGATATCGAATGAAAAATAATAAATTTCGTATCGTTTGGATAGCAGGAAAGGCGGTAACAGTATGAGATTAGAAGATATGAGAGAACAATTTCCGAAAATGCCGGAGAGCATGAAGCAGATGATTGAGCAGGAAGTTGCAGTGCAGATCGGGCAGGAGAAAGAAAATGACAATCCAAAAAAGTTGTAACTTATAAGAAAAGAAAGAAAAAAACATGGCACACCGTATGCTGGTGGCATCTATGGTGGCAGCTCTGGCACTTGCAACAACGGTCTGTGCAGGTGTTGCTTACCAGATGCATAATCAGAAGGTTGGAAAATATGGCTTAAAAACACAGATTGAAGGACCACAGACAGCGGCAGAAAGTACGGAGAATATGGCAGATCAGACGACAGAAGAGAGAGCGGGTAAAGCAGCCGAATATGTCAGACTGGAAACCTCTTATCTGCCGAAAGGTATGGTGCAGTCAGAGGAAGGAAAATACAGTTTTGAAGATAATTATATGCAGGGTGGAGTCAGCATGATCGTGTACCAGCTGACACCGGAAAAAACAATAGCAGACATTGAAAATACAGGCATTGCTGTGAGCGAGGAAACCAGCATCGGTGGCAGACCGGCAGTTTACATGGAAACAGCTCCTGCCGAGGGTGATTCAGCAGAAAATTCTTCTACAGAAGGAACTGCGAATGAAAATACAACCGGTGCAAAAAAAAATATATATGATTTACGCGGAACACAACTACCTCCTTGAGATGTTCATTTTCCCGGATGTGACAAAAGAAGAAGCATTCCAGATCGCAGAGGGTGTTTCCATTACTCCGACAGAAGAAACGAGCGGAGAGAATGTTATGCAGGTGTGCAGTTGGAATGACATGGAAAATGAGGCAGGAAAAGGAGAACCGGAAACGGATGAATCGGAAACATTGATGACATTTCCAAAAGAGAAAATGAAAAATATACACCTCATTGGCGGTGAGATTTCTCTGGATCAGAACGGAATTGAAGCAACACCGGGACTTACAGCAATCGTTTCCGATGTAACAATTTCCGATAATATCAGCAGTTTGTCAGAAAATATGCTGGAGGATGATACAAAAGCAGCATTTGACACAGACGGTAATTTATTGCCAATGAAAGTGGAATATTTAAAGAGCGGAGACGGTATCAACACCGTTGATGAAGTTGTGGAGACCAAAGAGATTCCAATGAAAATTGTTTCAGTGACAGTGGATTATAAAAATAATGGAAAGACGGCACTTTCCAATGTAATGTTTAACGGCGGCATTGCACTTCTGGCAGAATATGGAGAAAACATGCAGTTTGACGCATACATGAATGAAAAACCGGGAACAGGCGATACATGGGATTGCGTAAACGAAGAATCTATTGGATTTAGTCAGGAAGTTTATTTATCGGATGTTCATGGAGGAGAACGCCACAACAACTACATTAATACGATAAATCCAGGTGAAACCGTCACCGTGCGTATGGCATTCAAAGTGCCGGAAGAAAATTAAATGAGATGTACTTCACCTTAAGCAATTATGGTGGCAGCCATTTCTATGATGAGACAAGCTTACAGCTTGGCTATGTGGATATCAGACAGTAGAAAATTTTTATGAGAAAACCCTCGCATCCAGTTTTCAGAAGCTGTTTGCGAGGGTTCTTTTTAAGTTTGCCGTCACCTATATACAAATCTAATTTATAGAAAAGGAACCATATAAACTGGCAGACAAAGAATGTCAGAGTCCTTAGCCAAATCTTTGGTATACACAAGATACTTATCAAGTATACGATCAGAATATTTTTTGCAAAAATTCATCAAGAGATTTATGTGTTTTGTATCCGCTTGACTTTACTTTAATCGGACATATTTTATTTCTACTTGCAAGAAGAAAATCAATTTCATAATTATGCCGCGAAGTTTCATTGAAAAAGGTATAATAAAAATAATTCATTGCCATTACAAGTAAGGATTTGGGCAACTATATTTTCATAGAGATATCCGAGATTTGTATTGAGCGTATCATTTAATAGTTTTTCGTATATTATATTTTCTGTAAAGTCTTTGTCCTTGAACATCAATGTAGTAAAAAGTCCGGTGTCGCAGAGGAACAGTTTAAATTTACAAAGGTCTTTATTAGTTGACATTCCAGCATTTGGATCATTGGCATGATATGAAACAAGAACAGTTTTTGAATCTTTTTAATTCGGCAATTAATTCTAATATACTATCGGCTCGGTCATTTGCCAGTACACTGGAAACTTGATATCGTGCAGCATTTTTATTTAGCTGGGCAGGAATTGCATCAAAAAGAAGTGAAAGCTTTCCTGTTGAGTCTATTTTCTTGAAATCATCCTCATAAAGATTTAAAATATCACGTTTTATGGTATCGACTTTTCTAAAATTATTTGTCTGGAGATATTCATTTACAGCCTGTGGCATTCCACCAACAAGCATATACAGTCTGAAGTCTCTCATTAATTTCCGATGTAATTTATCTCCGATTGGATGGTGGGAGTCAAAGAGTTTTCTTACTAAGGCGGTGGTTGTATGATCACCTAAAGCCCATAAGAATTCTTCGTAATCCATGGGATACATAGAGTTTTCTTTCTTCCCTCGGAATAAGGATGTTCTGTATGTTCTTTTTATGGAAATCAGTGAACCGGTTTCTATATAGTCATATCTGTGGTCTTTTACTAATGATTTAATTGCCTGTCTTGCAAGTGGACATAGTTGAACTTCATCAAAGATAATTAGAGAATTTCTTTCGTGAAGATCAACCTTGTATTGTAACTGAAGCTGTAAAAAAGATAATCTAAATCGGAAATGTCTTCAAAAGAGCTTTGATACTTTTGGATACAGTTGAAAAATCAATTAATATATAGCTTTGATATTCATTCTTAGCAAAAGATTCCACAACCGTAGATTTTCCAATTCGCCGCGCACCTTCGATTAACAATGCTGTATTTCCGTTGGATTCTTCTTTCCAGGATAGTAGTTTACTGTATATTTTTCGCTTAAACATAGATCCTCCAAACAAAATCGCGTTTTTTTATTTTGATATATTACCACAAAATCGCACTTTTATTCTATTATATTACCACAAAATCGCACTTTTTCAATCATTTATTTGGAAACAAAGTGTCTTCAGCTTGTGTTTGATATTGACAGTTTCTGTGCCTGCGATGGCAAAAAAGCAGAGACAATATGGGCAAATATAAATTGAAAAGTCCTGTGATTTAAACTATCATAAAAGATATATCGGTAGACATTTTTACAGATGGAGAAAAGAGAGTATTGTATGGAGGAAACAAAAGTTTATCCGCAGTCAGAAGCAGATCAGGATTTTGCAAAATTATTAAAGAACATACGGACAGAAGAAAAGGTATCATTAGACCAGTTAGCGATGGGATTCATGAGCGCCAGCCAGACTTGTGAAAATTGAAAACGGAGAGCGCCCCATTAATAAAAATATCAGAGACAGATTGTTAGAGCGGCTTGGTATAGCGAAAAAATTATACGAAAACCTGTTAGATTTATGCGATTTCGAAGAATGGGATTATAAGAAGAAGATTTTATCTGCGATTCAGAATAAAAAATAGAGGATGCATATCGTTTGCTTAAAGAATATAAGGCACATTTAAGGGAAAATGATAGAATAAATCATCAGTTTATTTTGGCAATGTGGGGAGAAGTTTTGAAACAGGAAGGGGCTTCGAAAGAAAAAATTGCTGAATGTTATCGGAAAGCCGTAATACTTACAATACCGGATGCAGAAAAAGTGTGGAGCGAAAAAAGTACCATTATCGGTATTGGAGATGAATCTGCTATTGGAAACAATTATATATGGAAACAACATGGATTATTTGCATAAATGCAGAGTACTCATGGAGTATATAGACACAGGATATTATGATGAAATTATGAAAGCAAAAATATATCCTAAAATTGTTTATTATTATCTGAAAAAGCAGATTTTATTTAAAGAGTATTGGAATGTGGAAACACAGACTGAAAATCTGAAGATATGTGAAAAAGCAATTGATAAATTAAGAGATGCCGGACGGACATATTATCTGGTCGAACTGCTGGAAATAGAAATGCAAATATCAGAGATA
>VOFB01000937.1_pt1 | contig 23630 bp, 44 predicted proteins | sample 5384141 | NCBI WGS metagenome assembly VOFB01 (sample SAMN12384721, study PRJNA508395) | human gut metagenome | isolation source: healthy gut A | host: Homo sapiens | reverse complement strand
CAAAAAGCTTGTCCAGCCATTCCTTCGGAGCTACGAAACGTCCCTCTCCATGGGATGCCGGGTTGCAGTATGTTGCACCAAGCTTTGCCTGCTGCAGCCATGGGGATTTGTTTGTTACGACCTTGGTATATACCATCTTGCTGATGTGGCGGTTGATGGTGTTGTAGGTCAGCGTCGGGGAATCCTCACTCTGTGCCTGAATCTGTCCGTAAGGAACAAGTCCCAGTTTGATCAGCGCCTGGAATCCGTTGCAGATACCAAGTGCCAGTCCGTCACGTTCTGAAACAGTCTGCTTACTGCCTCTGTCATCTTTGCGTTGCGGAATGCGGTTGCAAAGAACTTTGCAGATCCGTCCGGCTCATCACCGGCGGAGAATCCACCCGGGAACATGATGATCTGTGACTGGTCGATTGCCTTGACAAATTCATCGACAGAATCACGGATGTCTGTTGCACTCAGATTCTTGAATACTTTTACAATGGTATTGGCACCTGCACGCTCAAACGCTTTCGCACTGTCGTACTCACAGTTTGTTCCCGGGAATACCGGAATAAATACGGTCGGCTTTGCAACTTTGTTTTTGCATACATAGATGTTGTCTGCTTTGTATAACTCTGTTTTTACTTTTTCTTTATCCTCGGTTGCGCGGGTTGGGAAGACTCTTTCGAGTGTTCCGGTCCAGGCTGCAATTGCTTCCTCCATGGAAAGTGACATTTCTTTGTATACAAATTTCTGTGCATCGTTCACTTCACCGACAACAACTCCGGCATTCGAATGCTTCTTTTATAATAGGAAGAAACTCTTCTTTTGGAACTTCTGCTACGATATTACCGAATCCCGGTGCAAATAAGGTTTCTGCAGTGACATCATCGGCAATTGTTACACCCAGTTTGTTACCGAATGCCATCTTGCTGACTGCTGCTGCCAGTCCTTTTCCGTCAAGTGCATAGGATACGATGCACCCTGCCGATCAGCTCATGGATGGTATCGTACAATTTCATGACCTGTGCGTATACCGGAAGGTCAAATTCATCTTTTTTAATCGTAAACAGTACTAGCTTATCTCCCAGCTGCTTTCAGTTCCGGTGTGATCACGTCTTTTTCTCTTGCGATATCGACAGCGAAGGAAACGAGTGTTGGAGGCACGTCAATATCGTTGAACGTTCCTGACATGGAATCTTTTCCACCGATGGACGGAAGTCCAAAGCCGATCTGTGCATTGTATGCTCCAAGCAGTGCTGCAAATGGCTGGCTCCATCTCTTCGGATCCTCGCTCATTCTGCGGAAATATTCCTGGAATGTGAATCGTACTTTCTTGTAATCACCACCGGCGGTCACGATACGGGAAAGAGATTCGAGTACCGCATAGATCGATCCGTGGTACGGGCTCCAGCTTGCTAAGTATGGATCAAAACCATAAGACATCATGGTTACGGTATCGCAGTCTCCCTTTGCAACCGGAAGCTTTGCCACCATGGACTGTGTTTCTGTAAGCTGGTATTTTCCACCGAATGGCATGTAAACGCTGTTCTCACCGATGGAACCGTCGAACATCTCCACAAGACCTTTCTGGGAGCAGACATTTAAATCTGCAAGTTCTGCAAGCCATGCCGCTTTCATATCATTCTTTGCAACTGCATCCGCAACTTTTGGTGTAGAGCTGCATCTTATTTAAGTAATTATCCTCCGGTACCGGCATATCCACTGCAACGTTGGTCTCCTGATGCGCACCGTTGGTGTCGAGGAAGGCTCTGGAGAGATTGACAATTTCTTTGCCTCTCCACTCTAAACAGTCTCGGATCTTCCGTCACAACGGCAACTTCCACAGCCTCTAAGTTCTCCTCAGCTGCGTAGCCTAAGAAGGTCTTGACATCCGACGGAGCTACCACAACTGCCATACGCTCCTGGGATTCAGAGATTGCAAGCTCTGTTCCGTCTAGATCCGGCATATTTCTTCGGCACTTTGTCTAACTGTACGCGAAGTCCGTCTGCTAACTCACCGATTGCCACAGACACACCGCCCGCACCGAAATCGTTGCATTTTTTGATGATGTGGGCAACTTCCTCACGGCGGAACAGGCGCTGGATCTTGCGTTCTGTCGGCGGGTTACCTTTCTGTACTTCGGCACCGCAGACTGCGGTGGACTCTGTATTATGTGCCTTGGATGAACCTGTCGCACCACCGATACCGTCACGTCCGGTTCTTCCTCCAAGTAAGATGATGATGTCACCCGGATCAGAGGTCAGTCTCTGTACGGCACGTCTTGGAGCTGCACCCATGACGGCACCGATTTCCATACGCTTTGCGACATAGTCTGGATGGTAAACTTCTTTTACATAGCCTGTTGCCAGACCAATCTGGTTACCATAGGAACTGTAACCGTGAGCTGCCTCGCGTACAATTTTCTTCTGTGGAAGTTTTCCCGGCAACGTGTCTTTCACAGATACAGTCGGGTCTGCTGCTCCTGTCACACGCATTGCCTGGTAAACATAGCCACGTCCTGACAACGGATCACGGATCGCGCCGCCAAGACAGGTAGCGGCACCACCAAAAGGCTCGATCTCGGTCGGGTGGTTGTGTGTTTCATTCTTGAAGTTGACAAGCCACTCTTCTTCTTTTCCGTCTACATCCACCGGAACAACGATGGAACATGCATTGATCTCATCGGATTCTTCCTGATCCTGCAGTTTTCCTTCTTTTTTCAGACGCTTCATGGCAATAATGCGATATCCATTAAGCAGACAAACTTGTCGGAACGTCCTTCGTAAAGATTTTTGAATGTATTCAGATAGTCATTGTAAGTCTCTTCGATCGGTTTTTTTGTAAAATCCTTCATCAAACTTCACGTCCTTTTTAACTTCTGTCGAGAAGGTTGTATGACGGCAGTGATCAGACCAGTAAGTATCCAGCACACGGATCTCTGTCATGGACGGATCTCTCTTCTCTTCGTTTTTAAAGTAGTTCTGGATATGAAGGAAATCCTTGAATGTCATGGCAAGGTTTAAAGAACTGTAAAGCTCTTTCAACTGTGCTTCCGGCATATCTGCAAATCCCACAAAAGAGATCACATCAGCAGGATCTTCAAAATTCTGTACTAAAGTCTCCGGTTTCTCAACGACCTGTCTCTCTGGAATCGACCGGGTTGATGCAGTGTTGCTTGATCGCCTCTAACTGCTCCTCTGTGATATCGCCTTCAATCACGTAGGTAGTTGCGGTACGGATAATCGGTTCTTCCTCTTCGTTTAATAATTTCACACACTGCTCTGCGGAGTCTGCTCTCTGATCAAACTGTCCCGGTAAGTATTCTACGGAAAAAGTTTTTGCATTGCCAAGTTCGAAGGTTTCCTCGAAAACCGTATCTACCGGCGGCTCTGAAAAAACAGTGACCAGTGCCTTCTTGTAGGTCTCCTCTGAAATATTTTCTATATCATAACGAATCAGTTCACGTACACCTGTCACGGAAGAAATTCCAAGATAGCTCTTAATCTCAGCCTGTAACTCTTTTGCCTTGACTGCAAAAGCCGGTTTCTTTTCTACATAAACTCTTCTTACCTTGCTCATAAATGTTCCCTTTTCCTTTCGCGATATGTTTTTTTTATTCTGCTTCCGGCATGATTTTTTCTGCCACGCCAGATATTACGCTTCGCAATTATGACGTACTGAGTCATTGCGATTCAATCTTAGGATAGTATAACATATGGTATTAGATTAGCATAATTAATATATTTAATTTGTTTTATAAGTTTATTTAATATTTAATTCACTATTTATCACGCACACTTCACACTCATTTAATCATAAGAATCGATTGACACAATTATAAGTACGTCTTATAATTATATCTATTCAGGCACATCAGTCTGTATATACGCTCATTATAATCTGAGGTTTTCTCTAACCTGGAAACCTTATTGGAAAGGTACACGCATTTTTATGGATATCAATTACGAATTATATAAAGTGTTTTATTATGTGGCAACATCCTTAAGTTTTTCCGAGGCAAGCAAGCAGCTTTTTATTTCCCAGTCCGCGGTCAGCCAGTCGATCAAAACGCTTGAGAAAAAGTTAGACCAGCCGCTTTTCATCCGCAGCACGAAAAAAGTACAGCTCACTCCTGCCGGAAAAGTATTATTAAAAGCACATCGAACCGGCAATGAACCTGATTCAGCGCGGTGAGAGCCAGCTTTTAGACTCCGGCAGTCTCGGACTCGGTCAGCTTCACATCGGTGCAAGCGACACCATCTGCCGTTACTTTTTAGTACCTTATTTAAAACAGTTCCACAAAAAGTTTCCAAATGTGCCAATCAAAGTAACCAATGCAACTTCTGTAAGCTGTGTGGATCTCTTAGAGCAGGGAAAAGTGGATCTGATCGTGACGAACTTCCCAAATGCACATTTGAATCATTCCTATATTCAGAAAACAGTCTGCAATTTTACCGATGTTTTCATTGCGAACCCTGCCTACTTCAATCTGAAACAGCAGGAGATTCCGTTTGAAGAACTGAAACAGTATCCGATCCTCATGCTTGACCGCAAGAGTACCACAAGTGAATTTCTGCACAACCTGTTTTTGCAGCATCAGTTAGAGTTAATCCCGGAAGTGGAATTAAGCAGTAATGACCTGTTAATTGACCTTGCCCGCATCGGACTTGGAATTGCCTTTATCCCAGACTACTGCTTAAGCCGGGAATCCAAAGACCTGTATGTTGTGAAAACAAAGAAAAACTACCATCCCGTCAGATGGTAGCTTCGATAAATCCAACTTTGCCAGTGTCACAATCTACGGAAGAATTTTTAAAACTCCTGCCGGGTTATAAACCGGAGTTTAATTAGCGTAGTGTCGCAGATTCTGTGGTGCTTTCTTAGGAGCTTGAAGGGCAGATATAAGCATCCTCTCGCAAGTCGTGATTTTATAGGTTTATGAAAAAAGAAAAACGGTACAGACGAAATATGATGTTCCTGCTCGCCGGACATTCCGATAAGCCTCTGAAGAGTCTTATCTCCATGGCTCACAAAAGGAAATCATATTTGTCTGCACCGTTTTCTTTCATTTACGTTACGAATGACTTGTGAGAGGACGCTTATACATGCCCGATTTACGCTATGAATTGCACCACAGAATCTGCAATTTACGTTATGGGACTCACAGTCTGATTATAATAAAACGTAAACAATGATGTTATATATACCCTATCATAATGCTTTCCATAAAATTCCGCTGAATCCATAACCCCCTTGTAAAAAGTCACTTCATCCCCACGCCCTTTATGGTATGTACTTATCTTCATCAATCCCATTGGCGGATATTTGTTTTTATAATTAGGTTCTACTAGTAAAATCCTCATTATCATGTCTCCAATTTTTATCATTTTTGTATATCACAATATTCTAAGGATGTAACATTTTTCTCATTTCATTCTTTCTCAAATATCCTCAACCTCTTAACAATCTCCTCCGGTTCCGGCAACATTGCTTTCATCTCTTCTGGTAGTGTATTTCGTAACTGATATGTAGCCACCCCAATCGGTGCATTTATTTGCTTCAAGGCATATTCTACATACATTTTATCCTTGCTCTTACAAATAATAATACCAATAGATGGATTCTCGTCAGGCAATTTAACTTGTTCATCCAATGCCGTCAAATACATCTGCATCTTTCCAGCATATTCTGCTTCAAATTCACCTATTTTTAACTCTATGGCTATCAGACTTCTCAACCTTCTATGAAAAAGCAATAGATCAATATACAAATCCCTGCTTCCTATCATCAAATGGTATTGATTTCCAATAAATGTAAAATCACCACCCATTTCTATCAAAAATGACCTAATATTGTTTACTAACTGCATTTCCAGCTCGTGTTCTGAATATTCCGGTGAGAGTTCCGCAAAATCAAAGGTATATTCGTCCTTTACTGCTAATTTTGCCTGTACTCTTCTCTCTTCGGTTAATGTTAAATCAAAATTGGTCTGATTCAACAAATATTTTTCATATGTTTGTGCTTCAATAAAATTAGTCAATACACGCTTTGTCCAACCATATCGCTTTGTCATCTGAATATAAAATTCTCTTTGTAAATCATCTTTGCATTTCTCCATGATAATTATATTATTGCTCCAGCTAATTTCTCGCACCAATGGTGCGAGTTTTTCAGAATCACGATAAGTCAAGTAAAAATTACGCATTCTCCACAGATTAGCGGCTGAATAACCTTTTGCTCCCGGAAATTCTTTCTGTAATTCTTTTGACAATACTTGTACAATAGATTTTCCCCATCCATTTTGTTCTTGTTGTTTATAAATCTCTTCTCCAATTTCCCAATATAAATTAATAGTCTCCGCATTTATCATTTTCAAAACATGATATTGCTTTTTATTTATCAATAGCTTTAAGTCATTGACCAACGGCTCATATCCCATCTTTTTTTATTGCTTTTGGATTGTCTTATTTAAATCATACCTATCATCATTTTTCGCATACCTCCTTCGGTTTCCCCAATGCTCCAGTAAAACCCTGCGGATTCCCAATAATAGTTTTGCCCTACATAAAGCGCTCCATCCGTGATAATGCGCTCATCTCCCATATAATCACTGAACGCCTGATAATTTGCTCTTCCGGTAATATGTATTGCCCCTGCTCCACTGAATAAAGGGCCATCTCCTTCTCGGTATTGCCAAGATTCTTTGCTCTATTATTATTTTCATATTCTCCCGTGAAATAAGTAATCGGATCGGGCGGGTTATATTGCTCCACCCTGCCATATCCTCTTTGCGACTCAACAGCGCATTGTGCCAAAAATGTGCAATACGGTTGGGCGTGTTTATCTCATACTTCCACAGTATCCGGTTCAGTTCATCCACATCCTCCTGCGTAATCCCCCTCGTTCCGTCTGCGTATTCGGGCATTGAGGTCGTCAGGTCGTACGAGACCATATCCCGGAACTTAGATCAAATACTTATTTTAAACTATTTTTCCTTTATAAACATTACTACATTCAATTTTTCCCACCAGCTGTGATATTAATTCAATGTATTCTCTAATTTTTACTTTTTTCAGATTTTGAATCTTTTCGCTACCACCTAATCCCAATAATGGCACATAACCAAAGCACTCATCCTGCTCCAGTTTACCTAATTTATTTACTGCTTCTATATACTGGGGTATCTGAAAATACTTTTCTAAAAAATAGTCATCTCCAAGGTTTTGTATAAAACGTTTAAAATTTTTTGCGAGCATGACGAAATTACCATTTTGTACTTCACCATACCAATATATTGGCCTTCTTCAAATGTTACTATATCCCCAAAAGCCGTCACTAGTATCGGAATCGAAATATTTCCTCTAAAATATGTTTCCTTAAGCAGTTCCTGATAATCTTCTGGATTTACTGCTTTTAGATATTCTCCCATCAATCTTGCCAATCCATTATCTTCCCATATTTTTATTAATTCATCAGGTAATATTGTTTTATATCTGTGAAGTAATTCCTGTTTTATATCTTGACCTTTTTCTATTAAAATTGACGGAGCTTTAAATGCCCCAACTGCTCTTAGTGAATCAGCTTGTTTACTATTACTTTGGCATTTGTAATACTTTCCAAAAATGTCATCATATTCATAATTTTTAATATATTCTATAAAACATTTTTTGTGAATCAACAAAATAATCACAGTGAATAAAGGCATTGCCTTCTAAAACATATATAGAACAGCCCTTTACTTTAAATCCTTTCTTCTTAGAAGCATTGCGTATTGCTTCAGCAAAATGCTTTTGTTGTTCTTTATCTAACTTCATTATCTTCTCCTTGCAAAACAGAATATTGTATTTTTATACCCAATTCGTTTAATTGATTATTAACTGAATGCAAAAACTTTTCCGCATTTTTTAGTTAAACAATTTAGAAAATGTATTTCTATAATTCCATACATAATACTCATGTCTTGGTATATATCTTTATATTGTTTTTCCTCTAAAAATGAAATATATGCATTAATTTTTGCTTGTAGCATTATCAAATGTTGATATTCATCTTTTCACTCTAAATGGTCTGTTATTAATAAAATAATACCTTTTTTATCATCCGTTAATGCTACTCCATCTACCGTTTTATTGTCTACTACTGACATAATGCCTCCTAATTTACCGCCTTTCGAAACAATATTTGAGTCTAAATTACCGCTTTTTTTGACCAATTTTTATATCCGTTTATAGTAAACTTTCACAGAAAAACGCACCCTTTCGCAAAGATTCTGTTGCTAAGATTGCGTTACATTAGCATATTAAATTCGCTATGTTCGTCCGTATACCCAACTCGGCAAAATTTCGCTAGTGTCTATTAATTAACATCATGGATTCTTAATTGCTTCGCAACAGCCATGATGGTTAATTAATAGACATGCAGGAGTTGTAGGTTGTTGGGAGTCCGAAAGTATAACCATAATTAAAAATCCTTAGATTAGTCAAACATAATTCCAATTTCCTCTAAAGATTGTTTGCAATATGTTATTTCTTCGCCAAACCATTCCATTAATTTTTCTTTTTTGTACAGCATCCAATAAAAAACTATCATTTGTCATTTTTTTAGATACAATTCTTCTACAATTTGCTCATGCTCCCGATTCATTTCATAATAATCTCCAATATTTTTCATATCTTTCTCTTCATAAAGATATGGCAATAAAATATTATCGCTTTTATGCATAAATTCCTTTTCGTTCATGTCTGAACATATTTTTTCTTCTTCTCCCCAAAAAATAGCAGATATAGCTGGAATATCATCACCATCGTTTTCGACAAGCAAATATGGAAATATTTCTTCTCTTACTCTATAAATTATATCTAATTCAGCATCCTTTAACAATGTATTTTCTATATTGTTTTCCCCTTCTAAATAATTTTCTTCACTCTGTATTCCACACAAAAATTCTTTTCAGAAAAGGATATAACGCCTCTAGTTCCTTCCATATTTTGGAATAGAAAACTAGTTCCATCCCAAGAAATTTCATCTGACAACAATGTATATTTTCCAACCATTACTGCATGGCAAATAGAAGCAAATATACATTTACTATAAACACTGGTTCTATCCGTAAACTCAAAAAATTGTATTCATTGTCTATCTCCTGTTATGTAGTGACTTTTGTCAAGAGTTAATTTCAGGAAATTTTTTCTTAACTCCAGTCACATTTGTTTTTCTGACAGCATTGGAAAAGAGCCCTAGTTTAACAGTCCCCGGCAGTTGGCCACTCTGTTATACGAGGATTGGTTACCTACAGGCTAATGGTTCGCCGTTCTTTCTGTATTTCATGGCTGTTTTCACCTCAATAATAAATCTATGAGGTTCATAATAATTAGCAGTTATTTATTATTCAATGTACTAGTTACCAGTTAGTACATTCTTAAAGTCTTCATACATTTTAAATGTAATTTTCAAAATTTCTTCTAAATCCTCATATGTTCCTATGATTGGTTTTTTATCCTGTACCTGCTATCAATTAGTCTCCTTGAATAGGTCCCCCAAGGAGCCCCAAGAAGCAATTCTCCATTCTCTCTGACTACCCAAACTAAATCAACCATTCCATCTTGCAGAATAATATGAACTCCCAAAGTAATCTTTCCAATTTGTTCTTCCTTGATTTTATATAGTTTTTCTTTTGCATCAAACAGCGTAGAATAGCCTAAAGCTTGAATTGTCTCCATAACTTCTTTACCCTCAATATAAACTAACCGGTTACTTGAAGGTGTTCTTTCAGCATTAAATTTATTAGATAATTCTTCATATCGCTTAATAAAGTCTATTTTTATTAGAGCATTCTTAATCTTAGAATTTAATTCTATCATTGCACTTCCTCCGTAAATTCCCCCATGTCATCTAATAGATTAGCATCTAAACCACTCTCAAGAGCCTCACGCATCGCAAAGATCATAATTTGCAAAAAATACTTTTAACTTATTCTGTGTTGCTGCCATTATCCCATCAAGGATTTCTCCTATCCTGCACTTCGGACATTTCCCGTCGAAATCTCCTATCCTGCCAAGTGTCATGAAAACAATGCGTTCTGCATCTTTGATGAAACAATATTAAGTTTTGATTTCGGATGTCCTTATGTACACCCAGATGGCAAATTTCGCCCTAGGGTCTTTCAAATTAATCTACATGGATTACAGCACCTTCGGTGAGAGCCATTCCGATTAATTTAAAGACCGTGGGTAAAGTTTTTAGGTGGTGGACATCCTTAAGTGGAGACATAAATAAAGTCATTATTCTGTCCGTTCAATCAGCATATCTATTTTGTTACCAAATCTTTTAGGATTATCATTTTTAACATCAACTAACAATTTTAATATTTTTTCTTTATAGTCCTTTTCTAACTCGCCAATAATCTCAATGTATTTTTCAAGATATTTTGACTATTAATTATTCGTTTATTTAACGTCATTGCCCAATCATGAGCATCCTTCATATCTGGTGTGCATATTGCAATCGTCTTTAAATATTCCTCTCCTTGCAACTGTTCAATTAGATGAATAATTCCAAACATAACTTCATCATCTTTTGTATCATCGCAAAAAGCTTTACATATGTCAGCAATATCATCAATCGATATGCTCATATGTAACGCCTCAGAATGCACCTTCAAATAATTCATATTCTTCGTTAGTACTCAGCTTCCTTTGAATTGATTAATTGCTGTATGTGATTATTTTTGTCCATTACTAAATTCTCCTTCCCTATTTATCAAATAATTCAGGCATTTCCATATTCATACATAGACCATCTTTTTTCCCACTCCATGCTGAGACATATATTCAGATGGAACATTATTCTTTTTTGATTTCAAATGTCCTTATGTGGAGACATAATAAAAATAATCTTTCATCCTTTTTTCAGTTCGATTATTAATTCATCCATACTACTATACAATAGTGTTATTCCTTCTATTGGATTTTCTAATGCCAATTCATAGTTCCAATATACTATTTCTGGATTTTGCTTGTTAACTCTAAAATCCAAGCATATAAAATCCTCGTATTCCACTTCAGCAATCGGAACTATATCATATCCAAAATAATCATAAAACTCATCTAAAACATCATTAATTTCATTTGCATTTAAAAATTTTCTGATATTTATAGAATCTTCATCTATTTGGATCTTCATTTTACTTATGCCTTTAAAATTTGATTGATACAATTTCGTATATATCTCTGGGAATTTGATATTTTGCTTCTTCTCGATACATGCTGAACTAACCATTATTTATAGCCTTCATAATACGGAAATTGAGAATTTCTAAGCAGTCTTTTTCTATCTATTGCTTTTATTACGTTCCTATATCACGATCATCCTGTAATAGATAGAGGTGTGCGTCACCACTCTTATATTCAAAAACATCGGTGATTCCCCCTGTGTCTTTGGCATGGAAGCCACCGGTCAAAGTACCTCACCCCTGAGAACATCCAGAACGCCCCAATAGATGAGCTCTTTGAAATTATAAAAGATAAGAGCCTCAACAAACTTACCATAAAAAACTGTTTCTATCAAAGATGTCTTTGGGCTGATGAGGAGGCTTAATTGTGGTGCATAGAAATAATCTCATCAACATATTCTTTCAAATCATCTTCCAAATCTTCCCTTATAGCAATAATTGATTCCCAATTTAAATCTTTTTCCTATATCATAATAATTCACAGCATCACATATCATATTCAATATTGCCTCTCTTGTCTGATACTTCATACCTTGAAAATTAATTGTTACATAGTCTTCAATTAACAACAAAAGTTGTTCTTTGGAATAATCGTGCATTCTAATTCTATCATCCATATTGGAGACCAACTCCTCTAATTTTTTTCATCCAATATCCTTAACACCTCCATTAATCACCCACTAATTCAATTTTGATATGGATCCAAGATTGGTATATGTGTACGAAAACTGTTATTCTTTTTTGCATAAGCAGATTTCACAAATTTTGAAAATCTTCTACTACTTCTCTCATTTCTTCATTCTCAGATTGTGCACCCAATTTTAATACTTCTTGCTTCAATTCAGGAAGCACAAGAACAACTAATTCAACTAATCGTCTATATTCCCATTCATCTGAACAATCAATACATGTGCTCGCAACCTCAAGAAGAAATTGATTTAGCCAATCTTTATTAATTTCATTGATTTTTTTACGACTAATATCTATAGAACCATAATTTTGTCCTAAACATGAATTCTCAATTAAAACTTTAAGAACTTGTTTTGACACATCCAATGGATATTTATCCAATATCTTTATATCTTCATATGGAAAATTAGCAATACTATGTATTTGCTCCATCAACCATGTTTCATACATATTTGTCATTTTTTCCTCCGTATTGCCATGGTAATGATTTGTATAACTCATTAAACTCATTATAGCCTACAATACTATCAAAGTTTTCAACATTAAAGTCCTGTTGAGGTCTTGCTCCTCTTGGCGCTGATTTATTACCAAAAGAGTAAATATCTGCGGTTGTACTACCACTCTCAAGAGCCTCACGCATCGTAGCATCATTATTTGCAAAAATACTTCTTAACTTATTCTGTGTTGCTGCCATTATCCCATCAAGGATTTCTCCTATGACAACACCTGTTACAAAATCTGCCACCATCTGTCCTGGATCTAAAGCATATGCCCACTTCTCATCCCATGACATACTGTCATCAAAGACTGCATACGCAAGTCTTTCACCTGCACTTCGGACATTTCCAGTCGAAATCTCCTCTCCTTCTTTCATCGCTGTCGTAGATAATGCACCAATACCCGCACCTATAAACGCCCCGGCTAAAATACTTCCAGCACCAAGCAAAGAGCCTTAAAAATACCGCTGATACATCTTTAACTTATTACTACTGCCTCATTGCATTCTCCCTACTAAACAGTCAAGCATTTGTTCAACATTCTCTCCTGCTTTTTCTAAATACCCATCTGTATAACAATAAAACACATCTTGTTCCGTCATTAACACCATTAAATTTCCTCTACACGCAACCCTATAGGATATACTATTTCATTAATATCATATTCTTCCAGTAACTCTTCAAAATATACTTTATCCAAATTGCATCCAGTGCTTTTTCTGGGATAAACTCCAAATTTTCTTTTCTTTCATCATCTTCAAAAACAAGCTTACCGTATACCGTCAAAAATTTTTCTACATTCATCGGCATGACAAGCCCAAGCTTCTGATACACATCTTTAATATTAGATATATCTATTGTTCTTTTTCATCCCAACCAGCTTTTTACTAGTCTCTCCTCTGTCACTTTTTTTCCATAATATTAACATTCCTATTGTTTTGGGAATAAACATCCTTCAAATGTCACTTGGCAATTTCGACACGGCAAAGCGTATTTTCCATCTTTAAAATATTTTGTATTAATAAAAATATTATCTAACGTTGCTTGATTTTGTAATGCATTGTTTACAGAATATATTTCTGCACAATTATCTACACTCCACTTTTCAAAGCTCATTCTACTTGCATATTCATTATCAATTGAATTTCCTGCCAGACTCATAGTTCTATTTATTCTTTGTTGTAAATCTGGATGTATTTCTTGAATTGAAGGATTAAACTTATTAGCACCGTTATATCCAAAATATATATCACCAGTATTTAAATCTACAGCAAAGACTTATCTTCGCAGGTTTATATGCACCACCTCCCGGCTTAGTTATTCCACCATTTTAATAAAATCAATTTGATTATCAAGAGCCTCATTACTTATCTTTTCTGCAACATCAAGCCAATGCTCGTCATACCTGGCAACTTCTTCTGGTAACATCAAGCTCTCTTAAGCTAGAGTAATTACCACTCCCAAAAGCCTCACGCATCGCAAAGATCATTATTTGCAAAAATACTTCTTAACTTATTCTGTGTTGCTGCCATTATCCCATCAAGGATTTCTCCTATGACAACACCTGTTACAAAATCTGCCACCATCTGTCCTGGATCAAAAGCATATGCCCACTTCTCATCCCATGACATACTGTCATCAAAGATTGCATACGCAAGTCTTTCACCTGCTGATACCGCTGTATCCACAACCCCTTCTACCAAATGGTTCATTCCTGGAAATTTTGCTCCAATTGCCCCTGTTATAAAACCACTGACTGCATAATAGCGTCCGTCAAAACACATATCACAGGAGGGAATTTCTCCCGATTCCCTTTTCTCACCTTCCGACAGTCCAAGATAAAAACGGGGATAATAATAGCTGGTGTCCGGCACTAACGGAAGCCCAAGCTGGGACGCCATTCTTTTCAGAAATCTCCAGTCCGTTTCCTGATGCTGTATCAGTATTCCCAGCTACTGTAAACACCGCCGGAAACTAGGCGGCTCGTCCCCTGCCCCAGCGCATTGTACTCCATCCCAATGCGCATCCTGCCACTTTTACCACTCTGCCCAAAGAATCCCGTTCCAGCTTTATCCTTGTATCAGAATTTTCCGCCCCGATATTTGATAAATTCCACAAACCCTTGATTATATGAAGAGATTCCATTTCTTTATCAATCGCACCCCCACTACCATTTCAGGTGCATTGTACAAAAAATACTCCAACATCATTTGCTTTTTCCTCTTTACTTAAAAATAGATACCCTATTGCATCATCTAAATAGAAAATATCCTGAAACTCCTCCGGAAAATCTTCTCCGTATATCTGCATACAAAACTGATAGGAATCAAGTTCTAACTTTTCGTTTTGTAAAAATACAGGATTTGCCCCAATAAGAGCCGTAATCCTCATCAGATTCATTCATTTTTTTATCAATTACAATTTCTCTTGCCGGAATCAAAAAAAATCCGCATCATTTCTTGGAGAAGCAACAGAATGTAAAACTACTTTTGTATATCCGTTTTTTATATTCTGAAGTTCCTCGGTATCCCCATTATAAACGATTGAGTCCAAAAATAATCTTCTCTATTATAAGTGGTAAATACAGAAATAACCTTATCTTTCGGATAATTAAAATTAAGCTCTGCATTTAAAAAAATTTGTAGGTATATTAAAAATAAAAACCATTTTTTCCATTATTAGGATTAGTAGGCCACTCTACATCGGAGGTAAAAACTTTTTCCTCCAATACGCAAAATATTCAATTCATTATCTACCTTTTCAAATCTTACTAAGTTTGACATTGCATTTATTCTCCTTCATATTCTACTTCTTTCTGTGTCGGCATATAAAACCATGTATTTTGAGGCTCATGTCTGCTTTCTTCTTTATCATTTTCACTGCACAAAATCACAAGAAGGATCAAAACAAGCTTACTACAATGGATGAAAGAAAATTTTTTATCATATTATTTTCCTCCCAGGATCTATGCAAAACGCCGTTTAGTCATCAAGGCTTGGATAATACGACGAATTTCTCCACTCCTCTAATGTATACACTTCAAACTCACTGTCTGCCAGTCCTACCATATCCTTCCATAAAACCTTATCAAAATTGACACTCACATAAAACGTGCTCCAGCTCACACTGTGATCCTCCCACATCTCGCTCACATGAACGGAATAATACTCTCCCAAATATTCACTTCCCGCCCAATCTTTTGTATACTTCCTCTGTTTCAAGATCATATGTTTGATATAAATACGCCTGCCCATCACTCTTCAGATCTACATAAGCAGCCCAATCATCAATCTCCGGCACCTGTTCCGAAAGGCAGTCTGATATTTTAACAATCGTATCTTCCCGTGTTTTGGCATTCTGCGTACACTCCTCTGCTTCTCCGAAGGCTAGTGCTGTGGAAATTTCACTGTCATCACCCCACACACGGGTGCCACATGCTGTCAGCAGACCTGCCATAGCCAGTACCACAAAACTTATTTTCCTTCCCTCCATAGGATATACTCCTCCTCAATCTCTTGTCTTGTCACATGCCTTTCATAATATTGAACAATGTCCTGATTCCAAAAAAAACGCGTCAGAAAACTGTGCATCAAAAATCCCATATTTCACTCGTCCAAAATGGTCTTTCTTCATTTATTGCAAGCAAATTATCGCTTTCCTTAAAAAGCAAAACTGAAATATACTTAAAGAATGAATATTTTATCGCTAAAGATCCTCCATAAATTTTATCAAATAACTTTACAATATTATTTCTATCAAATGCAATTGTTGTGTTAAACAAAGAAATGTCACCGAGTATTGTTTTATTTCCCATTTCCATCCGTTTCACTGTCTGTTCAACATAATATTCCATTAATTCCGGCTGAATATCTGATGAAAATCTACAATCATCCGCAAAATTTTGTAGGATTAAGTATTTTTCCATAAATACTCCATCTATTTTTTCATTTGTAATAAAGCTTTTCAACACATCTTTATCTGTTTCATAAAGATTCATTTTTACCTCTGGCTTCTTAACTTTTATTGACATATTTTCGGCACCTTTGCATCTGTCGATTTTGGAGGTTGCATTTCTGATACTTTATTAATATTGGGATACTTATTATTAACAGCATCTGACATTCCCCTACTTCTTGCCTCATTTAACGCTTTTCTCAAATTATCAAGTTCTGCTCGTATCTGTTCATCATGTGTATACCATCCTTTACTTGGCGGTCTCATTTTTCCCAGTATTTGTTCTCTTATTCGATGCACAACTCCATGCGTTCCACCTGTTCATAACCAAGAGGGCAACTTAACTCCTTTACAGAATTCTACCCCTTTAACTGGTAATTTATTTTCTTACCTATACTTCTTTAAAATCAATTAACAAACCATTTCTCTTGCATATATCTACGAACAATTCACTTACAACAAAATCTGTAGTACTTTCTTTATCTTTCGCAATAAAAAATTCCTCTTCAATATCTCTTCTAAACTTTATAAATTTTAACACTCTCTCACCATCACTTAATGTACGATATGTTGATGCTTCTTTATCTATTATAGGTATACTTAGTATGATTTTAGCGGCATACCATTCTAAACTAACGTCTTGACAAACTAATCTACAAGAAAAAAACTTCATTTCTTCTCTCAATAAATTTCCAATTTTTTCAACAAATCGCTTAGAAAACAACAATGCAGATGGACAAAAATATAATCTGTTTTCTCAATATTTTCCAGTGTATAACCAGTGTCCGCAACAAACTCCAATCTTCTTCTTTTTTTTTTCTTCATTTCCTATGTCCAATCTAAAAATGAAAAAATTTCATCATCATTTTTTTTAAATCCTGCCATACAATCAGGATGATTTAGAGTTGTATTCATTTTATATAATTTTAATGACATTTTATCACTCCTTTTTTTTAATTTTTTTTTAACTTCGCTTTGTAACATTCTAATTTCTTTTTGAATTTTCCTCTTTCCCCAATTGTTTTCTTTAGCAAGCCTGCTAATTGTATCCAATTCTTGACTAATGACTGCTTTTACTGCTGATTTTGAAGCAAGATTACCAGAATATCTGCGCAATGCACTCCACCCGAGATTGCAATGGCATAAATTACTATTTTGTTAGCTGAAATATTGAATTTTCAAGGTACGAACCCCATTTTAGGTATGGGAAGTCTTAGTATCTAATTTATAAGGTGTTACATATTAGTCACATTGAAATTGTAAATGTCCTCTCTTGGATTTTTAAATCCGCTAAACTCATCAACTTTTACAAGAGAAAATAAAAATCCTGAATTTGGATTAGGAAATCCTTTTTTTTCCTTTCTCAAAAAACCTTTTACTGATAATAAGTATTTTCCGGCAGGAACATCATATTTAAAATCTGAATATTGTATGTCACCATCCCCCGTCTTAAACGATATTGCTTCCCCACAAAATTCAGCTTCATTGAATGTATAGAAGGAACCTATATCTGAAATCCAAAGTCCACCTTCTATTTTTAAATTAAATCCTTCAATCTCAAACTTTTTGTTCCCACTCATCATTAAATGTATTATCATATCCTTCCAGTTTAATAAGATGTTGTCCCGAATTTATTTTCGAAATAGGAAACCAAATCCTTCTTTTTTGCATAGCTAAATATAATTTTTTATCCTTTGAAATTTATGTAATAATTTTTTTTGATCTAATTTTTTCTTTTTTCAAAAATCTTGTAGAACTTCCATTGAAAATAAACAAATACCATAACTATATGTACTTAAAATCCTATCCATAGCACTTCTCCTTTTATATTAAAATAATCTCTCTGAATCTCTAAGCCAGTAAATATAAGGCTTTCAGATTCCATTTTTATTAAAATCCCCCACTTTTTACCAAAAACACTTGATAAACAGCCTCAAAAATGCGGCGCATTGCGCCTGTTTAATCAGAAAGCATATTTGTTCTAGCACAGCCGGTAAGTTTTTTATTGAAGGCAATTTTTATTGTCCGATAATTACATCTTTGACTGACTGGATTGTACAGCTTAAAATCTATCCGTTATCCCTGTCTGCAACACTGGAAGAAAAATGAATCATGATGGTGTTGAAATTTCGAAAACAAGAATCAATTTCGGATAATATTTACTTGTCAAACTTCAATGCCAGAGTTTCGCTGGCATAATCAATCAGAATTCGAGACATCATATAATGTATTTTTTATCAGTTTTACTTTTTTAAAATAGTTTCTACATTCACTCAAGTCCAACTACAAGATTAGCTATTTTATTCATCAAAAAAGCTCTAATGCTTGTTCCTGTAATTTCATTCCAATATCCTCAAGCTCTCTCAGCTCTTTTTCACTAAAACCACTATTAAAGCAAAACGCACCAAAAATATCGACCATTGCCATCGCTAATTTTTTAGGTACTAATGACTTTCCTTTGTAATACTCTATTGCAAAGGAAAGTGCTTCTTGCACTTGTCCTAGCATTTCCCTGTCCAATTCTCGAAATGCTCTTAATTTCACTGGAACAGATTCCTCACTTACCAATCCAGTATATATAGTCTCTATAGCCTGCTCTATATCCATAAAAATACTCCTTTAGAAATCTCTATAATCACACTCTTCAATAACTTCAACCATTTTATATACTTATAAAATATAGTAACTCACTCTTCTATTTCTTATAAATTCATAAAACAATTACCTCTTTTTTATAAGAATTTAACCATAATCAAATTTCCACATACTCTTCTTTTTTACTTTGTAAACTTCTCTAATATTTCATACTAAAAATACATTCAGTAATATATTTTCAGTTAACCTGACACGTTATTGTCAACTTATTTGCAGGTACTCTTCCTTCAACTAATACCTCTTTAGACGAAACAGCATTTGAATATGGTCTTCCTCTCTTCAATCCCCTGTCTCTTCATCCTCATACTGTCCCTGAAAACGGAATGGAATTAAATTCTTTTCACCTAATGCTTCCTCCGTTTTTACACGCCCATAGATATCCAGATTTCTTTTTCCAAACCTTCTTTCCCTCTTCATCATAGGCTTCCACTGGAGTTCCCAGATAGTCACTTATAATACTGTAATTCCCATCCTTGGTGATTTTTCCTCTGGGAATAAAGTCATCCCCGAAATACCCATGTAATCAGATTATCCAGGTATATTTTTCTCCCTGCCCTGCTTCTTTTTTTGCTTTTTTCCTCCTCTCGTTTTTCCAGCTTCAAAATATAATCCGCTTTGAAAGCATTTCTTTGCTCACCTCTATTTGTTCACCATCTAATGAATCTAACAAAAATTATATAGCCAATCATTTATGTTTGATTATTTTCCATTAAGTCAAAAATGCTTTAATAGAATCACATACCCAAACTGGATTCTCCACATCATCACAATATATCATATATACATTTTCATCTCTTACATCCCAATAAAAATAATCACCACCTTCATTTCTTGCCAATGGATATAGATGCTTATCTATAATTCCATCTTCTCTATCATTTTTTACTATTTTTTCAAAACTACAGTTTCCATATTTTAATTCAACAATCTTTGCTACCCCAAATTCTTCTTCATCAACTGTAAAAATACATAATCTAATCTTATCACCATTATGTTGTAAATAATATTCTTTAAGCATTGTCGGAAAATTAATATTATACTTATTCTCAATTTCAATACCTCACAACTTGAAATATGGGTGTTTTCACTTTTTTCTTTTACAAATCCGTACATCTATCTCCTTTTTCTTGTTATATGTCGGTCCGTTAACACTATCATACTGTGCACAACCTCCCGAATGTGGTTTCGATGCATTATGTGCTTCATCCATTACTAATTCCATTGTAATTGTATTTTTTCAACATTATAATCATCCAAATGATGCCACACATAACCATCTGGTGTTTCTAATAATCCCATTGCTTGATTTGACATTTGCTCTACAACTTTCCGCCAGCATTTTCCACTACCGGCATGCGGTACTCCGTACCGTTCTTTAACATTCCATAAATGATACTGATTAATTGGCCTACAGTCGTCTGTTTCCCTGCTTGGTAGCTACATCCTTCCCCTTACCACTGGAGGATAAATGAAGTGGTGCAATCCCGGCGAACTGTGCCAGTTTATTAGCATTAGCGAAACGTTTGATATCACCGATTTCAGCAAGAATCTTCACTGCTGTGATGACATTTACACCGGGAATGGTTGTAAGTGTGCGCCAAGCATCTTATACATCTGTTCCAGCATCTTGTCTACCTCTGTCAGTTGGCTGCCATAGTGCTGTAAATCACTGACTATGCTAAGAGTCACCATATCCCTTGCATCTTGATAAGCATTGTTTTTCACCTTATCACTGGCTACCGCATCCAAGATTTTCTCGCAGGTCTTGGTGGAGCATTTATTGTGGCTGACAGGAACAAGTTCCGCTCGCAAATCTTCCACAGACTTACCTTTTAGATACTTTTTGGATGGGTAATGCTCCCAGAAATACAGTGCAGTAGGTCTGCTGATGTCATTAAAAAATGACTTGTAAGACGGATATGCAATACACAGCTGCTCGTGCAACTGATTAACCAGTCTGGTTCTCTGCTTCATGATGTTATCCCTGCGATGCACCAGCTGACCAAGTGACCAGTATGCATCATTAGGGCAGGCATCCGAAGTTTATCAAGCATATTTAGAGTTGCAAGTGCAATAGCTTCTGCATCGTCGCTATCGCTCTTGCGATACATGGCACCACGGTGCTTTGCCTGACGATGAGAAATAGCAGTATTTACGTCCTTAACCAGATACCCCTTGTCAATAAGGTTTTCGGTAATGGGCGTCCTTATGTGGAGACATAATTAAATAAATTTTGATAATTTGTTATTCTCGAAACAATCTCCCCATCCACTACACTCATTAAACGAATATTTCTCAAAAGGCTTAATATCAACTAAATCAACATTATTTTTTTCATAATATCAACTGCTTGCTCTATTTTTTTAATGTATTGATACTATAATCACATAATTTAGAATATAGTTCACATGTTCCACATTCGAATATTATTTTTAAAAACAAATGTATTTCTTGATTAGAGTTGCTATACAATCTATGCAGATATTTGAATTCTTCTTCTGTAATATATTCCGCATCCTCCATAGTATCTTCTAATATACTATTAGGCACATATTCCGCAAGTTCGTACATCCAATCATCAATGTATTGAATCTTCGTATATGACCATAATTTTTCTAACAGCCACCTCCATTCTTCTTTATTGCAGTTATAATGCAACAATACGTTTTCAAATGAGCTTATTAAATATGCCATTCTGCCTCTAATTGATATATTTTTTAATTCTTCCATTTACCTCTTCCTCCCAATTAATGAGAAAACACATCTGCAACTCTATCACCAAATATATATATACAATTTTCGCACACCGGTTTTGATACATTGTTTTTAGTATTAATAGTATACAAATATAAATCAGAAGCATTTGCTCCCGAATTCAATGCTTGATTTACAGCATCCACTTCAGCACAATTACCTAATCGATATTGATTCAAAGAACTTTCTGGCAACCATGATTCTAGCGATAAATTAAGCGTATCTCCACTCAACTGTACACCTCTGTTCATTCCATAATAATAATTACCAGTTCTTGCATCTGTTGTTGCGATGGTATAGTTGTTCTACCACTCTTGACATAAACTCTTTACCCTTATAATAATCCAAGCCGATGCCACTCTTCCGAAAATGCGTACACTTCCCAAAGCTGACTATCACATCTGCTTAAAATTCTACTACATATTTGCCATTATTTCACTACTTTTTCGCCAGCACTTTCCACCACTGGCATACGATATTCCGTACCATGCTTTAACATTCCATAAATAATACTGATTAACCGTCTTGAAATGCAAATCAGTGCCTGTTGGCTGGTTTTTCCTTCTGCTTTACGTTTCTCATAGTATGCTCGTACTACAGGATTTCTCGGTGTACCCTTAGAAGATATCTGCACCATCTGAATCGCAAGGAAATAAATGGTTGCCTGCAATCGTCTGTTACCTTGCTTGGTGGCTACATCCTTCCCCTTACCGCTGGATGATAAATGAAGTGGTGCAATCCCGGCGAACTGTGCCAGTTTATTAGCATTAGTGAAACGTTTGATATCACCAATCTCTGCAAGAATCTTCACTGCTGTGATAACATTTACACCAGGAATGGTTGTAAGTGTGCAGCCCAAGCATCTTATACATCTGTTCCAGCATTTTTCTACCTTCAGTCAAGCTGTTTGTCATAATGCTGTAAATCACTGACAATGCTAAGAGTCACCATATCTCTGGCATCTTGATAAGCATTATTTTTTACTTTGTCACCGACAATGGCATCCAAGATTTTTTCGCAGGTCCTGGTGGAACATTTATTATGGCTGACTGGAACAAGTTCCGCCCGCAAATCTTCCACTGACTTACCCTTTAGATACTTTTCTGGATGGGTAATGCTCCCAGAAATACAACGCAGTGGGTCTGCTGATATCATTGAAAAACTGCTTGTAAGATGGATACGCAATGCACAACTGTTCATGCAACTGATTCACCAGTCTGGTTCTCTGTTTCATGATATTGTCCCTGCGGTGCACCAACTGACCAAGTGACCAATACGCATCGTTGGGGCAGGCGTCTGGAAGTTTATCCAGCATGTTTAACGTTGCCAGAGCAATGGCTTTGGCATCATCACTGTCGCTTTTTACGGTACATGGCACCTCGGTGCTTTGCCTGTCGATGGGATATGGCGGTATTTACATCCTTAACCAGAATACCCCTTGTCAATCAACCACACTGCTAAGGCTCTACCGTAACCGTAAGCATTCTCCAGACCAAAAACTATAGTCTTACCATCCGTATTACATTTTTTCACCTTTAGCTACCAGCTTAGGAAAATCGGCTGGTCTGTTTGGGAAAAAGTAATCTCTCCAAGCTTTTGATTGTAGCAGTCAATCATAACTGCTGTGTGGGTTTCTTTGTGTAGGTCGATACCCACATAAATAAAATTTTCTTTAACCATAAAATCTACCCCAATCTCAATGTTTGGCAAAATAGTGGCAATCTCAACTATTAAGCATCTTTCTCGGAATTACGCATCTTTTCAGCAACCAAGTGTGCAAGAGTGGTATAGCCTATCCACTTCTGGTCAGGCACAAAGTATTCCGCAAAGGAACACCGCTGACTTTCATGGAGATGGATACATCCTG
>VOFB01002371.1_pt1 | contig 23634 bp, 20 predicted proteins | sample 5384141 | NCBI WGS metagenome assembly VOFB01 (sample SAMN12384721, study PRJNA508395) | human gut metagenome | isolation source: healthy gut A | host: Homo sapiens | reverse complement strand
TTTCTCGGCATCGAGCTGGTTCACCACGCCGATCACGGGTTTTTTCAGCAGGCGGGCGTAGCGGGCCTGAATTTCGCTGCCGACCTCCCAGCCGTTCTGTGCGTTGAACAGGAATACGCCCACGTCGCCCACCTTGAACGCCGAGAAGAGACTTCCGCAGAAGTCGTCCGAGCCGGGGCAGTCGATGATGTTCAACTTGCGGTCCATGAATTCGGTGAAGAGGATGGTCGAATAGATCGAGCGTTTGTATTCGTGCTCGATATCCGTATTGTCCGAGAGCGTGTTGTTCGTCTCGATACTACCCCTGCGGTCGATGACCTTACCCTCGAAGGCCATCGCTTCGGCAAGGGTAGTTTTTCCCCGTGCCGGGCGCGCCGATGAGTACGATGTTTTTAATTTCTTTTGCTGAATAGTTTTTCATATTCCCGTATGGTTTTAAGGTTTTGCGGTGGTGCGGGGCATCGTCGGGAGTACTTCGCGGAGCCGGGTTCCCGGAACGGAAAGTCGTGCTGCGGAGCATTTTCCGATTAGCCGACTATAAATATACAAAAAAAACGGGATAACCAAACGGCGACACGAAAAAATCGCCCTCAGGAGGCGATTTTACGGTCTAAAAAAGGAATGTCGAGCCACGTGAGCTTTTTCCACAACCACTCGACGGGACCGTGCGAATGGCGCCGTAGCCAGAGGCGGCAGAAGAGATACTGTACCAGGATGATGCCCACGCCCGCGAGCGTGCCGTAGATCACGTCCACGTGGCGGTAAAGCCCCATGCCCCAGTTGTAGAAGAGCGCCGTTCCGAGCAGCGATTGCAGCAGGTAGTTGGTCAGGCTCATGCGGCCGAAGAAGGTCATGCCGTGCAGCGCCCGCCGGAATCCCGGCCGGCCGTACCACAGCAGGACGACCGCCGCGACGATCGCCGTCGCCGTCATCAGGTTGCGCATCGCCTCGAACGGTACGAGCCACGTGCCCGCGATGCCCACGGCCAGCAGTCCGCCCCAGATGCGCCGGTTGCGGCCTTCGTCGTAGAAGAGCCGGTAGCGGCCGGCCAGCATGCCCAATACGAACATCAGCAGCGTCTGCGTGCCGCGTCCGTGTTCCAGTCCCCAGCCGAACGAACTGAGCGGGCCGTAGAGCAGGCTCACGCGGGCGCTCTCGGCGAAGGTGCCCGTGGCGAGGGTGGGATAGAGGGTCTCCATGCCTTCGATGCCGCGCAGCGAGAGCGTATGGCCGCTGAAGTGCTGGTAGAGTTCGAGCGGCTGGATGAAGAGCAGCGCCGCTATGACCCACACCCAGCGGTTCGGGAGTTTGCCGATGGGGATCATCAGCAGCCCGAAAAGGGCGTAGTAGGTCAGTACGTCGCCGTTGTAGATCGCCGCGTTGACCAGCCCGATGCCGAACAGCAGCACCATGCGCCATGCGAAGCGCAGCGAAAAGTCGTTGCCCCGCTGTGCCTGGTTGTCGCTCTGGATGAAGAAGCTCAGCCCGAACAGCAATGCGAAGATGGCGTACATCTTGCCCGAAAGCAGGAATCCCAGCATATCGGCTACGGGCTGTTCCCAGCTGCCGAATCCGGCGCGGGGCAGGTCGAGGGCGCTCCAGTAGAGGTTGAAATGCTCGCGGGCGTGAAACAGGATGATCCCTGCCACGGCGATGCCGCGCAGTGCGTCGGCCACTTCGATACGGGTGTTGGGTCGGTTTGTCGTGCGGTACATGGGATATTGCGGGGTTTGGGGTTGCTTCGTAATAGTTCGTTGTCGCCGTAGGCTGTATGTTCCGGGTTGCCGGGGCGTTTCCTAATATATGTCGTTGCCGGGTATTTCCATTCAGGTCAGCCGGAAGAGCGGCAGGCACAATTCCCGGATACCGCATCCGCGCCATCGGTCGATGACGAGATATTGTCCGTTCGGATTTACTCCCGGGATCCATTGCGAGCCGTCGAAACCCATCAGGCCTTTGTCTGTCGTATCCATCTGCCTGCAGCCGGCCTTTTGCAACCGGGCCATGTACTCCAGCCATGCCTGCCTGCCGAGGGCTTTGCTCTCGTCCGCCGCGATTTTCCCGGGCTCGTAACCGCCCGCCCCGCCGGCTGTTTTCCTGCGGAGGGTGGTTTTGTTGCCGTTCTTTTCCATCCCTACGACGACGGGATTGTCGAATGTCCGCAGCCCGAGGAAGCGTACCCGACTCCCGTTGGCGGCCTGCCACAGGGGCGCCTCGCCCGTTGCACGAATTGCGGCGATCAGGAGCGGAAACAATAATAAAACGGACTTCATGACGGAACGTGTTGGAGGTGGCCGGCGGTTGCTCAGGGGATCACCCCCGTCAGTGCCTCGATGGCACGGCGGCCTTCGTCGCCCAGCGAGAGCGAATATCCGTTCACGAAGAGCGCGATATGTGCGTCGATCACCTTGTCATCCAGCTCCTGTGCGTGCTGTTTTATATAGGTGCGCGAAGCTTCGGGATGTGTGAAGGCGTATTCGATGCTTGTGCGCAGCAGGCGTTCGGCCTCGTGCCGCACCTCGTCCGGCAGGCTGCGCCGGGCTGCGATCCCGCCCAGCGGCAGCGGCAGCGCCGTCCGGTGTTCCCACAACTGCCCTAGGTCGGCGACCAGTTCCAGTTCCCGTTCACGGTAGACGAAGCGGCCCTCATGGATAAGTACTCCGGCGTCGAAATCGCCCCGCTCGACGGCAGCCGCGATTCGGGAGAAGAGCAGCGGTGTACGCTCTTCGATTTCGGGGAAGAGTTTGCCCATCAGGGCATTGGCCGTAGTGTGCAGCCCCGGGACGGCCACGCGGCGTATCGGCCGCGTATCGCCTGCGCGGCGTACCAGCAACGGCCCGTTGCCGCGTCCGAGTGCCGCACCGCTGTCGAGCAGCGCGTAATGTTCCGCGATGGCGGGCAGCACGGCGCAACTTATCTTGCTGATGTCGGCACGTCCCAGCCCGGCACCGCGGTTCAGCTCCTCGATGTCGTGGTATTCGACCTCGAAGCGCAGGCTGCCCGTGTCGATGCGGCCGTTAACGAGCGCGTCGAACATGAAAGTGTCGTTCGGGCACGGCGAGATATGCAGCTTCAGCCTCACCGTTTCTGCGCCTCGGTGATGTTGCGGGCGTTTTTCTCGTTGTCGCTGCGGTTGCGTTTACCCCCGAAACGGCCCAGCAGCCATCCGGCGGCAAAAGTCAGCACGAGGACGATGATGTCGATAAATACGTTGGCCAGCCACCGCTGGATGGCAGGGGCGAACTGCCAGATCAGAATGAAGACGACCAGTATCAGGATCAGTCCCGCCCAAAGTGTCCATTTTTTATTCATTGTTTTCGAATATTTGGTTTAACTTTTCCGTCAGGTTCCCGACGGCCTCCTCCACGGCCCACTGGCCGAAGGGTTCGCCGACGTAGTTCGACACGGCACGTATCTGGCAGCACGCGACGCCCAGCGCGTCGCATACGGCGAAAAAGGCTGCGCCTTCCATGTTCTCCACTTCCGGCAGGTACCCGCCCGGTGTGTCCTCCGGGTTTCCTTCCGGCGTCTGGTGATGGGTGCCTTCCGCTGCGTGTCCCGCCCTGTCGTCTGCCGTAAATCCGGGGTGCGGCTCCGCGAATCCGGCGTCCCCTGCCGCGTGCCCGGTGCCTTCCGCCGCGCTTTTCGGCCCGTCCTTTGCCGCGGCTCCGTCGCCCGAACGGCTGACAGTGACCCCGGCTGCAAGGGGCAGCCCCAGGTCGGGGCCCGAGGTCTCGTATTCGCGGGCGTAACGCTCGGGGATGCCCGCTATGCGTTCGGTGACCACTTCGACCACCTCGCCGCGCCGCAATGTCCGGTCACAGGCACCGGTAATGCCGGCCAGCACCACCAACTGCGGCTTTTTGGCTTTCACGGCGCGCAGCGTCGCCGCCGCGATTTCGGCCATGCCCACCCCGCCGACGAATACCGGGTCGCGAGGCTCGGTGAGGATGAACGCCTTGGCCTCCTCGATGGTCGGGAAAATGAAAATCCGTTTCACCTTACCGGCCTACGACTGCTTCGAGCTCCTCGACCGTGACGGGTATCTTCTTGTCGCCCAGCATACGGCTCCCGCTTTCCGTCACAAGGATGTCGTCCTCGATGCGGATGCCGCCGAAGTCGCGGTAGCCCTCCAGGGCGTCGTAATCGACGATCCCCTTGTAAAGGCCCTCGGCCCGGCATTTGTCGATCAGCGCCGGGATGAAGTAGAGTCCCGGTTCGTCGGTCATCACCGTCCCCGGTTCGATGCGCCACGCCGCGCGGTAGATGCAGGTTCCCGACTTGGCGGCGCGGTGGGCGATCGAGGAGAAGTCGAAGCTCCGCTCGCCCATCGCCTCGCAGTCGTGTACGTCCATGCCCAGCCCGTGTCCCAGTCCGTGGGGCATGAACATCGTCATGGCACCCGCGGCCACGGCGTCGGCTGCCGATCCCTTGATCAGCCCTATTCCGGCAAGCCCTTCGGCCAGCGTCGTGTAGGCGGCGTTGTGTATCTCGGAGTACATCATGTGCGGTTTGACGATGTCGGCCACATGGTCGTGTGCCGCCAGCACGATGTTGTAGACATCCTTCTGTTTCTGCGTGAATTTCCCGCTTACGGGGTAGGTGCGGGTGTGGTCGGAGCAGTAGTTGTCGACCGTTTCGCCGCCCGCGTCGCACAGCAGCAGACGCCCTTCCTCCAATACGCCGTCGGCGTTGAGGTTATGCAGCGTTTCGCCGTGTTGCGAGACGATCGACGGGAACGACACGCCCGAACCGTAGGATTTGGCGATGCCCTCGATGGCACCTGCGATTTCGCGCTCGACGACGCCCGGGCGGCACATCTTCATGGCCAGCGTGTGCATCTTGTAGCCGATTTGGAACGCGCGCTCCATCGCCTCGACCTCCTCGGCGCTCTTCTTCTCGCGCATTTCGGCCACGGCGAACATCAGTTCGACCGACTTGTAGTCGTGCAGCAGTTCGGGCTTGATGCCCAGCAGCGCCGACAGCCAAAGCTTCGTCTCGCCGCGGTAGGGCGGCAGGAAATGGATTTTGCGCCCCAGCGAAATGGCTTTGCGGAGCCGTTTCTCGAGTTCGGAGAGGGGGTGTGTCGCCGCGATGCCGACCTTTGCGCCCAGCTCGCGCAACGTGGGCTGCGGACCGGTCCAGATGATGTCCTCGACCGTGAAATCGTCGCCGTACAGCGCCTCTTCGCCCGTGTCGGCGTCGATCAGGCCCGCCAGCGAGGGGATGTTCAGCCCGAAATAGTAAAGGAACGACGAATCCTGCCGGAAATAGTAGGCGTTGTTCGGGTAGTTGTTGGGTGACAGGGGGGTTGCCCGGGAACAGGACGATGCCCGACCCGATTTTGGTGCGCAGCATGTTGCGGCGCGCGGCGTAGGTTTTTGCTGAGAACATATGCGTAGTGTTTTAGATTTCCGATAATCCGTATTTCGTTTCCGGGAACGGTTTCCCGCGCCTTTTGCAGGGTTACATATCCCACCTTTTACAAAAATAGTAAAAATATGGCAAGCCCGTTCCCCGACGGGTTTATTTTTTGCGGAGGGCGATGGCCCGGAGCGTACGGCTTTGCGTAGCGGGACGTCTGCCGTCGTTCGGGGCGGGCGGTGTATCCGCCGGCAAGCGGCAGAAAGGCTGGTTTTACGACCGTGCGGCAGAGGGACGGGACTGGTTTGCGGCGGTGCCGGGGGCGGAAGGCTTTCGCCGCTCCGCCGCAGCCCGGCGGCTTTGCCCGGGGCGGTTGCCCCGCCGCCCTGCTGTCCGGGCGGAGTCGGGCCGTTCCGCTGCGCCCCGCTTCCTTCGTCAGAATTCGATGACGGCACCCGTTTCGCCCACCGTGACGGTGACTTCGCGCCCCATGTAGAGCGCCACATTGGGGTCTTCGTGCCCCGTGGGCAGGCCGAAGACGACCGGGATTCCCAGCGGCCGCACGTATTGCGCAACGATGTCGTAGGGGTCGGTGATGCCGAAATGTTTTTGTCCGGTCATGTCGGAAAAATGCCCGACGAGGATGGCTTTGCATTTGGCGAGCTTTCCGCTCCGGGCGAGTTGCTGCATCATGCGGTCGAGGCGGTACATGTGTTCGCCGACCTCCTCGATGAAGAGCACCGTGGGGGCGTCGAAGTCGGGTTCCTCGGGTGTGCCGAGCGACGAGCAGACGATCGCAAGGTTGCCGCCCGTGAGGCGTCCGCGGGCCGTGCCCGGGCAGTTGAGCGGGTGTGGGCCGGTGTCGATACGCTGCCGCAGTCCCAGCAGAGCACTGCGCAGCGCTTCGTCGGAGACGATCGCGTCGGCGGTCTCCTCGCTCCCGAAGCGGAACTTGCCCGGCATGGTGGCATGGAGGCTCTCAACGCCCAGCCGTCCCAGTGCCAGGTGGAGCATTGTCACATCGCTGAACCCGACGACCCATTTAGGATGCTCGCGCAGGCGGCTGAGGTCGATGAGCGGCAGCAGCCGTACCGAGCCGTAACCGCCCTGGAAGCTGACGACGGCTTTTACGCCGGGGTCGTCGATCATCGCCTGCAGGTCGGCGGCGCGCTGGGCATCGGTACCTGCGAAATAGGGTTGCTCGCGGTCGGCGGTATGCGGCCCGAACTTAACCTTCAGTCCCCACGATTCGAAGCGTTCGCGCACTTTTGCCGTGTCGGCCTTCTCCGACAGTTTCCGCGCCGGGGTGACGATGCCCACCGTGTCGCCGGGCCGCAGGTAGGGCGGGCGGATGAATTGCGTCCGGGCGGATGGTTGTGCGGTGTCGGGGTGCAGTGTAGGGGGTGTCTCCGCGCCGGTTGCGTGCGGGGTGCAGATCGATGCATTGTCGGTTTGCAGAGCGGCCGTTGCACGTTGTACCGTATCGGAGGGTGAAGGCGGGGTTTGTCGTGCGGGCGCCATCCCGATGCAGGAGAACAGGACGGCGAGGAGCAAGGGGTATTTCATGCCGGGATTAGTGTTGTTGTATGCTGTTGTTTGTGTGGTTGTCTTGTGTGTTTGCCGTGCGTGCCGTGCCGGGTTGCACGGGCGGTGGCGGATACCTGCCGGAGCGTCCGCCGTTCTGCCTGCCGGGGGTTATTTCTTCTGCCGGGCCAACCCTTCGGGCAGCGGTAGCCGGATGCGGGTAAGGCTGACGACGGCTCCTGTGAGTGCGAACCCGCCGGCGAGCAGGAGTGCCGTGTGGGTGCTGTCGTCGGGGACGATGTGGAACAGGAGGGCCATCAGCGCCGCGCCCGTGGTCTGGCCCACCAGACGCGCCGTGGCGAGCATGCCGCTGGCGCTTCCGCTGCGCTGGGGCGGGGCCGAGGCGATCAGGATGCTGTTGTTGGGCGACTGGAACAGTCCGAATCCCGCGCCGCAGAGCACCAGCCGCCATGCGATGTCGCCCGGTACGGGGTGTTCGGGCAGGAAGGCCAGCAGGAACAGTCCCGCGGCCATGGCCGTCAGCCCCGTCCCGCCGAGCAGTCCGGCGTGGATGCGCTCGATGAGCATTCCGGCCACGGGAGCCACGACCATGATCACGGCCGGCCATGCGGTCATCAGCAGCCCTGTCGCCACTTCGTCGTAGCCGAATTCGTGTTGCAGGTAGAAGGGCAGGGCCACCATGGCGAGCATCTGCCCCAGAAACGAGCAGATCGACGTTAAGACCGAGACCGAAAAGATCGGGATGCGCAGCAGGTCGAACGGCAGCAGCGGATAGGGCTCGCGCAGCTGGCTGCGGATGAAGAAGAACCCGACGATGAGCAGCGCTGCGATGCCCAGGGTGAGCAGTCGCGGGTCAAGCCCGTGCGAAAACCCTTCGACCGAAGCCATCAGCAAGCCGAAGGTCAGGGCGTTCATTACGGCGTCGCGCCAGTCGAAACGGCGTGCGCTCACCCGCACGGGATTGTCCGGCAGGAAGCGGCGGCTCAGCCACAGGGCGACCAGCCCGATGGGGATGTTCACGGCGAAGAGCCACGGCCACTCGGCGACGGAGAGGATGCCCGCAGCCAGCGTAGGCCCGGCGACCGACGACACGGCGACGACCGTGGCGTTGATGCCCATGCCGCGTCCCAGTTGCGCCTTGGGGTAGATGATGCGGATGAGCGTGGTGTTGACCGATGTGACGGCCGCGGCGCCGAACCCCTGCATCACGCGCGCCAGCACCAGCGTCGGGAGTGATGTCGAAAGGGCGCAGCCCACCGAGGCCACCGTGAAGAGCATCAGGCCGCCGATGTAGACCTTGCGGTAGCCCACCACGTCGCCCAATGCCGAAAACGACAGCAGCGAGATCATGATGGCCAGCTGGTAGGCGTTGACGATCCAGATCGAGTCGGCCGACGAGATCCCCAGTTCCAGCCCGATGGTGGGCAGGGCGACGTTGGCGATGGCGCTGTCGATCACCGACAGCGAGACGCCGAACGCTACGGCCAGGATGGCCCACAGGCGGCGGGGCATCGGAAGCCCGTCGTCAGGTCGTGCGATATGGGGTGCGGCGTTCATTGCAGGGACAAAGATAATGTAATCGCGGCTCAATTCAAATTCGGGGCGGCCCGAAGGCTGGTTGTAGCTGGATCGGCCGGGTTGCGGGAAAGGGCTCGCCGCCGGTTTCGGGGATGCTTCTGACTGCCCGCAGCGTGTCTGTCGTCGGATGCTGCCGTCGGACCCCCCTCTCAGCGCTTTGCGTTTTGGCGGCGCCCGCGCCTCCGGCTGCTGCCGTAGGTGAGGCTGTCCGTGCCCCCCCCCTTTCCTGTGCTGTAAAAAACGGAAGCCCGGGATTATCCGGGCCTCCGTCACACAACTATGAATTTGAACTTTTTATTTTAAAAATTGGCTGTGTTCGTTTTAGGGATTGGGTGTCGCATACGGTTTACCTTCGGCTGTCTTCGGGGACGATTTCGCCCTCGGGTTCGATGCCCTTGAGGTATTTGCCGAGGAATTTCTCCATCGTGCGGTAGAAATCGAAGCGGTTTTCCTCGTTGTGGAAGCCGTGTCCCTCGTTGTCCTTGACCATGTAGTCGACATGCACGCCGCGGCTGCGCAGCGCTTCGACCATCTGGTTGCTCTCGTTGATGTTCACGCGGGGATCGTTGGCGCCCTGCACCACCAGCAGCGGGGTCTCGATGCGCTCGGCGTTGAGGGCCGGCGAGTTCTCGCGCAGCATCTCGGCGTCCTTTTCGGGGTTGCCGACCATCTCGTACATCATGTCGAGCATCGGTTTCCAGTAGGGCGGAATGGTTTCGAGGAACGAGAAGAGGTTCGACACGCCCACGTAGTCCACGGCGCAGGCATAGAGGTCGGGATCCTTGACGATACCCTGCAACGTGGCGTAACCGCCGTAGCTGCCGCCGTAGATGGCGATCTTCGCGGGATCGGCGATGCCTTTTTCGATCAGCCAGTTCACGCCGTCCGTAATGTCGTCCTGCATGGTCTGGCCCCACTTGCCGTAGGCGATTTCGGTGAATTTGCGTCCGAAGCCCGTCGAACCGCGGAAGTTCATCTGCAGTACGGCGTAACCGCGGTTGGCGAGGAACTGCACCTCGGGGTTGAATCCCCACGAGTCGCGGGCCCACGGGCCGCCATGCGGATTGACCACTACGGGCAGGTTCTTGGCGTTGTGAAGCGTTTTGCCGACGGGCAGCGTGAGGTAGCCCTCGATTTCGAGGCCGTCGCGCGAGGTATAGGTAACCGGTGTCATCTCGGCCATCTGCTGCTCCTCGATCCAAGGTGCGAGGTCGGCCAGTTTGGTCATCGTGTCGGCTTTCACGTCGTAGAGGTAGTAGGCGCCCATCGTGCGGTCGCCGCCCGCATAGACGATATATTTGTCTTCGGCCTTGTTCCAGCCGCTGATGCCGACTTCGTAACCGCGCAGGTGTTTCTCCATGCGGCCGAACATCTCGCCCGTCGCCTTGTCGAAGAAATGGCGCCTCACGCCTTTGTGGCCTTCGTACGAAACACCCTGCAATTTTTTCTGTGCATCGCTGTACCAGATGCCGCGCAGGTCGTATTTGTCGTTGGTGTAGAGTTGTTCCAGCTCCTCGCAGGTCGCCGGATCCATCAGCACGAGTGCCGATTTGTCGCGCCCGAGGTTGGTGATGGCGTAGACCAGCTTGTTGTCCGGGGTGAAAGTGGCGAACGAGACGCTCTCCTTGAAGTTGGTCGTCAGCACGGGGCGGAAAGGCTCGGCTTCGGTTTCGCGGTAGCGGATCTGCGAATTGACGCCGTCCACGATGGCGTAAGCCACGCGCAGCTTGCCGTCATGGTCGGTCTGCCAGCCCTGGATGTCGCCGGGATTCTCGCACAGCATCGTCATCTCGCCCGTGTTGAGGTTCAGGCGGTAGGGGTCGAAGATCATCGGGTTGCGCTGGTTGGTGCCGATGATCATCAGCGAGTCGATCTCCTCGAGCGGGTCGATGATCTGTGTCCGCACGCCCGGGATGGCCGTATAGGCCTTCGGGTTGCTGCCGTCGATGTCAACGCCGTAGAGTTGGAAATTTTCGTCGCCGCCGGTGTCTTTCAGGTAGAGGATGCGGTTGTTGTTGGCCCAGAAATACCCGGCCAGGTCGCGCTCTGTCTCCGAGGTGATGCGCACGGCGTCCTTGCCGTCCACGGGCTGTACGAAGATGTTGCGGCGGCTTTCGTAAGGCGCCATGTAGGAGAAATAGCGGCCGTCGGGCGATATTTGGTACCCGGTTTTTTCCGTATTGCGGAAGAAGGTTTCCAAAGGCAGCTCGGGGGCTGTCTTGGGTGTACAGGCGGCCAGTATGGCTGCCGTGGCGGCGAACATGAGGAGTTTTTTCATGGGGTTTATTCGTTTGGATTTTCGTTCTGCTTTTTCGTGCGCAAGGCGTCCCGCCAGATGCCGCAGACCGAGAGGGTCAACAGGATCAGGATCGGGATGTCGCCGGTGTGCGACGCCCCGGGAAACATCAGGTGCGTGGCTACTTTGATTGCAAAGGCTGCCACGGTGATGAAAATGGCCAGGATGCGGATGACTTTTTCGATTTCCATAGTGGGTGTCTTTTTGTTTTTGACACTGCAAACTTACGAAAGAAATTTTGAAAAACAAATAAAATTTATTGTTTTTCGATAAAAATTTTATGATAAGCAGCTTTTCATCTGTCTGATCGCAGGGAAACCGTAACAAAAAAACGCCCGGAGGCGTTTCTTGTAATGAATATTGTCCTGACAGCCGGGTCTATTCCGCGTCGACGAATTTGTAGAGCTGGTCGCCGCGGTGGATCGGGGTGTCGGTGTGCACGGCGCAGAGGGTGCCCTGTGCCACGGATTGCGCCGGGGTGCCGTCGGTGTCGTGCAGCTCGGCGAGCGTCTGTTCGGCGATGCCGGTAGTGGCACCCATGAAGAAAATATCCTCGCCCACGGACAGCGGTGCGGCTTCGACCAGTACCTCGGCCACCGATATTCTTTTGTAGAAGTTCGTTACCTTGCCTACATAGACCTTGCGCCGCGTGGCGGCCGAGCCGTAATGTTGGCTGTGTTCGGCCACGGGGCGCCCGGCGTAGTAGCCTTCCCAGAATCCGCGGTTGAAGACCGTGGCGAGCCGCTCCTTCAGCCCGGCGGCCAGGGCGGGGGTGTAGGTGCCGGCTTCGATCGCGCGCAGCGCTTCGTCGTAGCATTCCACCACGCGCTTGACGTATTCCGCGCCGCGTGCACGCCCTTCGATCTTCAGCACCCGCACACCCGAGCCGATGAACCGGTCGAGGAAATCGACCGTGCAGAGGTCTTTGGGCGAGAGGACGTAGCGCCCGTCGATGTCCAGCGCCGCACCGGTCTCCGTGTCCGTGACGGTGTATTTGCGGCGGCACAGCTGGCGGCAGGCGCCGCGGTTGGCCGAGCAGTTGGTCTCGTAGAGCGAAAGATAGCATTTGCCCGAAACCGACATGCATAATGCGCCGTGGGCGAACATTTCGATTTCGACCAGCTCGCCGCGCGGGCCCCGGATGTCGTTCTCGACGATCTGGCGGTGTATTTGCGCCACCTGTTCGAGCGTCAGTTCGCGTGCCAGCACCACCGTGTCGGCCCACTGCGAGAAGAACTTCACGGTTTCGGAATTCGAGATGTTGCTCTGGGTCGAAATATGCACTTCGACCCCGATGCGCCGTGCGTAGAGAATCGCCGCGAAGTCGGAGGCGATGATGGCGTCGATGCCCTCGGCCTTGGCGCGGTCGATTACCTCGTGGACGGTTTGCATCTCGTCCTCGTAGACGATGGTGTTGACCGTGAGGTAGGCCTTGACCCCTGCGGCGTGTGCCGTGGCGACGATCTTCGCCAGGTCGTCGAGCGTGAAATTCGCAGCCGACGCCGAGCGCATGTTGAGCTTCCCGACGCCGAAATATACCGAGTCCGCCCCGGCCTGTATGGCTGCGGCCAGTGCTTCGTAAGACCCTACGGGGGCCATGATTTCTATCTCGGAGCGTTGCATAGTGTCGTTTGCGGGGGATGTCCCTGCGTCGTTTGCCGCAGGGGTGTTGGCGGAATCAGTTTTTGCGTCCCATCAGGCTCAGGGCGTATTCGCGCATCCGTTCCGTGCGGGATTTTTCGACCGAAAGGGTGTCGAGGATGCCCAGCGCTCTTTCGAAGCGCAGCGAAATCTGCTGTTCGGTGAGGCGTGGTATGTCGAGACGGTCGTAGACGGCTTTTATCGTGGCGATTTTCTCGGCGTCGGGCATCTGTGAGCGGTGCGTCGAGCGGAGCACTTCGCGCGTAGGTTCGTCGGCGCGGCTTATGGCCGTGATCATCAGGTAGGTCTGTTTGCCTTCGAGGATGTCGCCGCCGATGGCCTTGCCCAGCCTTTCGTCGCCGTAGCTGTCCAGCAGGTCGTCCTGCAACTGGAATGCCAGTCCCAGTTCGATGGCGAAGCGGCGCAGCTTGCGGCAGTCCTCTTCGGAAGCGCCGCCCAGCAGGGCGCCGATCGTGGTGGCCCCGGCTAGCAAAACCGAGGTCTTCAGCTCGATCATGTGCATGTATTCCACGACCGAAACCTTCGGCTTGCGTTCGAAATCCATGTCGTACTGCTGCCCTTCGCACACTTCGAGCGCCATGGTGTTGAACGTCGAGAGTATCTGCGGCAGCAGTTGCGCCGGCACTTCGCCCAGCAACCGGTAGGCGCAGATCAGCATGGCGTCGCCCGAGAGGATCGCCACGTTCTGCCCCCACTTGGCGTAGACTGAGGGTTTGCCGCGCCGCACGGCTGCATTGTCCATGATGTCGTCGTGCAGCAGCGTGAAATTATGGAACACCTCGACGGCCGCGGCGGCCGGCAGGGCATGTTGTATCTTGTCGGTGAAGATGCCGTTGGAGAGCATCAGCAGCATGGGGCGCAGGCGCTTGCCGCCGCCCGCGAGCGAATAGCCGATCGGGGCGTAAAGTAGCTCGGGTTCGGCCGGGAACTCGGTTTGGGCCAGGTAATTTTCGATGGCGGAGAGCAGTTGCTCGTTCGTTTGCATAGTCTGACAATACTTTTGGATCGGAATCTGTCCCAAAAGTAGGAAAAAAGTTTGGAGTAGCCGAATTTTGGATTAACTTTGACCTGATAAATTCTAACCTTTAACCAGAACACGATATGAAAAAACTCGCGATCGGCGTGGATATCGGCGGCATCAACACCGCCTTCGGCCTCGTCGACGAAAACGGCGACCTGTATGCCGAATCGGTCATTTCGACCAAGAAATATCCCCATGTAGACGATTATCCGGCTTATGTCGAAGACCTCTGCCAGGCGATGCACGCGCTGGCCGACAGCCTTTCGTTCGAGTACGAACTGACGGGTATCGGTATCGGTGCCCCCAATGCCAATTATCATAAAGGTACGGTCGAAAACCCTGCGAACCTCTGGAAATTCCGCGAGGGAGACCCCAATCCCGATGAAAGCCGCCGCGTTTTCCCGCTGGCGGACGACATCCGGAACTGCTTCGGGGGTGTGAAGGTGCTCGTGACGAACGACGCCAATGCCGCGACGATCGGCGAGATGATCTATGGCAATGCCAAGGGCATGCGCGATTTCATCATGATTACGCTCGGTACGGGCCTCGGCTCGGGTTTCGTCGCCAACGGCGAGATGATTTACGGCCATGATGGCTTTGCCGGCGAGTTCGGTCATATCATCGTCGAGCGCAACGGCCGCGAGTGCGGCTGCGGGCGGAAGGGCTGCCTGGAGACCTATGTTTCGGCGACGGGTATCAAGCGTACGGCATTCGAACTGTTGAGCGAGTCGATCTGACGGATGTAGCCCTTCATGATCGTACGCAGCGTACCTACCTCTTTCTCGTACTGTTTGATCTTGGCCAGGTTCCATGAACGCTCCTTCTTCAGGCGCGTCATCAGCGAGTCTGCGCGGTCGCGTTCCACGTTGAGGTTGGCAGAGATGCTGTCGTTGGTGACCTGCAGGTTGTCGTAGTCGGTCATCAGCCGTCCCAGGTCGTTCTGGATCGAGTCGCGGTCGGCCTGCAGCAGCCGGTTGTCGATCATCTGCTGGCGGTGGATGCTGAAATAGAGCGCCGAAAGGGCCACCAGAATCACCGACAGGATGATGATGACGATGCGGTAGCCGCGGATGGATTTTTCCGGGACGGGCTGCGAGGTCATGTAATCGTCGTCCTCGAATTCCGAGGGGTCGTACCCTTGCTTATTTTCTTCCATAAAAACAGTTTTTCAGTGTCGAATTTACCTGATTGTTCGCCGGGTCAGGGTTATCCTGAGGCAAAGATAACAAAATTTTTATTTTATGAGGCTCGTCATCGGGTATTTAAGCCCCTTGTAGCCCGAAATATAGGCATTGATGCTGCCCACGCGCACGGGCGATTCGATGTAAAGCGGGATTTTGTTCTCGTCGTCCGAGATCCAGAGCGTGAAGACCGTGCCGTCGGTAAACGAGAATCCTTCGGTGGTGCCCAGCTGGCATTCGAACTTCAGGGTCTTGAAGCGTCCCATGTTGCGAATCTTCTTCGTTTCGCGGCTTATGTACCTGTAATTCAGGTGCCGGATCGTGTCCTGCAATACCATCTGGAGGGTTGCGGGCTCACCGGGTTTGAAATCCTCGGCATTGGCCGAGCGCATGGTGAAGAAAAGCGCGATGGCATCCATGCTCCCCGGGGTCAGGGGCATGGTTTTCTCCTCGAAAGGCCGTTGGCGCCGCCGCCACCGGGTATGCACCTGGCTGTTGTCCCAGTCGTAGGTGTAATAGCTCTGGAACGTGTAGTCGCCCTCCTTGATGTCACTTTCGAAACGTACCGGGCGCAGCGTCTCGGGGCTGATCCATACCGTGTAGATGTCTTCGAGGTTGAAGAACCAGCGGTAGGTGGGCAGCGTGCGGCCGATGCCCTCGACCTTGTAGAACTTGCGGTCGTCGAGCTGCACCTCGGAGGTCTTGACCTCCACGGCGCCGACTTCGGTATTGGGGAACATCTTGGCCTTGTAGCTGACGCGGTAGAAAAGCTGCTCGCCCGGGTGGTAGAGCTGGGCTGCGGCAGGCAGCGCGGCGGTGAATAACAATATCGTGAATAACAATCGTTTCATGGGAAAAGGGTTTTTAATGGGTAAACGGTCTGCGGGTATGAAATATTACGAAATCATGGAAAAATCAATCTCTTCGCGTCCCGAATAGCGCCGTCTTAACTCCCTGAGGCCGCGGTGCTCAGGCAGGGAGAGGCCGCGGTCGCCGGAGAGGATACCGGCCGCTGCCTCGCGCGAGACGGTGAGTATCTGGACGTCGAGCGTGGGGTTGGCGATTTTCAGATCAAATGCCATGCCGCTCTGGAGCGTGCCGTTGATGTCTCCGGCGCCCCGCAGCTTGAGGTCGAGCTCTGCCAGGCGGAATCCGTCGTTGGTTTCGCACATGGCGTCGAGGCGTGCCCGGGACTCCTTCGAGAGCTTTTCGCCCGACATCAGGATGCAGTAGGATTGTTCGCCGCCCCGACCTACGCGCCCGCGCAACTGGTGCAGCTGCGAGAGCCCGAACCGCTCGGCCGATTCGATGACCATCACCGTGGCGTTCGGCACGTCGACGCCCACTTCGATGACCGACGTGGCGACCATGATGTCGGCTTCGCCCGACTTGAACTGGCGCATCGACTCCTCCTTGTCGGCGGGTTTCATCTTGCCGTGGCAGATCGTGGTGACGTAATCGGGCAGCGGGAAATCGCGTGAGATGGCTTCGTAACCGTCGGTGAGGTCTTTGTAGTCCATCGCCTCGGACTCCTTGATGAGCGGATATACGACATAGACCTGCCGTCCTTTGGCGATCTCCTGCTTCATGAATCCGAACAGGCGCAGCCGCGCCGCATCGGTGTAATGTACGGTCTTGATCGGACGGCGTCCGGGGGGCAGCTCGTCGATCACCGAGACGTCCAGGTCGCCGTAGAGGGTCATGGCCAGCGTGCGGGGAATCGGCGTGGCGGTCATCACGAGGATGTGCGGCGGCTGCTCGTTTTTGGTCCAGAGCCGGGCGCGCTGCTCCACGCCGAAGCGGTGCTGTTCGTCGATCACCACGAACCCCAGGTTGGCGAACTGCACCCGGTCTTCGATCAGGGCGTGCGTGCCGATCAGGATGTGCACCTCGCCCGAGGCGATCCCTTCGAGCGCCAGCCGGCGCTCCCTGGCCTTCGAGGCGCCGGTGAGGATGGCGACCTTCACCCCCATGCCGTCGAGCATACGCGTGATGGTGGCGAAATGCTGGCGGGCGAGGATCTCGGTGGGGGCCATCATGCAGGCCTGAAAGCCGTTGTCCACGGCCAGCAGCATCGACATCAGCGCCACGAGGGTCTTGCCGCTACCCACGTCGCCCTGCAGCAGCCGGTTCATCTGGAATCCCGTCACGGTGTCCTGACGGATCTCCTTGACGACGCGCTTCTGCGCGCCGGTGAGCGGGAAGGGGAGCTTTTCGTTGTAGAAGGTGTTGAAGACCCCGCCGACCTTCATGAACAGAAAGCCGTTGTTCTTCGACAGACGTTCCGTGCGGCGCGACTGGACGTTGAGCTGGATGCCCAGCAGTTCGTCGAATTTCAGCCTGTACTGTGCCTGCCGCAGCAGTTCGGGCGACTGCGGGAAATGGATGTTGTAGTAGGCGTCGCGCAGTGGGATCAGCCCGTAGCGGGTTCGCACCTCGTCGGGCATGTAGTCGGGGATATGGTCTTTGGCCAGCGCCCACGCATTGCAGATGATCTGGTACATGCCCTTGGCGCCGAGCACGTTCGAAAGTTTCTCGGTCGAGGGATAGATGCCCTGCATGCCGCTTTCGGCTTTGCGCGAGAGCGCCTGTTCCATGGTCTCCAGCTCGGGGTGCGCCATCGACAATTCGCCGCGGTAGAACGACGGACGTCCGAAGATGAGGTACTCGCGTCCGACTTCGACGCGTTTTTCGATCCATTTGATGCCCTGAAACCACACCAGTTCGGCCGACCCCGTGGGGTCGGAGACATAGGCCGTGAAGCGGCGTTTGCGGCCCGTGCCGGCATAGGCTACGCCCGTCACGCGGGCGCGGAACTGGAGCAGGGTGGGCGCATCGTCGGTGATCTCGGCGATGCGGTAGACTTTCGTGCGGTCGATATAGCGGAACGGGTAGTGACGCAGCATGTCGCCCAGCGTACGGATGCCCAGCTCCTTGTCCAGAAGCCGGGCGCGGGCTTCGCCGACGCCGCCTACGAATTTTATGTCGTTGTCCAGATAGTCCACACGACAAATATACGAAAAAACAGGAAATCCGTATCGCGCACAGGGCGTTATTCCTTTTGCCGGGTGTTGCCGCGGGCTATTCCGGGCTATTCCTGCGCGTCCTCCTCCAGCGTGACGTCGACACCGATGCGGGCGAAACTGCCCCCGCACCATCCCTCGGCTTCCGAGACGCGGTCGGCTTCGGTGAATTCGACCGGAACGGACTGTGCCGCGAACTCCCCGCCGTTGGACGGGCCGTCGGTGTCGGTAAACAGGATGTCCGCCGTCGTTTCAATGGAGAATAATTGTCCGGGAAGTTCGTAGCAACCGTCGTCCCCGGTCTGTGCCTTATAGGAGCTGTTTGGTTGGCGCACCTCGATCCCGGGTATCGGGGTGCCGGTTTTGTCGGTTACCTTGCCGCCGACCCAGATATTTACGTGCGGCGTTCCGTACATGGCGGTCGGTGGTTCTCCGTTTTTCTGTTTTTCGCAGGCCGTAGAGAACCCGAGCAGTGTCAGCAACAGGAAAGACAGGCGTTTTTTGATGCGTTTTTTCATGGCGGGAGCGGGATTGTGGTTGCTATCCGAAATATAGGGAATAAATCGGAATTCGCAAAATCGCGGATTATCTTTATCTTTGCATCACAATCGCAGAAGAGATGAATCTTTCGGAATACAGTCGCCGCCCGAGTTGCGAGGTGCGCATCGGGCGGGTCGTGATCGGCGGCGGGCACCCGGTCGCCGTGCAGTCGATGACCAACACCGACACCAACGATACCGAAGCCAGCGTGGCGCAGATCGAACGGATCGACCGCGCCGGGGGAAAGATCGTGCGCCTTACGGCACAGGGGCGGCGCGAGGGCGAGAACCTTGCCCGCATCGTCCGCCGTCTGCGCGACGAGGGCTTCGATACGGCCGTCGTGGCCGACATCCACTTCCTGCCCGAGGTGGCCGCCATTGCCGCGCAATATGTCGACAAGGTGCGCATCAACCCGGGCAATTACCGCACGGATCGCGGGGAGCTGGAGGCGTTGATCGCCCAATGCCGCGAGCGGGGCGTCGCACTGCGCATCGGCGTCAATCACGGGTCGCTCGCGAAGCGCGTCTTCGACCGCTGGGGCGATACGCCGCAGGGCATGGTCGTCTCGGCGATGGAGTTCCTGCGTGTCTGCAAGGCGCACGGATTCGACCAGGTCGTCGTGTCGATGAAGTCGAGCAACACGCGCGTCATGGTCGCCGCTTACCGGCTGCTGGTCGCGGCGATGGATGCCGAGGATATGCACTATCCGATCCACTTGGGCGTCACCGAGGCCGGCAGCGGCATCGAGGGGCGTATCAAGAGCGCCGTAGGTATCGGGGCGCTGCTCTGCGACGGCATCGGCGACACGATCCGCGTATCGCTGACCGAGGCCCCGGAGCACGAAATTCCCGTGGCGGAACTGCTGGTAAGGCACTTCGCGGAGCGCCCCGGGATATTTCCCGTGCTGCATCCCGAGCGTTACTCCCCGACCGAGTACCGCCGCCGTACGAATATACAGGTGCCGGTCGTGCACAGCGAGCCGCTCGACGGCTTCCGCGTAATCGAGGCCGTGTCGGGCAATCCCACGGCCGAGCTGCGCGCCGCGATCCTGAACCTCGATACCCCCGAACCGGTCGTCGTGAAACGCCGTTACGAGGAGACCTCGCTGGAGACATTGGCCGTGAAGGCTGCCGCCGACCTGGGGGTGCTGCTGCTCGACGGGCTGGCCGACGGCATCTGGATCGACGCGCCGGGATTTGCCGAAGAGCAGGTGCGCGAAATCGAGCTGATGATCCTGCAGGCGGCGCGCGTGCGGTTCTCGCACACCGAGTATATCGCCTGCCCGAGTTGCGGCCGCACGCTTTACGACATCGAAAAGACCCTCGCCGACATCAAGTCGCGCACGTCGCACCTCTCGAACCTCAAGATCGGCGTCATGGGGTGCATCGTCAACGGCCCCGGCGAGATGGCCGATGCCGACTACGGGTACGTGGGTGCCGTACCCGGCCGCATCACGCTCTACAAGGGGCGCACGGTCGTGGCACGCAACATCCCGCAGGAAGAGGCGCTCGACCGCCTCGTGGAACTGATCAAGGCCGACGGCGAGTGGGTGGAGCCATGACGATCCTGCCGCTCGCATACCTGCCCTCGGTCGAGTACTTCGCGCACTTGTTGTGCGGCGGGTGCGTCGTCGACCTGGGCGAGCATTTCGTGAAGCGCTCGGAGCGCAACCGCGCCCGTATCCTCGCCACCGACGGCGTGATGGAGCTGACGGTGCATGTGCGCAATGCCAACCGGCCCCGCCAGCCGGTGCGCGATGTGCGGATCGACTATTCGAAACGCTGGCAGCATCAGCATTGGGGCGGCGCTGGTCGCTTCGTACAAGGGATCGCCCTATTTCGATTTCTACGCCGAATATTTCGAACCTTTCTACCGCCGGGAATACGGATTCCTGGCCGATTACAATGCCGAACTGCTCGGTCGGCTCTGCTCCCTGCTGCGCGTTCCCATGCCGGAGTTCTCCCAGGCGTATGTCGCTGCCGCCGCGGGCGACACCGACCTGCGTCCCAAACGGCGCAATGAGGGCCCGGCGTTCATTGCCGAGCCCTATGTGCAGGTCTTCTCCGATCGTATGCCTTTCCAGCCTAATTTGTCGGTTGCGGATTTACTGTTCGCCGAGGGCCCTGAAGCCGTTTCGGTTTTAAGACGTTGCCGACTCTGAGCGTCACGCTGTCGCGCAACGGCCCGGCGATGGCCTTGATTTCGACCGTGCCCCGCAGCGACACCGAATCCGTGCGGTACTGGCACGTGGCGTATTCCGTCACGGCCAGCGTGTCGGCCCCTGCGAGCAGCGTGGGGGCACCGGCCGACGAATAGATATGGAATGCCTGCCGTTCGCCGTCGCGCAGCGTCCGCCGCTTGTCTGTGATGTGCAGTGTCGGTTCCTCCTTGTTCCACAGAGCCTTATAGAGGTAGAACGCATCCTTGCGCTCGCGGCGGTCGATGGTCACGAGACCGGCGCCGTTCACCCCGTAAGGCCGGCGTACCGAACCGTAGTCGAACATGTTGTTGATCCATGTCCCCCAGAAAAGCGAGTCGTTCTGGAGGTTTTTGGCATACTGCTCGTGGAAGTGAGTCTGACGCTCCTCGGGCATCCAGTTCGCGCGGGGTGCCGCCTGTGCCGTATAGCTTTTGTGTCCGATGAAGCCGCTGCCCCCGTAACAGATTCCCGAGCGGAGGTGTGACCACCCTTTCTGCAACTGGTCGCGCCATACGGTCACGTCGTCCGTCGTGCCTTTGCGCCAGCCTACGTCCTGTCGCCAGACGATCAGGTCGGTGATGAAGTTGATATTGCCGTCCTGGTCGCTGCAGGCCACCGTGGGACGCGAAGGGTCGAGGGCGTGTGCCGCCGCGTTGAGCTTGCCCAGGTAAGGCGTTACGTCGTTGCCGCGCGTCCAAAGCCGCGAAAAGATACCCCACATCACCACCGAGGGGTGGTTGTAGTTTTGGGCAATGATCTCCTGCAACTGTTGCAGGCCGTTCTGTTCGAACTGCGGGGTGGCGTAGTAGGCCACGTCGCCCAGGAACGAGGAGCGGTGGAACGGCGCATCGACCCATACCAGCATGCCCAGCTCGTCACAACGGTCGTAGAGGTATTGCGCATGGGGCATCACGGCCGAACGCAGGGCGTTCGCCCCGAGGGTGCGGATATGGCCGAGGTCAGCCTCATAGTCGGGCGCGATGAGTGCGCCGCCCGAGATGGCGTTGTCGTGGTAGAGCGTTACGCCGTGTATCGGGATGCGGCTGCCGTTGACCGCAAAGCCGCCCGCCGGGGTGGCTACGATGCTGCGGAAGCCCGTGCGCACGGCGACGCTGTCGGTGACGGTCGCGTCGCCGATGCTTACCGATACCCGGTAGAGGGCCGGGTTGGCGGGACTCCACAACTGCGGGGCGTCGACCGAGAAGGGAATCGTGACGGGTTTCCCGTCGATGCGCGTTTTCTGTCGTTTGGAAAATACGCGGCTGCCGTCGGGCGCTGTGATGTCGAGCGTCAGGACGCAACTGTTCTCCCCGCCGGTAACCAGATGGATCTCCGCTTCGCCTTCGACCCGCTCGTCGCCGACCGAGTTCTGATGTACCAGTATTCCGTCCGAGCCTAAGTAGAGGGGTGATACGGCTGTTTTTTCCGTAAGGATCAGCTCCGCTTCACGGTAAATGCCTCCGTAGAGATTCATGTCCGTCGAGGTGGGAAGCACGTCGTCGCAGTAATTGTTGCTGACGACGACCAGCAGCGCATTGTCGGAACCGAACCGTATCTTGTCGGTGATTTCGAGCGCAAAAGCCGTACCTCCGCCCTTGTGCCCGCCGACATAGTAGCCGTTGACGAAGACGTCGGCCACGCTTTGCACGCCGTAGAATTTCACGAATAACCGTTTGGTCGCCCATTCGGCCGGGATATACATGTCGTTCTGGTAGTTGGCCGTTGTTTCGAGGAAATATCCGGTGCCTCCCGTATCTGTATCCCAGGTGTGGGGCAGCGTAACATGTCGGGCGTTGTCGCTGCTGTTCTCCGACTTGAAGAAGAAACGCCATCCCTCGTTCAGGGGGAAATACCTCGCGGGCCTGTGTAGAGGCGCAGATGGCGAGGAGCAGGAGTGTCGCTATGTATCGTTTCATTGTCTCGGATGGTTTTGGTGTCCTGATGCAAAGATAATACAACGCCGGCTCAAAATCAAATTTTCCGCTGCGGGCGCCGCTTCCGTGCTGTCGGTATCCGGAGTCGGCTGTCCGGCGTTATTCGGGGCGGAATGTATGTCGGGATATACGTACGGCGTGTTTGTCGGTTGAGTGGTGTGCATTCGTATTGGGCCGTTGCGTGATTGTAGAAACACTGCCGGGTCGGGCGCGAGCGGATATTAGGACAGGGTCGGTCATTGCGGGCCGCCTGCCGCGCGTGATGCCCGCGAGAGGAAGATCGGAAGAGTTCCCGTGAAGGTGATCTTGCCTTCAGCGTGATCTCCTCGGCCTGACCGAGAGCTATGGTTTCTCGATATCGAGCGTGCCAGAACCGCCTCTATAGCCGCCAATCCAATAGTCGAAGAACTTGGCGTCGCCGTCGGTGTTGATCGTCGGGAGATTTACGGAACTGAATCACGATACCCTTGTTAACCGTTCCGGCTTCGTCGCCATAGGTGACCTTCCATGCGTTATCGGCTTGAACCGAGGCCTTGAACAGGTCGTACTGAACTTTTGTGAGTTTATTAGCTCCGGCAGCATCGAAGACGATGTTCTGGATAAGATAAGCGCCATGAGTGTTCGAGTAAATCGAATAATTCCATGCGACTCGGCATTGAGGTTTTCGATGGCGGGCAGCTGGAAGCGCTTGAGGGTGGTCGTTGCGGTATAAACATCGCCATTGTTTGTTGCAATGTTCTTAGTTCCGTCAACAGCGTGGATGGCGGTTTTAACCTGATCCTCGATGGTTTTTTCCTACGTTGGAGGCAACACCCTCCTCGATCGTGATTTCGACGAGTTGTCCTTTAGCCGCGGCATCTTTCATCGGCTCGGCGGGATCGAAAGCAACCTTCGTCATACCCGAAGCAACGGTCCAAGAGTTGCGGGTGTAAACAGGCGTTGCATCAAGCTTTTACGTCCCATTTGCCCTGCTCTGCAGCTTTATCGAGCGAAATGATAAGTCTCCCATTTTGTAAGCGAAGAGGTATCCGTCGAACATGGTCAGCGGCTCTTTCTGGTTGTAGATCATTTCGTACGCGGCGCCGTCAGTGGGGAACTCAACGAATTTTTTCTTCGCCTTCACCTTCTTCCTTGGCAAGGACGATATTGTCGATAACGTTGTCGTCGTCACCTATGGTAGGAATGTAGGCAGTCGTGTATTCGATGCTGGTGTCGACCGAGGAGTCTTCGGCAGTCGACGATTTGCTGATCACCTTCAGTGCGATAGCATAAGTCTCGGCGTCTGCAGAA
>VOFB01000020.1_pt1 | contig 23634 bp, 27 predicted proteins | sample 5384141 | NCBI WGS metagenome assembly VOFB01 (sample SAMN12384721, study PRJNA508395) | human gut metagenome | isolation source: healthy gut A | host: Homo sapiens | reverse complement strand
GGTAACAAGTACGTCGGTCAAGCGGTTTACGGTTTCCATGTCGCCGCCTGTCGTTACCCATACCATTTCCGCGAACGGCTGCGTGATTGCTCCGGTTACAAGGTTTACCTTATCCTTGCTGATTTCGCCGGACGGGAGTATAATACCCTTGTCAAAAGTTCGTTTTTCATGTCGTCCTCCTATAATCTGTGGTGCTAAAATGGTGCCCGGTCTTACAAAAACACCTTATGCGGAGATACGGCAAGATAAATGACGATACGCGGAAAACCTTGATTTTAAGCCATTTTCGCAAGGTTTTATAAACACTTGCGCGGGCTTATAAGAAGATTTCCGTCTATCAAATCAATAAAAAAAGCTTCCACCTTACGGCAGAAGCATTTCTTTGGTGGGCCATCCAGGACTTGAACCCGGGACCAAGCGGTTATGAGCCGCCAGCTCTGACCAACTGAGCTAATGGCCCTCATGATGTCAGATACCTGTTTAGTATATCACAATTTTACCCGCTTGCCAACACTTATTTTCGGCAACACCGCACAATTCCCGCCTTGCGGCTTAAGCACCGCTCCGGCAGCTGCGGCACGGCATCTGCGTTGCCAAAATGCTCGATAAGACATCCAGTATTATCTGCGCTTTTGGCTTGGCATCTGCCGCACCTCGCTCGCCGTATCGGCACTTAGAATTATGCGGTATTGCCTTTCGTTTTCGGCGCATATGCTGGGGTGTATGGCAAACCGGCAAAGGAGTGGTATCATGCGCATATTCTTATCAACCTTGGGGGTGTTTTTCCTTATGTCATTTCTTTTCATAATGCCCGCCGTATTGGGGCCGTCTACCACGCCGCAGCCATCCGCAAGCCCGGTGCTTTCCGCTGCACCCACTCCATCCCCTGCTGCCGCGCAGGAGATTCGCGCCGTCTGGGTCAGCTTTCTGGAATGGCAGCATACCGATTTCAGCAGTGAATCCGCTTTCCGTGCCGATGCCACCGCCATCATGCAGAACATTGCCTCCCTTGGGGCAAACACCGTTTTTGCCCATGTGCGGCCCTTTGGAGATGCCCTGTACCCCAGCCGGTATTTTCCGTTCAGCCACCTTTGCACCGGCACCCAAGGGCAGGACCCCGGTTTTGACCCGCTTGCCGTGCTGGTAGAAACCGCCCATGCCCAGGGCCTTACGCTGGAAGCCTGGATCAACCCCTACCGCCTGCAGGCCAACGGAACCCCGGCTGAGCTCTGCGCACAAAGCCCTGCTCTGCTGCATCCCAACTGGGTCAAGCACACTGCAACCGGCCTGTATCTGGACCCCGCCAGCATCGAAGTCCAGCAGTATCTGGCCGATTCCATCCGTGAGCTATGTACCAATTATGCCATTGACGGCATTCATTTTGATGATTACTTTTACCCCACTACTGCCCCGGATTTTGATGCCGACAGTTATGCCGCAAGCGGCAGCACCATCTCGCTGGTCGATTGGCGGCGGCAAAATGTAAACGATCTAATGCGGGCCTGTTACGCCGCCGCCCATGCGTTCAATGTGCGGTTTGGGGTTTCACCGCAGGGCACACTGAGCGGCTGCCGCGACGGCCAATACAGCGATGCCGCGCTCTGGCTGGCCAAGCCAGGCTATTGTGATTATCTGATCCCGCAGCTGTACTGGGGCCTGAACTACCGCAAAAATGGTTCCGATGCCCTGTCACTTGGCCGCCTTGCCGCCGAGTGGCTCTCGCTGCCGCGCACAGAATCCGTTCAACTGGCATTCGGCCTTGGTGCTTACCGTATCGGTGACGGTGACGAGGGTGATACCTCCGGTCCCGGCACCGAGTGGTGCACCGGCCACGCCATTGCAACCCAGGCCACCACGCTGCGCTCCCTCGGTGCCAGCGGCGCTGCCCTCTACCGCTATGATTTTCTTTTTGCCAACACCCTCTACCCCACCCTGGCGGAACAGGAGATTGCGGCGCTGCGGGAGGTTTGGGGATAGATTGTCGGTACCCGCACTCACTTATTGTTGAGTTCGTATAACGCGCTGCTGCAAACTATTGCCATATACCACGACGCGTGCTCCATTTGTAGTGGCCGATGCTCACCATCGGCTCGCCTGAGCGCCCGCTTTGTGTATTAGCTTAAAATTCTGCCGCTACTTTTCCACATCCGTAGGGAACGGTCTTGACCGTTCCGGAGCATTTGGACGAATCTCCCTTGTGGAATATTATTTATAGGTTTCGGAAGGGCCAAAATCGTTCCCTACAAATCATTTTATAATTGGCCGCCAACATTAAAACTCCCTGTAGAGCGTGGTCACCCGACCACGCCACGGCCTGCTGTACCGCACATCAAAAATCCGCAACGAACCCTGCCCCATCCGTAAGGCGGAGTACCCTCACCCCGCCGTTTACCCCAATTTTCCTCTATGCTAAAAATTTCGCAACAAACTACCATCAAACTTATTGTTGCCATAAACACTCTTGCAAACTTGCACTTTTTTTATTTCAAGGCCCTGCCTCTCCCCAACGCCTCGCCTTTCCACACCCGCCACATTCCCGGGGACTCTTCCGCGGGCTAAGGAACGCCGCACTGTGGCGTTCCTTACGGCACTTACGTGCCGCCGCCCTGTTCGAGTATCCCTGACGGTCGAGTATCCCTGACGGTGCACCAGATCGTGCCTTCTTGAAATAGAGCAACAAAAAAACGCCCTACACTTTCGTGTAAGGCATTCTTTGGTGCACCATCGGGGACTCGAACCCAGGACCCACTGATTAAGAGATATGGTATCCTTGTTCCCTATCTTTCCACAACTTTGCAAATCGTTGATTTTACGCGATTTTAATAGGATAATTTAGGGCTTTGCTCCCCCTCGTGCCTTAATTTGCCCTATCTTTCCGCGTCATACTTGAGCAGAACTTGAGCAAGATTCCTTGAGCATATTCTCCAAACTTGCTTGTACTCGTCCAATCGCTTCCATCTGGGTGCTATCAAATACCTTGGCATAGATGTTCAGCGTTGTCGAAACATTCGCATGGCGCAGAATCGTCTGCACCGTTTTGGGGTCTGCGTGTGTCCGAATCAACAGCGTTGCACACAGGTGCCGCAGCGAGTGTACCGTGACATGCGGCAAGCCGTTGCGTTCCGTCAGCTTATCCAGCCATTCATTGATTGTGCTCGGATTTAGCGGCGTGCCATCATCTCCAACGAACAGACATTCCCACTCGCCGCGCCATGCGTCACCATACATTGCCTTGTGCTCGTTCCACCACTGGCGGTATTCCGCAAGAACTTCTGCCAGCATAGGCGACAACGGCAAGTCCGCTTTGCTTTCCTTGGTTTTCAGTTTGCCAAGAATAAGCCCCTCGCCACTCTTTTCTTTGAGCTGCTGCGCCACATGTACAATGCCCTTGCCTAAATCCACGCTGCCCCACGTCAAGCCACACAGTTCACCCTTGCGCAATCCCAGATAAATCAGAATCAGCAGCGCCGTTTTGACGCGAATATCCTTCTCGCGCATGACGGCGCGAATGAAACGAGCGCTTTCTTCCTCGGAAAACACATAGATTTCCGCGTCAATTTTCGGCGCACGAACGGCGTCAATCGGGTTATCGGTCAGCAGCTTGTGCTTTTCCGCGTAGTGGCAGACCGCGCGCAAAAAGCGATGCACGCCATTGATGGTCGTGCTGGAATAGGGTGATTTCCGCACTTCCAGCTTGAACGCTTTATCCACAGCGCATTGCAGCACCTTTGCCATTTTATCCGCACTTTCCAGCGATACGCGGCAGCCCTTGCAGGCAATCTGCACCGTGTCAATGCACAAGCCCGCCTTTTCCGCAAGTACCTTGTAGGTCATGCCCTTTTCTTTGCGGATTTTATCAAGCTCCGTTGCCGTCACACAGTACGTCCGCTTGGCGTCCGGTTCCCGCATGTCGGCATAGATACGCTCGATTTGATAGGCTTTCAGTGCCGAAATCGGCATATTGCCGATATCGTCCTCCACAACGCGCAGCATATACTCGTACCACTCTTTTGTCTTGTACTCCATTTCCGTGTTGCGAATATACTCGCGCGCCACATCGGACAGCTTCGTTCTGGCATCAAGCGCAGCGCGTCCCTGCTTCACTTCGTTTTCAAAAATTACCGCCTGCCGTTTTGCTTCTTTTTCAGCGGCCTTTGCGGTCATCCCTGCGGGCGGCTGCCACGTTTTGGAGCGTGTCCGCTGTTTTCCATCGGCGCTCTGGCTCAAGAACACCCGGAACTGGTATACCGTTGTTTCTTCGCTTTTCGTGCGTTTTGTAATATTCATGTTATTCTCCTAATAATAAGCGCCCGTCCTGACACCAGAACGGGCGCTGCGTAAATTATGCGCTGACAGTCAGATAGTCCATCAGATTCTGCCAAGATACCAAAATTTTACGCCCGGTGCGGACGGCAGGGAGCTTCTGCTCCTCTACCCAACGGCGCAGGGTCTTTTCCCCCACGGGAATGCCCTCCTCCCGGCAGCGCGCGGCAGTGTTGCGGATGGTTGCAATATCAGCGTATTTCTTGTTGGTGTTTTTCATGGTAGATACCTCCTAATATAGATAGTGAGATACCACCACATCGCAGCGGCTGTGCCCCATCTGCTGGGATACCGCCAGTAAGATACCTTTATCGTAGGCTTGCCCTTTGCGTTCCGCTCTGCAATAGTACATGTTCCCCGTTGCTGTACCCCGTTCCGCAAAATAGCGGTACAGGTCTTGCGCGTACTGTGCTCGCAGATAATGCAGCGGCATATCCTTGGGCAGCGCCGTCAGCGGCAGCAGGTATTTGCTATTGCTGGGCTTTGCACTGTACTTGGCGAAGATTTTCCGCACACGGTCTGCATAGTCGGGCAGTACAAGCGCGTCGCGCTCTTTTCCACCCTTCTCACGCAGGTGCACACGCAGGTTTCCTTCCGTATCTGTTCGCAAACCGTCCGCCGTCAAGCCCCGCAAGCCGCCCCGCCGGGCACCACAAGCACGCGCCAATAAGCGGGCGTCCTCGTGGTGTTCGGCGTGGTAGCGGTCATTGCTTGCGCTTAGTGTTCGCCCCCGCGTTATATCGGCGCGGTGGCGTATCGGCAGGCTTTCGACCCCGAACAGTTCTTGATAAGGCTGCGCGTACACGGCGCACAGTGCATAAACCCTCGTGCGTATCGTCCACACTGACAGGTTCCGTGCTATCATGTCCGCGTAATAGGCTGGCAAATGCTCCTTGCATTCGGCAAGGTTGCGGCAGCCGTATCGCTCGGCAATCCAGCACAGCGCTGTCTTGGCTTGTCTTGCATAGGTCGTTAGCGATGTGGTAGCGTATAGCCCCGTGATGGTCTTGTACGCGGTATGGTTATCCTGCGCTGCTTTGCGCGCGGCCTGTTTGTCTTTGTGCTTGCTCTGGCCGCGTTTATCACGCAGTGCCAGTGCCTCGTGCACCTCATGGGTCAGGCGCTTTTGCACACGATGGGAAATCATACCGGGTACACCTCATTTTTCGCGGGGGCTAAGGCTACCCACCACTCTTGACCGTATCACCCCACGGCACGGGCCTGTAAGGTTTAGGACAAGCCAAGGACGATTGCACGCTCGTCCAAGGAAAGCGCGCCCGAACCGTTCGGGCAAGGATGCTGTATCTGCTGCCTTAATGCAGATACTGCGATACATAAAATTGCGTCAATGCGTTACAATGTACTTACCAGCAGTGCGTACTGCCGGGCTGTCGGGCTGCAATATTTCTTGCGGGTCGCCACGCACCGTGCCAACGTACTGGCGGCGGCGCTGTGGGCAGACCCGATTGCAAGCTCCAATGTTACGGGGTACGGTATCGCCGCAAGGCGGTGCCGTATTTCTGTGATTTTGCGCCTGCTGCCCTTGGGCGGGCATTCCTGCCGTAAAGCTGCAAGCGCTGTCGGGCTATCCATACATAACATGGCTTCATCCATGCCGTGCAGGTAGCACAACCCCTGCACGGCCAGTTTGACCGCCTGCAAGGATAACCCCTTGTTTGTTTTTTACTTTCTGGGCCATGGCTTTCACCAACCGCCCGTTTTCATCTATCACCACATATGCGGTTGCTGCTGCCCCGTTATGCGGTCCTGATATTCACCAACGTACACCCGGCAGGTCATGCTTTTGCCACCGCCTGCCGCTTATAATTTTTTCGCTGGACGTTTTGTTTGCGCGCCAGTATTTCATCTGCTTCTTGCTCCGCTGCCGCCGCAGCAGCTCTGACTGCGGCAAGCATTGTTGTTACTTCCTGTTCCGTTAATTCCATCTGCTCAATGTGGTAATATTCGCCGCAGGAGCAGATATGCCCTTCTGCATCCCGTTCCCCTAAAGTGCAAGTAATCGAGAACATCGCTCGATGCTCCGCCGTTGGTGTTACCAACAGCGTCCGCACATAGCCATAACCATCTTTGCGGTATCCCTTTTCCGCACACTTTTCAGGGCTGATAATATCTACCGCGGTCAGTGTTACATTTCCTTGTGGTACATCCTGTTCCATTGCCATCAATCGGTCATTTTTAACTTTGCAGCATAATTTTTTAACCTTATCTCCATCTGCAATATGCTGCAATCTAATCATCACCGCCCCTGCAAGATAGGCAGGCAGCACATATAGTGTGCTATCATTGCGGCTGACAGTAAAGATGGGCTTTGCGTGGGGTGCGGCCTGTGACTGTTTGTAGTTCGTTTTCATTGTTTTTGCTCCTTACGTTTGTTATTATTTTTATGAAATAAAAAAGCGCAAGCCAAACAGACGCACATTTCGGTGCGTTTATTCAGCCTGCGCTTTTATACCGCAGGGTACACCTTGCACAGAGTATGGCAAGGCATAGTTGTATCAATAAATTTGGTGGTTATGCCTTTACAGCATAATTGTTAATCGTTCGGCTTGCGCCGTTTATGTTATCTATCTACATTTTTATTGTATGCTGTTCGCACAGCCCGTCAAGGATAATATCAAAAAAATTTTATTTTTTTATCCATTATTTTTTCATCCTATCATCGCAGTAAATCAAAAAATGGCTGTCTGATATCAGACAGCCACTTCACTTTTTTCAAAAAATTCCAGCTATATTTTAACTGATAATAATTCCTATACAGCAACGAAGAGTTAGAGGCAATCGCCTTCCGGAGGACAACTGTTGTCAGCTCGACCTTCAATCACCTTACCGCCATTTGCGCCACTGCCATCCGTGTAATCTCGATTGTCAGGTTGAGGCTCTGCAGGAGCTGGGTCAGGCTGAGGGTCAGGTGCAGGTACAGGTTCGCTCGGCTGGACAGGTTCCGGGTCCGGTACGGGAGCAGGAGCAGGATTACTCGGAGCGGCAGCCGCTGCTCCGCTGTTCGAACTCCTACCAGTGTTTCCAGAATTGCTCTTACTGGAGGTCTTAGTGCTCGTGGAAGTGACTACCTTTTTAGCCTGCACAGTTACTGCATACGCTGCACTTGCATCAGGGTTGCTATCACTTGTTGCAGTGATTGTGGCAGTGCCTGGAGCAACGGCCGTAATCTTACCTTCAGAGTCAACAGTTGCAATTGCCTTATTGCTGGAGGTCCAAGTCACAGAGGCATTGGTTGCCGTATCGGGAGTGACAGTTGCGGTAACAGTCACAGTATTACCTACCGTGAGCACGCCCTCTGTCTTATCGAGAGTAACACTCTCCACGTTCGTGGTAACTGTAACTTTGGTCTCGGCTTTCAGGTCCTCAGGAACAACGCCGAACGCGGAATCCATTGCTGCCAGGTCTTCAGGCATCGTGGCCACGCTGTCGTCAGTTTCTTCAGAATCTGCTGCTTCAACTGCAACAGCACTCAGTTCCGAGGCATCAGCGTCTTCGGTTTTCGCAGTGACATAGGTTGTGATGGTGCATTCGCCATTAGCAACTGCAGTCACTTTACCGGTTTCATCAACGGTCGCGATAGATTCGTCACTCGATTCGTACGCAAGTTTGACATCAGTTGCGTCTGCGGGAACCAGCTTAGCGTCCAAGTCCTTGGTGTTCTCGCCATTAGTGACGAGGTCAATAGACTCAGGTGCCGCGACACCGGTGGGAGTGACGACAACTTTGATGTGAGTGCTCGCGGCGATGTCGGCGTCCTTTACGGAAGCCGTAACGTTCGCCTCACCGGCCGCCACTGCAGTAACAGTACCGGTCTCATCAACCGTTGCAACACTCTCATCGGAGGAGGTCCACTCAATGGTGAGCTTTTCGGCAGCCTTGGCTACTTTCTCATCCGTTGCAGCACTTTCACCGGTTGCAGCAGTCTCAGGAGTTACGGCCGGAGCATCGTCGGTGCCGTACACAACAGGCAGGGTAATACTTTCACCCTTCTCCACCATCGCAGACTCCGGAACCGCGATGTTCGTGATTTTCACGCCGCACCCTGCCAGCGCCACCGCCATGATAATAGCGGTGGCCGCCAGAACAATTATCTTTTTCTTCATTGGTTGGTTTATCCCTCCTGAACAAAATAGTGATAAAGTGAATTATATACTTTATCCTGTGTTTCTGCATTCCAACGCGTATATTTATCGTCTGGATAATCCGCATCCGCCACACTGGTCAACTTCCACGCGGATGTAGGAACGCCGTCCCGTACTTGCACGATTGTCGGCGCGCCGAGACGCTTTTCACCAACAGGCAGCGCATTTCCTTCGGAATCTGTGACCGTGTAATCCACCGTATACTCGTCCAGCCACACCAACAGTTCCGGGTAGCCTTCTCCTGCCGGGGTCGTCAACACTGGCACTCCCGCCGCCGCATCATAGGTATAAACATCCCGGTACTTGTCAAGTGTACAGTAATACAGACTTGTATCTGTCGCTTCGGCAGCGTCCAGCAGCTCCGGCATCAGGTTGCGGCAGTATGGGCAGGTCGGATACGCCAGCACCAATATGCCGTCTTGCAGTGTACAGGCTTCCAATGCTGTCACTCCCTGCACGTTGGCATATGCCGGAACGGTGATTGCCTGCAATGTGTGTTCCGAACCAGCAGGCTTGCCGTTATAGCTCTCATACTCTCGCTTGAGCGTCATACCTGGCGACAGCCCCCACAGGAGCACGCCGCCGGTAATGGCTGCCAGTACCGTACCTGACAGTACCTTGCGGGTCAGTTCAAACATAATCCGCCAGCTTTCCTGTTTTTTGGCTTTAATTTCCTGTTTGAAGATACATGTCCAGCATGAAAATGCAACCAAAAGTATTGCAGGGTGTTCCGCTTTCGGAATTGAAAGTACCGTGTTAGTACCCTTTCATGGTGATGTTTGAATGTCCCATGTTATTGCAGGGTGTTCATTCCTTTGTTTGGTATGTATGTCTGAATGAGTGCGGTGTGATGTTTGGTAGCTGGTCTTTATGTGTCTTGTTATATTTCTTCACAAGTCCACGTAACATACTTACATAGTTACCAGCCACTTTAGGGAAGCCCTTTTGGTTTAGGAACAGGAAATTGCTGTAACCATTGATAACGATAGGCTCTGCCTTTCCTCTGTTCTGTAACACTCGCTTAAAGGCTTGATAGGCTCTTTCTGTCATTGGAAGCTGGCGTTCTCCTTTTTTGGTCTTAGGTGTTTCAATGTAGTAGCCGATTTCAGTATCTTTCAATAGCTGGTGGTCTACATTGATGATACGGTTTGCCATATCAATATGGACTGTCAGACCGCAAAATTCAGAGATACGAAGCCCCGTTTCCAGAAGAATAACCACTTCATCATAATACTTGCTGTACGTCTTGTCCTGTTCCATAAAGGCAAGCATTTTTTCTTCCTGCTCTGGCGTGAGAATGACTTTAGGTTCTGAATTATCTTCCAGAACGTCGCTCAATTTGAAGCTGAAAGGATTTTTCCTGATACAGTCGTCCTCAATCGCCATATAGAATGACGCTTTCAGTGAACGCTTGTAATTGCTAATCGTCTTGTAGGAAAAGCCATTCTCATACATTCGCATAGCCCATTCCTTACCGTCCGATAGCTTCACCGTATCAATGCTCCTTACACCCAGAGGGTCGTTTTCCAGAATTTTCATAAGATACTGGCGACCTTTTTTCTGTGTTGCGTTTCACATTCTTTCTCTGGCTGTTCTTTTTTGCGTAGAGCTGGCAGACTGTCATTTTCCCGTCTATGGTATTGATACCGTCGGCAAGGTCTTTCTTGATCTGCTTTTCTTTTTCTCTCAACGACAAATCTTCACGTTTCCCAGTGGGTGTCTTGTCTGTCGGAACAAGTTTCCAAGCATACTTAAACTGTGGTTTCCCGTATATATCGGTATATTTGTAAACGTATCTTCCGTCTTTTCTCTGGCTCTCTCCAAGTCGTAAATTGCGTCCCTTATTGTCTTTTCTCTTTACATTAGACATAGTGCGAAGCTCCTTTCCGTCAAGGAATGAGCCGTTGATACGCTATACTTTATTATACCATATCTACGGCTCGCTGACATTAGATTTCGTCTAATGTATCAATGATTTTTTCAAACTGTTTTCGCTTAATCTGCACACGGTTTCCGTTGACAATCACCCAGCCAGCGTCGAGATTTTCCTCTGCCAGCTTACGCAATTTCTTTTCCCCGATACGGAAGTATTTTGACGCTTCCTCAATCGTCAGCGTGTACTTCTCCCAGATAGGCACATCAGTATTGTTCATGTTATGCACCCCCTTTACTGTGTGTCTTTTGGAAGCAGACAGACGGCTCTGGAAAAGCTCCGCTGGTATCTCAACCAATCTCATTCCTATGAGCAAAACCACCTTTGGGACGTATCATTATTCTGTGAATACAGGTCGTGGCAAAGCGACTTTTCCAACGGTCGCTCTCAGATCACTGCATGGGTCGCTCGCTTCTCCTTATGGAAAAGGTCGTGGCGTACAGTCCCCGTGGCTCGCTGTATCACAAACGTATCTGTCTGCTTTATTCAGTTGTCAAAGAACAGTGACGAAAGCCATAGGCTCTCATTTGTAAACCAGAGGGCAGGACAGGAAAGAGGGATTTCAACAAATCATGCCCTGCCATAATTGCTTTATTCTTCTGTTGGAACTGTACCAATATCGAAGTCTAAATTCATTTTGATAATAGCTTCTCTGATACGTCCTTTAAGCGCCATATCTACTACGATATAAACATTACCGTATTCATCATACAGAGGTCGCAAACAGCATTTTGATATGTACGGGTCATAAAATGCCAGTATTCTTTCAATAGACTGTTCATTTCCGTCCACAGCAGATGAAATAAGTCGATAGGGTGGAAGTTTGTACCCTTTTTTCATGTTTTATTCACGCTCCTTTGTCAGTGTTTTCTTTAAATTTTGTAAAGCTCTGTAACGGTTTTTAAAACTCCTGCTCTGGAAATTTTCTGTGCTTTTGCAATTTCTGTATCGCTCATTTCCAGAAAGTAGTACATCAGAAGATTTTCACGGTTACGTTCCGATAATTGCTTTAATGCTTCTGAGAGTTCTTCATCAAGCACTCGGATTTCAACACCGCATACCTCAAACACGGTATAGTCACTCATGTACTCGTCCCATACAGCCAGCTTTTCAACAACGATTTCTGGAAGCTCACAGAAAGGAATTTCTTTATCCTTACGACGTTTTAATTCCTTTTTATAATTCCAGATAACGCCTTTAACAGTACGTTTGAGCTTACAGTCAAACTGACACTGGATTGTTTTTTGGAAGTCAGACGGTTTCATCATCTCACCCCCTCTCTGTCCAGACGTAAAAGGTATCTATCCCTCTTTCCGCCCCACATCGGTACAGGAGTGGGTGATTTGCTAACCTGTATAAGAAAGAAATTCAAAAAATATTGAACTTCTCATAAATAACAAAACAGTCAATCAGCACATGAATGTACCAACAGACTGTTTTTGTTATGTTTACGATATGAATTTTTAACTCATGTTTAAGGCGTGCTGACTGAATAACCATTGTAAGGCGGTTATTCAGTTGTGAATACTGGCGTGTTCGCTGATACGCAATCATAGCACAACCCCCCTTATTCAGAGCTGTACCGTGAGTGCAAAAGAAAAGGACAGCTCTGGTTATCCAAAACCGTCCTAATCAAATTGAAAGACATGGAAAAAGATATTACCCTAGAACGGTTTTTTTTTTATTTGCCGTCAAGGTAATATTGATATGAATTATTAACGCATAATATATGCGTTTTTAACACATTCTAATCATGTGCCATGAAGTATAAACTCATGACAGGTGATTTAAAATGAGGAAAAAGAAAGACACGCACAGCTTTGATTTCCGTCCGCTGGGACTGGCAATCAGAGAAGCGAGAGAGAAAGCTGGGCTTTCCCGTAATGATTTAGGCGATAAGGTCTTTTACGGAGAACGTCATATCGCAGATATTGAGAATATAGGGAAACACCCCAGCTTCCAGTTATTTCATGATTTAGTGACAATGTTCCATATCTCTGTTGATGAATACTTCTATCCGCAGGAGGAAGCGGAAAAATCTACAATCCGCAGACAGATAGACGTATCGCTTGATGAACTGACAGATGAAGAACTCAAAATCATTCAAGGAACGATTGACGGTATCATGAAATACAAGGGAACGGGAAGCAAATAGGCTTCTCGTTTTCTTTTTCCTCTCATAAGCTATCCTGCTGATCTGCTCCGCAGAAAGCAGGATTTAATGAAAAGAGCCAATAATCTGCAAGAGTAATTCTTACAAACTATCGGCTCTGCGTCTTAGCGTCTGGCTCTTTAATAATTTTTACTATTCCACGATTTATATTGATTAAAGTTTCATGCTTGCATTTTGGACAGAATAAAGGGAAATTTATCAATTCTGTATCTTTTCGCACTTTAACTCGTGTCTTACTATTGCAAATAGGACATAATATCCATGATTGCTTTTCCACGGCAACACCACCTTTTATTTTAACGGAATACAAAATTCACACAAATATAATGAGATTTTCGAGAAAGCATATCGCTCAATTATCGGTTTCGTATAGTCAACTGGCAAATCGGAAGTTAATGTGTCAATATTCTTCCAAAAATTTGCTACATCATTTTCTGTATGTGGAACCTCAAATATAGCGTAACGCCCACTATCAATATTACGAATAGGCAAATCACAATGAATATCCTTGTCAGTGATAATCATTCCCACGTCATATCGCTGTTCATTTTCTGGCGTTGATAAAGGATTGTCCAAAGCTATACCTAGTACCGTTATATCATCTTTGAATAAATCATTATTCTTTAAATAGTTCTTTAACTTTTCCATTAGTTGCTTATTTCCAGCACCATACTTACCAGTTCTGCGTATATATGCAATTTTAATATCTTTAAATTCTTCAATAAACAAGTTATGACCTCCCATATTTCAATCGGTATCAAGCTTGATAAAGCAATGGTAAGGGCAATTAAAATCTTTTTCAAGATATTTTTTAAAATGCACCACAACTTTTTTAAAAGGTAAGTTCTTCCTGCTGATCTGCCTCGCAGGAAGCAGGAAGAAAACTTAAATTTTCACCTTTTTGGTAATTGTGTAAATATATTCTTCTGGCGTAGGCGTTCTGTTTCCAAAATATTTTTTGAATTTTGCCTGTACCTCTGGGTCTGTACTGTTCATAGCTTCGTCAATGGTAGCCAGTATTTCTGCCCTTAGTTCCGATACAGGAACACCGCTTGCCTTTGCACCAGCTTTTAAGATTTTTTTCATATCTCGTTTTTTTAGTCCTATCATAAGCTCTCCTTTGTATTTAAAAAGGGTACAACTACTTTCAACCACTCGTCAGGTAAATATATTGCTAAATATCCATGATTATATCCTTTAGCTTCGTATATTTGACATGAAGGAACTAATTTTTTAAAGAGTTGTGCCGACTCCTTTACACATTTCATTTCCTTTGAACCATAACAATACATAATTTGTGCTTTCGTTTTGGAAATCTCTTTTTTTAATTGATATTCTGCCATGTATGTACGATACATAGTATAAAGCGTATTTCTCTTTAATAAGGGCATATCATGTATATAGTAATTTTCAATTTCTTTTGGAAATCTCATATTAGGAGACAATCGTAGCAAAACCATTTGACATTTGCACGAAAATCTACTAAACATCAATCCCCCAAAAAGCTTTACTGTAGCAATACAGAATTTTTCCAATTTAGGTTGTGGATAACAAATACTTCCATCTATAATAGCCTTTTGACAAATATCAGCTTTAAGAGAAAGCATTTCTATCACAATCTGCCCACCTAAAGATACACCACAAAGCAAAAAAAGCTGTCCATTACAATTTCGATTTATATACGAGATTAGTTTTTGAGCACTATCTGTTGTAGAGACATATTCTGTATTATACTCTTCTCCATGCCCATCTAATGTTGGCAGAATAACATGATATTCTTTAGACAATACTTTTGCTTGTCTTAAATAATTCCACCATGAATTTCCACCGCCATGAATTAACATAATATGCGGATTTTCTTTATCTCCGAACTCATGAAATTTCATTTATACTCCTCCTCAAAAAATCTGTTCTGTAATATTTTCTAATAGCTTTTTTACTGTACTTTCAATTTCTCCTTTAACTAACAAATCGCTATTTTGCAAACAGAGATTAACAAGCTGTATAAAATTTATAACAGCATTAAAGTTAATATTTTTCTTTGGTTTATCTATATACATAATATTTTTTTTTATAGAAGTTCGTATGTTTTCAAAAGATTGGCTTCTATCAGCTCTTAAAAGAATAGTCGTTAAGTCATCTCTCGATAAATATCGAAAAATATTACTTTCATCTTTCAGAAAAAAGAATGAATATAAATCTATAAAGTCAGATTTTGTTATTTTTCCATTACATTCTAAAATTTTAAAAAACGATTTTGCAAGTTGTGTTGCGAATCTTCCATAATAGATAATATTAAATCTTCTTTTGAGTTATAAAAATTGTAAAATGTACCTGTTGATATACCCGTCGTTTTTGCTAACTCTCTAATATTAAGCTGTCTATATCCTTTTTCCCCTAATTAAATCAATACAATTTTGTTTTATGATTTTATACAAATACTGTTTCCTTGTTTCCGAAAAAATTTTAGGCATATTTTTCTCCTTTAAGTGATAAAATGAACGATATGTTTATATGTTCATTTTATCACTTTCTAGAATTTATTACAACTATATTTTTAAGTACAAGCTAAAACCTTAATTTATAATTTTCCAGTTGCTATCCTTATGAAGCGTCAGCGCATACTGTGATACCTGTAGTGCCTTTGTCTGGTCGTCAATGAATTTCACCGCAACACTCACTTTCACATTGTCCCCGTCCTTTGTGAATACGGGATTGACAAGCTCGGAAAAGAGATAGTCCCCGTTTATCGGTTCAAGGACGTTTCCCTCTACATAGTAGGCAAGCTCCTTGTCTGTTGCGGTCGGGTACAGCTTGAAGAATGTTTCCAGAAACGCCGTAGCGTCATTGACCGTATCAGCGTCCACGCTGTTATCGGCTTCCTGTGCCTTTGGTTCGTAGCTGGATTTTTCCATAGCAGGGGCGAGGGTCGGGTTCTGTATGATTACCATATCCCCGTCAGCGTCCACATGAACGGTCACGGTATAGGTTTCTGATACGTTCCTTGTCTGGTCGCCCTCTTTTATCTGTTGATCTACTTCGTAGGCAACAGTAAAAGCGTTCTCCCCAGACTGTTCTACGTCCCAGATAAGTACGTCCGTGACCGTGGAGCTGGTCGGTATATCCGTTCTCACCGTATCAACATTCAAATCCTGCAATTCCTGTGTCAGATAATTGCTGATAGCCTGTGTCCTTGCTTCGATTGCTTCCTTGCTGTTGCTCCATGTGTAGTAGGACTCCGCAAAGTTCTTCACGAAATTTTCTATCCCGTTGGTATCGTTAAGTCGTAGCTGTATGGTTTCTACCTCATGGGTGGTGTGCTGGTCGATAGCGGTAAAATTCTTATACACCCCAAAGCTCACGCTTGCGATAAGCACCACCCAGAGGGCAATCACAGATTTCTTATGTGTCCCCACTTTCATAGTGCGGATTTTCTTTTCCTTTATCGGTTTTTCTTTCTTCTTGAACATGATATTTCCATTCCTTTCTTTCTATTGCTTAATTCTGCCAGCCCCGATAAGGTGCTGTTGCCAGTAGCTATTGTTCAAATCAGCGTAGCCTATCGGGTCGCCAGCGTGGTACATCTGGTTATTTCCCACATAGATACCGACGTGGGTTACATACGTCCCCGCATTGTAGGTACTGTGGAAGAACACCAAATCCCCAGCCTGTGCCTGTGAAAGCGGGATATGCTGGGTAGCGTCATACTGTGCCTGTGCCGTTCTCGGTAAGGAAATGCCAGCCTTGCCATAACACCATTGAACCAGCCCCGAACAGTCAAAGGAAGTGTTAGGATTGCTCCCACCGTACACATAGTCCCAGCCTTGATATTTCAGAGCTTCATTCATTATCTTCTGTGCCAGCTCGCCCGATACTTGACTGACCGTAAGATACTGGCTGACAAGCTCCACATAGAACATATTGCCGTACCCATAACGCCAGCCACCATTGTGGGCGACAGCGATAGGGTTCGTGTAGGTGACTTTCTTCCCGCCAGACTTGTCACGGGCGAAATTCTCTGCCAGCGTGAAGCTGTGCTTTTTCCCTTCTTAGCCACATAGCCGATATAGCCACCGCCATAGTTATAGGACTGTACCACGACGTTTATATCTTCTATGTCTTGACTTTCTGCTGAAGAAAGCAGGGACGCAAAATACTTGCACCCTGCTTGATTGAGCTTTCTGTATCAAGGGAATTAGGTGGTAAGCCCATGCTCTCGGAACTCTGCATAACGTCCTCGGCTGTCCCGCCACTTTCCACCTGTATGATTGCCAGCAGATAGGGGACGTACTCGGAAATGCCGTACTCTTTAGCGTATTTCTCTACCATAGGCTGATGTTTCAAGACCTCTGCGGACAGGTTCATACCCGTTACCCATGAGGAAGAGCCACCGCCCCCGTCGTCGTCCTCGGCACTGATAAGCACACCAAAGAAAAGCACTATCGCAAGAAGAAAGGGAAACAGACTGCCGATAATGGCGATATGTCTCAGCTTCATTTCTTACGTCCTTTCTTTCCCGTGTTGTTTATGGTCGCTTTCTTAATGTTTCGCTCTTTTCTGGTGGTTTGTCGGTTCAGTTCCACGCCATTTAGCCTAGTCCCGTGTTTCTGTGGTACAGGTTCATCAGATTTTGAAGCCAGCGGACGCTCCTTGACGGATTGTGGCGTGGTCGGCTCGGTATGTACCTTGTCGGTCGTGACAGGACGCTTGATTTCCTGCATTTTTCCTGTGTCTGTCTTAGAAGCGGTGACAGGTCTATCATGAGGACGGGTAGCTCCTGTTGTCGCTGATCCGTCCGTTGTTCTTCCAGCCTGTTTTGCTTCCTGTGCCTTTTGAAGCTCCATACGCTTATCAGCGATATTCTGTCTATGCTGTTGGAGCTTGTCGGCACGCTGGCTTTGTCTGGTTTCCTGCCCCTGCACAATGCCACGCTTGAAGTCGGACACATTTGCTTTTGCCTTTTCCTTTGCGGAGTGTACGGCATAGGCGGTCTGGGTCGGCATATCCTTGATATTCTCCTTGACAGCCGTTGCATTGTCCTTGACCTTGTTTTTCGTATCAAGCACCGCACCCACGGCTGAACCCGCTCGGCTTCCAAAAGAAGCATTTTCTCGGCGTTCTTTTCTGCCCGTACCAGCTCTGGCAGATTTTCCAGAACCGTCATTCATGGCTGTTCCGGCTACTGTACCAGCCACCGCACCAGCGACACTTCCAGCACCGACAGCCCTTGCGATACGGTGTTCCATACGCCTAGCCCTGTGTCGCATGAACAGATACGGGCGACGGAATATCCTGCGTCCCATGCTCTGGCTGTCACCAGCGTTGAGGGAGAACATACTCATAAGGTCGCCCAGCTTCATGTAGATACCCGCAAAGCACACTATCTGTAAGAACGCAATCATAAAGAACGGGTAATCGGTGGATATGTTGTAGAACATACTGGAAATACTGAAAGCCACCGTGACAATGAGCGTTATTCCCGCCCTTGTCATAATCGTATTGAACACTCGGACGATTGCCTGTTTCGCCATGTTCTCATAGCTGGGTATCATGGAGAGTAGGAAGCTAATCGGCAGGAACATGGCAAAGATGATAAATAGTATCTGGGAGAATATCATCATGCCCGTAAGCAGGAAAACGAATATCGTTATCCCCAGATTGAAGATAAGCAGGAAGAACACCATTCCCAGACGGTTGATGACCTGCGGTATTGTCAGATTGTCGTTGTCGTTATCCTCGATTTCCGTTTTCACCACGTCCTCACGGGTCGCCCCGTCGTCTGCTGACGGACTGACCGATACCAGAGCTTCCACACGGTCAGCCCCGATTTCCTCTATATCGCTGTTGCCAAATTGCAGGAGTAGCCACGGCTGTTGTACCTGTATGGAGAACAGGCTGTCCCTTATCAAGTCCACGCTGTCTTTTCCTTGACTGTCGCTGTCGGGGAGCATGATTTTTGTTCCCAAATCCAGCGAAGCCGTGGAAATATCCGAAGAAAAGTCATTGATTTTCTTGATATAGTCGGGAGCGTAGGCGATAAAGGAAGCGGACACGATAAACACCACAACGAAATTGATAACGGCATGTAGTGCCTTGCTGGTTTCTCTCTTTATCAGTCCCGTGTAGGCTACATAGATACCCACAATAAGGATAATGAGAAGCAGGAAGCCCACATAGAAGCCCGTACTTCCGAAGCCGTTTTCCGTCACGCCCGCTAGGGTCTGTATGCTCTTGCCGATACTGTCTGCCATGTCATTGATGAAGTCCAGCTTATACGCCTGCTGGACGACATACCCCGTGGCGTTGCTTAGATACAGGCTGATAGTCCAGATAAAATTGGTGATACAGTAAAGCCCGTATTGTACGGATTTCCCGATACCGTCCAGCCAGTTCCACGGAAGCCAGCCCCAGCTATTGTCCACATAGAAGTCAAGCTGGTAGTTTTCCAGCGGATATTGTGAATACAGGTTGTCCGCATTGACCGTATCATCAACCAGCCCCGTGGCATGAGCCACCGTCCCGAACAGGGAGAGGAACACAACAGAGGTAAAAATGACTATCAGAGCAATCTTTAAAAAACGAAAGAGCTTCTTTCTTGTCAGAAGCCCCTTTATCTTATCTTTCATCACTCCACCTCGCTTTTCACGGGCGGTCTGGTATCAAAGGCGTGCAATAATTCTTCAAAGACAGGGTGTATCTGCACCACGCCCACACGCCCGTACAAATCTTGAAGCAGGCATTGTCCGTTCTCCAAGTCACGAAGTCGTTTCTGGTTGTTCTCGTCGTCCTTGTCGATACCGAAAAATTCAAGGGTCTGCTTTATCTCGTTGATGTCGGTACTTCTAAAGGCAAACTTCAAACCGATATTGTTCTTTAGGCTCTCTTTGGACACGTCCCCAGAGGATTGCGTGACGAAGTACACGCCTGCCTGCATAGCACGTCCCGCACGCACCAGCTTGTTTGAGAGGGTTTCGCCCTGTGCCACATTCAAAAACGCCCACGCTTCATCTAAATCCACGATTTTAAAAATGCTTCTGTCACTGTGAATGAAATCAAGGGCAAAGGTGGAAATGACAATCAGCATAGCCACAGACAGCAGTTCTATGGTCGTGTATTCCTCAAAGGTCGTGTCCTTATCTGGCAGAACAAGGTCGGCAACCTGTATGATATTGAGCTGGTTGTCCAAGCTGATAGCGTTAGACACCGAACCGTCCGAGAACAAAAGCTGTGCAAAGTCATAGTCCGTAAAACTTTCGATATGGTCTGCAATATTGCGGGCAATCGCCGTGTCCTCTCTGCGTAGCTCGTCTATCACATGGAGCAAGCCTCGCTGATCGCTCTGGGTCACGGCTCGCACCGCTTTTCTAAGGACAGGGAACTTCTCGCCGTCCCTAGAGGAAATCCCCGTAAGGAATGTGAGAATGTCTATTGCCAGACTTTCAGCGTCTTTTACGTTCTTCATAATCACGAACGGGTCAAGAAGCCCAGCATTTTCCTTGTCGCTGGTAAGGTTTACGATATTGATTTCATGGGCTATCTCTGGAAGCGTTTCTTTCCAGTTCCCACGCTCGCTCTTAGGGTCAAGAATGACCGCCTGTCCCCAAAGAGAACGGAATAGTAAACGATAAGGTTATTACAGAATGATTTTCCACCGCCAAGCGAACCTACAAAAGCAGAAGCCAGAGCGTTGGTAACTGTCCCTTTCACACCTTGACTGGCAAGAGAGGGCTGTAAATAGACATTTCTTCCCGTATCCACGGAATATCCGATATAGATTCCTGTATTTTCTCCCTAATTGCTGTGTTGCCCCGAAGCCAAGTCCTGCCAGAAAATCACTCTTGACGTATTGCACATAGTCATTGATATAACGCTTGCTGGCTGGAAGAAATTCAGAGTGAAGTCCCAGCATATCCCCAGCAGGTCGCACCAGCTTGGCGTTTAAATCGTCGTAGAAGTCCTTGACCTCATCACAGCGTCGTTTCAGCTCGTCAAGGTCGGGAGCTGATACCCTTATCACATAGGAGAGCTTATACATGCTTTCCTTGCTCTGGTCGAGGTCGGTTTCCAGCTCGTCCACGCTGTCCAATGCGTCCACCACATTTGAGCTGGTTTCGCTTCCAGACTGATAGGCGTGGTTGTCCAAATCTTTTCAGCTCTTCTTTTTATTTCTCACCGTGGAAAGTGCCTTGCGGTTGCCGACGATTTCTACATTCATGCTCGTATCCACAGGGAATGTGAACTGCTGTTGCTGGAAATAAAATATCTCACTGGACGGGAAGTCCAGCTCGCCCAAATCGCATTGACGGTAAAGTAGGACACGAAGCTCTCGCTGTCCTCATGTTCCAGTCGCAAGTATCGCTGGCTTTCCTCTATCAGACAGCGGGTCGGACGGATAAGGTCGTACTGCTTGATAAGCGTTGCCTTTTTCAGCTTCTTCTTTGGAAGCGAATACTCGTAGTCCTCATACGCCACGCCGTCCCTGCCGTAGATATGCTCGATAAGATAGCCGAAGTCGTTCTTGTCCAAGCGTCGGAACTTGAAACGGCGGGAGATTTTATTTTCCAGCAGTTTTTCCATTTTCATGTAGCGGTTGATTTCATCATCTGGCATGGAGATAAAGTCGTTCATCAGCGTATGGTTGACCTCGTTTAGAAATTCCTTGAACGTCAGGAACGCCGATTTCTTCATGCTTTCAAGGCTCACTTTTTCCTCTGTCACAATGAGCTTGAAGCCGATAAAAAGCGGTAGTCCACTTGATTGTCGCCAATTATGGAAACAAGGGCTTCTGTCTGTTCGTCTATCTTCTGTATCGCCACATCACGAAGTCGCCCCGTTACCAGCTTTTTGACTGTTCCTGTATGCTTCTGACGGAGCTTTCCGTTGCTATCTGCAAGGCGTGTATCTTCCCCTCACGGCTCTGTGCGATAAGCTGACGGAAACTGTCATGGACGATAAACTTCTGCTCCGCTGACAGAAAAGAATAGTTATACGGTATCAGCTCATAGTAAGCGAATACCTCATTGTCCTTGTTCCAGACAAGGTTGTTGTCGATATATTTAATCGGGAACATACATCACACTCCTAACCGCCGTGACGGGTTCGCTGAACACTTCCTTTTCCAGCTTCACGGCTTTTCCTGCATAGGTGGTCTTAGGTCGCAGGGCAAATGTAATCTGCGATTTCAAGAAGCTGTAAGGCTTCTTGCCGTCAAAGGTCTTTTTTGCTCATAAACCATGTGAGGGCGACGGAATACCGAAGTATTTTTAAAAATGCCCCCTCGATAAGCGATAACGGCGGTAAGTCCCCAAGAGAATGACGGCAAACCCGTGATGACAAACCACGTTATCTGGGTAAAGGTAACGGGAAACGGAGAGTAAAGTCGTTGATTGCGTATAAGACTTTCTCCACGTTCCAGATACCCGTGTAGCTTTAATCTTCTTCAATTCGTTTCAGCTCCTTTCATTGTAATGGAAAAAGGACAGCCATTTTCAGACTGTCCTTGATAGAAAAGCTGTCAGTAGCGACCTTGCCTGTCGCTGATCCGCCAGCTCTAATATGGTATCTCGCATATCCCACGGCTTGTTTCAATGAATGTCCCCTATGGACAAGTCCCGCCGTATGCTTCATAGTCGATATAGTTCTGCAACGGTAGCGGTATCTGTCCCATACCTGCAACTCGTCAATGAAGTAATAGGCAACGTCGGTCATGTCCTCACAATTAGGATAATAATAAATCTCGTCCTTATGCTCCAGACTTCTTCCAGACTTCCATAGTAGGAAACAAAAGCTCGTTCAGAGAGCGTCCGTGATATAGTCGGGAAGCTCACAAATCATCTCGTACATCTCATTGAGTTCTTGAATGGAGATATACTCCCCGATTTCAATAGGAAGTTGTGGTATCATGGACAGCGTATTCCTCATAATAGCTGTTCAGCCCGATACGCCCGCAACATCTTCCTCGTCGATAGGAAAGAGAACCGTCCCCCGACAAGTTCGCCCTCATTGTACTTGCCAAGATTAGCGATATACACCCTCATGTCGTCCACCACAGGCTTACACCTCTTTTTCTATGGAAGTTCATAGATACCGTGGTCGGTTTCAACAAAGCGTCCGTTGTCGTCAAGATACGCCCGTAGGCTTCATAATCGAAATAGCGGGTGACACTCTCACTTAGGGAAGTAAAGTCTGGGTCATTATTCAATATGTGGCGGGCAACGTCCGTCATGTTCTTACACCATGAATAGTGGATAATATCGTTTCTGTATCGGTACAGTTCGTCAAGGTCGGTGAAATAGCACATCAGCTCCCCGTAGTCCTCTTTCAAGTCAGGGGCAGGCTTTCATAGGTATGGTACAGGTCGTCGAGCCTTTCAATGAGTTGGTATCTTCCTGCACTTCATCAGCGGGAAGCTCCTTTCCCGTGATAGAATAATAGTCTGTATCTATATCATCCCAGCAGTTCTTCTACCTGTTCTGTGTCGATAGGCGAGATTGAACAAAAAGCTCATCGCCGTCAGTCGGCTCTCTGGCTTCAATCTGCACGCATTTCTTCCATGTTTCATCGTCCTTTCTTTGTAACGCTTCCTGTATGACGGCGTAAGGCACACCGGAATACATAGCGTGAAAAATCTTCTAACTGTTTTTAGGGTAGTCGGACGAGCAAAAGGCGTTTCATCCTCAAACCAGACACGCTTTAGTAGTAGGGCAGGTCGGAGAGATATGGACACCCGATTTTTTGCCTGCATATCCATAAAAATATCGTCTTCAATCAATCACTCCAATCTTAAATTTGAGTATAGAAAAAAGCGGTTGATCTCCAATGGGTAACCGCTTTGTGTGGGGATATGAAATTGATAAACTATTTATTTGCTCAAATGAAAATATTTGTAGTCTTTACATTTCTTTTTTCAGCAATATTTTGAATTTTCTACCTTCATCTTCCAAGATTTTTCTTTAATGGACATTTGATATTCTTTTGACCTCCGTTTAAGCCAGTTAATGTTATAACAAGGTGTTTAATTCTGAAAGTTCTAATAAATTAAC
>VOFB01003158.1_pt1 | contig 23639 bp, 34 predicted proteins | sample 5384141 | NCBI WGS metagenome assembly VOFB01 (sample SAMN12384721, study PRJNA508395) | human gut metagenome | isolation source: healthy gut A | host: Homo sapiens | reverse complement strand
GCGTTTTGGATTGACGCGTATTATATCGTCTTCTGGACATGCAATTGAGTATTGTTTGTACTGCATGATGTGTATGACGTTAACTTTTATAGAATTATAAATATGAAAAAATCAAAGAAAAAAAGAATGTTCGTTTTGATTTATTGTTTAGCTTTTGTTAATGCAGTACTTACATTGTCAAGATTCTCTCTTATTTGTTTGCTTATTTGCCAAATTGCGATATTATATGCAAGTGGATTTAACTATTTTCTAAAAACAATGTTTAAGGTTCTAATAGGAGTAGTTTTTACGATAGCTTTTAATAAGTGTTTTTGTGCCAGAAGTAAGAAATGCAATTCAAATGATACTATATATGTTTTTAGCAATATTCAGTGAAAATTATAAAACATTAATTGCAAGCTCTTTTTGGAACTGATAATTTATCTGCTTTCGGTAATAGATTTGATTTATATGGTTGGGTTTGGAATGATATGAAGGGACATTATTTTCTAGGAATGGGACCTAATGTTGAATTTAATCATGCCTTTACAGAGTATAGTGGAATATATAGTTGGACAACTATGAAACATAGTATAGAGGTTAATTACCTGAGTATTTTATGGAATTATGGAATAGTTACGTTAATATTCGAGTTAATTTGCATTATAAAAATAGTCATGTATGAATTGCGAAGCAAGGACAAATTTGAAGGAAGGTTATCTTTTGGAAAAACTTGTGGAATACTATCAATTTGCTACATTATAAGCTGGTTTTCAATAGCACAAGGAACGGAGTATAAACTGTTTATTTTGATTACCGCTTTGTTCTTTTCGTATAGACGTTTAAGCAAGAATAGACGTGATGAAATAAAATAGATTAAGAAAATTAGTTTATTATCGTTGAAACCATTAAATGTCTTCGAGCGTCTAAATTTAAAAAATGAAACCTTTTAAATTTTGAATTTGATTAATAAAGAATTTGTACATAAAAAAGGAGGTTAAAAGAATAGATTGATAATTGGACTGAAGGTGCCGTGATTAATAATGGCAATATGGGATGTGTGGCATTAACATGTTCGATTCTTAATATGCTCGAGAAAATTTCTAAAGAATTATCAACCTGATTACTTATTTTGTTTTTGAAGGCGAAGAAAACTCTGTAAAAAATATAAAATATTGTAAATTATTACAAATACAAGAAGAACAGATTTATTCTGTGCCAACAAGACATTTATATAGAATTGTTCCATGATTCGACATCCTATTAAACAGAAAAGACAATACACAAAATGAGAAAATGTGATGTCTTTATTGATTTAACAGAGGGAGATCTGTTTTCAGATATTTATGGTCAATACAGATTTAATGGGGGTACTAATGTTAAGCTTTTTAATCGAAAAAAAAATGGGTATTCCATTAATACTAGGTCCCCAAACGTACGGTCCATTCAACAAAGAGTGTAATAAGAAAAAAGCGAAAAAGTTATTGAATCTGCTACATGCGTTATGGCGAGAGATCAAATGTCAGCAGAGTATGTGGCAAATTTTTCAGAAAAAAGATTTATGTGACAACAGACTTGGCATTTAGTCTCCCCTTTCATAAAGCTGCAATAGGTTCTGACGGAAAATAAAAGTAGGATTAAACGCCTCCTCTCTTTTAGTTAAAAAATAAAACTGAAAGCACAGAAACAAAATATTAAACTAAAAACAAATTATGATCAATACTTACGAGAGTTACTTCAGCTACTTACTGCAAATAAAAATATGAAATATATATTATTCCACATGTAGAAAGAGATGCAGGAGATGAATTGAAAAGGAATTTCCAAATTTGCATTACCTTGAACCATTTGACAATCCGATTTCTGCGAAAAGCTTTTATTTCTCAAATGGACATATTTATCGGAGCAAGAATGCATGCAACAATTGGGCATTTTCCGCTGGGGTTGCCACAATTCCAACTGCATATAGTAGAAGAGTTAAGGGTTTGTACGAAAGTTTTAGGATATAAATATGTTGTTGATTTGGCAGAATTAAATACACATGAAGCGGTGGAATTAACTGTGGAATATGTGAAAAAGATACAAGGAGTTGAAATTAGATGTTGAAAGATGCAGTATTAATGCTGAACAGAGAACAGCATTAACTTATCGTATTCTATATGAACAGCTTAAAGAAATTCTTGCATAAAGTTGAAGGATGAAATGGTATGATGGATAAACAAGTTAGTGAATATTGTACAGGATGTGGGTTGTGTGCATGTCAACACAAAGCAGTTTTAAGAAAAGATGAAAAGGTTTTTGTATCCTGAATCTGGAGACAAAGAATGGTTGAAAAAAGTATGCCCTACAATGTCATTCTTGGAATCAGATAGAGATATAAATAAAATATGGGGAAGAGAAGAGGAGTGTACCTTAGGTTGGTCGACGATTCTTCGTTGAGAGAAAAGGCTTCTAGTGGAGGGATTTGACTGAACTAGCCAGTTTTTTTGTTAGATGAAAAGAAAGTAGATTGTGTAATTCATATTTGCAAATCGACAGATAATCCAACTAAGACTGAAATCTGTTATAGTTATAATAGAGAAGAATTAGAAAAGGTGTGGTTCACGGTATGCTATATCCCACCCTTTAGCTGAATTGGACAAAATTGATTTTGAAAAAGACTTACGCTTTCATTGGTAAGCCTTGTGATATTGTTGCATTAAAAAACTTTATGAAATTGAATCCGACTAGAAAACATACTATATATACAATGTCTTTTTTCTGTATGGGGTTACCTAGTGAAAAAGCACAGGAACCTTACTTCAACTAGGGTGTGAAAACAAATAGTTGTAAGGATCTCCAATATAGAGGAAATGGTTGGCCGGGTTTTACTACGGCAGTTGATGAAAATGGTAAGAATTACAAGATGGATTATGATACATCATGGGGAAAAATTTTAGGCAGAGATTTGATGCCGGCGTGTCGATTCTGTTTGATGGAATTGGTGAGATGGCCGACGTTGCTTGCGGAGATGCGTGGTATTTGACAGAGAGTGGTCAAGCGGATTTTTCTGAGCATGCTGGTCGCAATGTTATTTTGCGAGAACAAAGAAAGGACTTGAGTTGATACGTAAGGCACAAGAAAAGCAGCGTATTGAAACGAAAGAGTACAATAATTATGAAAATAGTTTAATAAAGATTCAGAAGTCTCAATATGAAAGAAGAATACTATGCGTGCAAGAGTTCTAGCTTTGAAGATAATGAGAAAACCTTACCCGGTATATTCACATATAAGATTTTAAAAAAAAACATGCTTCTAAGTTGACAAAAGGAAAATTAAGAATTTGGTTTAGGAACATGCAAGAGAAATAATAAAAAAGGAAAGACATAGTATGAATAATGGTATGACAAAAAAAGAAAAGAAAGTTCGTTAATTAAAAATATGGTAGTGAGAGTTTTGTCTGCCAATTTTTGGGTAGCTGTGATTGGATTTTATTGGGGCTTTATATTCCCTCGTATATTAACAATTGATGCATATGCATTATACCACACATTTACTCTTTATTTAGGATATATTACAATTACACATTTGGTTTTCCATCCGGAATGGTTATTAATTACGCAGGAATGGATTATGATTCAATCGATAGGAAGCAGTATCGATCCAGAGATGCTATTACTCATTGGAATCTTTATCTTTTTTCACTACTAACTTTTTGGCGATTGCTGTTATAATGAGCAATAAGATGATTGCATATATTGCTCTTGCAATTATTCCAACAGGAATAACAGGTAGCTATAAGGCTTTGCTCCAAGCCTGGAACAGATTTAAACTTTTAGTCATATAAGTACTATTCTTGCAACAGCTGTACCAATGGCGGCTTTAGTATATTATTTAGTAACCAAAAACGTTGCCGGGTGATGTATATATACTCATATATCTAGTGGTATATTGATTGTAACATTTATTATATCAGTGGAAGTCTATAATAAAATTACTGGAGTAAAGGCGAACAAACTGTTGTCCAAAGAGAATTTTGAAACTGAAAAAAATAGGCTTGGCTATGGTATTAGGTAATTATATTAATACATTATTTGTTTCGGCTGATAAACAGTTTGTAAAATGGTTTTGGAAATCAAGAGTTTGCGTATTATTCATTTGGAATGTCAATGCAGTCTTTGATGACTGTGTTTATTATTTCGATTGCACAGCCATTATTTCCAGCAATGGCACAAGGGAAATTTAAAGATGAGGAATATAATAGTATAAAAAGAACTTTTGATTGTATTCGGATCATTGTCTGGATGTGCATATTTTGCTGTGTCAATTATAGTAAAGTTGTTTATTCAAAAATATACAAGTTCCTTGGATATAGTTGGAATATATTTTGTAGTCTTTCCAGCTATGGCAGTAATTAATTGTCTTTATATTAATTTGTATAAAATTAAAGGAATTATGAAGACATATATCAAAACACTTTTTGGAATTTTGCTTTTATCAATTATTCTAAATACTATTTTTGTATTTGCAGTTGGCGAGTTTACTGGTGTTGCTATTGCGACTACAATAACATATTATATTTGGTTTTGATAGGATTTAAACAGTTTGAATTTTTACGAATCACCGTGAAGGATGTTACGTATTTAATTGCTTATACAATTGGTTTCTTTGTAATAACAAAGGCATTTAATGATTATCTTGGATTTTTGTATATTTTGCCTTTATTGCAGTGCTTGTGATGGGATGTTATAAAAAAGAAATAATGGAACTTATGTTAAAAAATTCTCAAAAAATAGTGAGGTATTGACATGAAAATAGAGATTTTATTTAAGTTTCCTATATGGTGGGAGCGAAAATAAGAAATTATGTCATTAGAAAAAGAAGGCTTGGAAGAAAACTTCTTTGAGACGCTATATGCAAGAAAAATATAATGTGTCTGTCGATTTGTATACTTATGTCAGTTGTTTTTCTCCAACTTTTAATACTGGTGGAAAAGTTAAAGTTGCCCGTTACTGCTCATTTGGATCAGATGTGCATTATTTTGGTTCAAATCATCCTGTGGATCATGCAGTGATGTCTGCGTATTTTTATAATAAAAATTTTAGCGGACTCAATGTTAATGATGTTGAAAGAAAACAGCTTTCTGTTGGAAATGATGTATGGATTGGACATGGTGTAACAATAGTTTCATCGTGTAAAAAAATAGGAAATGGTGCTGTAATTGGCGCTGGTTCTGTCGTAACTAGGGATATACCTCCATATTCGATAGTTGCTGGAGTTCCTGCTAAAGTGATTAAGTATCGTTTTGACGAAGAAACAATTGATGCACTAGAAAATAGCTGTTGGTGGAAATTGCAACCAGAAGAGTTAATGGAATTCTATCCGTTAATCGATACCCCACTAAAATGGGCTAATGCGATAATTAACAGAAAAACAATATTTAATGCATATAATAAAAAGCCTTCTAATAAAAAATGTAAGCCACCAAAAAAGTAGTGATTGTATTTATTAATCATGATATAATGTAAGCAATTTATTATTAGTTAGTAAAAAAAACTAAATAAAAACAGTACCGTGTGTAATACATGTGCTCCTTCAGAGCTAAAGCACACACGGTATATTTTAAATGGTATTATATAGTTTATAACGATAATAAAACAAAAAAAGGAGTGTAAGAAAAAATGAACTTATCTAAAATACACCACATCGCCATCATCGTATCCAACTACGAATCCGCAAAGGATTTCTACGTAAACAAGCTTTGGCTTTTCCATCATCAGAGAAAACTATCGTGCGGAGCGTAAGGACTGGAAGCTGGATCTGCGTGTGGATGAGCACACGGAGCTGGAGATCTTTGCAGAACCAAATCCACCGAAGCGGGTGAGCCGTCCGGAGGCTTGTGGTCTGCGTCATCTTGCTTTCTGTGTGGAGAGCGTGGAGCAGACGGTGAAAGAGCTGGCGGAGGTCGGGATCGAATGTGAGCTGATCCGTGTAGATGATTTTACCGGCAAGAAGATGACATTTTTTCATGATCCGGATGGACTGCCGCTGGAGCTGCATGAGTAAGAGGGATGGAGCAAATGATATTTCGTAAGGCAGTAAAAGATGATTTTGACAACATAAAATCTCTGTACAGGGAGCTGATCGATCAGGAGCAGGGGGATCCATCGTTTCCACATTGGAAGAAGGGTATCCATCCGTCTGATGAAATGCTGCATAACAGTATTGATGAGAAGGAACTATATGTTCTAGATAACGGCGAGATGACCTTCAAAATGTATGAGCTGGTTTTGTGATCTATGGGTGAGAAAAGAGCGTATAAACCAAGAAAGCCCGGAGGTGGCCGCAGGAAATCTAAGCCGGAGTATGATGCCGGAAGATCCTTAGGAGCTGATGGATCCGGCTGTTGTGCTTTATGAAGGGGGATGTCTTTGCAGGCTATTGCAGATGAGCTGGGGCTGAACCCGATCAAGGTTCGGAAGCTGCTTATCACGGCTGGTGTGTATGCATCGGATGTGGCGGAGAAGGTGCAGGAGACCTTTGATGATTTCAGAAAAACACAGGATCATAAAGCTGCTGTCCTTTCAACTGCAAATGCTCTTGGCCTGTCAGGTCCTCTGTTACTTCATATCTTCCGTACAAAAGGGTGTGTATTTTCCAGGTACAGCACCGGCAGATAAGATCAGTGTTGGAGCTGAACGGCAGCGGAGGTACAGAGCGATGAAGCGGTGGAGGAATGCCCACAACAGAAGAAGGATCAGCAGATGTTCGTATAACAGCGAGATCAAAATGAAATAATGGTTGACAGAACCGGGAAAGAACGTACTGTTCGAGTGGGATTTGCATATGTTGCATGAAGTAAAACAGCCATCAACTTGTTATTTGCTCTGTGAAATGATAAAATCAAAAATAAAACAGGTGAGTTGTAACCTCGTTTGAGGAACAGCTTCAGAAAGGAGTCTGAATAGCATGGGAAGATTTGTGAACCGGACAACAGTGCATTTCAGGTTGCTCTTAACTCAGAATATATGTGGATAAGACTGGCCTGATCGAGTACACAAACAGTGTTCTTGATACAACAAATGCTTATATTGCAATAGTCGGCCGCGCCGGTTCGGAAAAATCTTATGCAGCTAATATGTTGGCTGCGTATTATAGCAAAGGTGCAGATTCTGAGCAGATGTTTTCTGGATTGCAGATAAGCAGGGAGACCGACTTTAAAAAGCATCTTAACAAGTATGATGTGATCCGAGTGACTTTGGAACATAATTGTATAATAAAAAACACAAAATACAACGACTGCCGCAGGTTTCACGCCTGCGGCATTTTGCAGTTTGTACAAAAAACACAGAAAATATATTGGAAAAAAAGAGCGGGAAAAGGGTATAATGTCAGAGAAAGTGTGATTGATAAAATACAGACGTTTTTTTTCTGCTTTGTCAGGTCATAAATAAGTGAGGCGGAGGATGTAACGATGGAACAGCAGCATATGTTTACCAACCGGATGATCCGTAATCTTCTGGTGCCGGTAGTGCTGGAACAGATTTTGAATTCGATAATGGGGACCGCCGATACCATGATGGTCAGCAATGTCGGCAGTGCCGCAATCTCTGCCGTTTCACTGGTGGATTCCATCAATGTGCTTCTGATCCAGGCTTTTTCGGCGCTGGCAGCGGGAGGCGCCATTGTCTGCGCCCAGTATATCGGACAGAGGAATTATGAGAAGGCGAATATGTCTGCCAGGCAGGTGCTTTTTATCATCACAGCGATCTCTGTAGTGGTGTCTGCAGTCTGTCTGATCTTCCAGAAGCCGCTTTTGAGGCTGATCTTCGGTGCGGTGGATGCGGATGTTATGCGTGCATCGGAAACCTATTTCTTTTCACGGCACTGTCATTCCCCTTTATTGCGGCTTATGATTCTGCGGCTTCGATCTTTCGTGCCCAGGAGAATACCAAGGGGCCTATGGCCATCCCCATGATCTCCAATATCATGAACATTGGCGGAAACGCGGTTCTGATCTGGGTTTTTCCACCTTGGTGTTGCAGGAGCGGCGATCTCCACACTGGTTTCCCGTATTTTCTGTGCAGTGGTTGTTCTCTGGCAGCTGCGTAAGGATCGTCAGCCTGTCGTTGTGAAAGATTACCTGAAGATCCGTCCGGACTGGAGCATGATCGGACGTATCCTGGGACTTGGGATTCCTTCCGGGAATTGAGAGAACAGTATGTTTCAGCTTGGAAAGCTTGCCATCAGTCTACAGTTTCCACACTGGGAACAGCAGCCATCGCAGCGCAGGCAATGACCAATATCCTTGAGAACCTGAATGGTATCGCGGCCATCGGAGTAGGTGTGGGCCTGATGACCATCGTAGGCCAGTGTCTTGGTGCCGGCCGCAAGGATGAGGCGGTCTATTACATAAAAAAACTCTGTGTCATTGCAGAGGCAGTTATTATCGTAAGCTGTCTGATCGTGTATATTTTGGTCAGACTGGTGACGATCCTTGGCGGAATGGAGAGTACCAGTGCGGAAATGTGCATCCCATGATCACATGGATCACCATCGTAAAGCCTGTATGGACAATGGCGTTCGTGCCGGGGTATGGTCTTCGATGCAGCCGGTGATGTAAGTTCTCCATGATCCCTCCTGCTGTACCATGTGGGCGTGCAGGTTCTGTCTCCTGTGTTTTCCTGATCCGTGTCCCTGGGCTTCGGGCCTATGGGTGTCTGGATCGGAATGTTTGCAGAACTGGACTGTTCGTGAAGGATCATTTTACCTGGCGTTTCCACAGCCGCAAATGGCTGGAGCACAAGGTAATCTGAAAAGGAGGGCATCGTATATATGAAGAATGGACTGGAAGACCAGTATGTCATAAAAAACAACAAGCGCCTCCGTTATGGCTACACAACAGGCTCCTGTGCAGCCGGGGCAGCCAGGGGTGCAGTCCGGATGCTGCTTTCGGGAGAGACTCTTTCTGAGGTAGAGCTTGATACCCCAAAGGGGATCACCCTTACATTAAGCTTCACTGATATTACCGGGGCGAAACCTATGTCTCCTGTGCGGTACAGAAGGATGCAGGGGATGATCGGATACCACCAACGGGATCCTGGTCTATGTAAAGCGGAGAAGTTTTCTATCTCAGCGGCAGAACAGGCCGGCAGCAGAAAACAGAGAAATCCCGGCCTCAGATCATCCTGGACGGTGGGATCGGGGTGGGGCGTGTCACGCCGGGACTTTCCCCAGAACGTGGGCGAGGCGGCCATCAATCCGGTTCCCAGAGCCATGATCCTGCGGAAGCCGAAGAGGCGGCCCAGGAATATGACTACGAGGGCGGTCTGAAGCTTACCGTATCCGTCCCCCAGGGGAGGAGATCGCGAAGAAAACCTTTAATCCCCGTCTTGGCATTCTTGGCGGGATCTCCATACTTGGAACCAGCGGGATCGTAGAGCCTATGAGTGAAGGCTCTGATCGAAAGCATCCATGTGGAGATGAAGCAGCATTTCTGCCAGGGAGAAAACTATATCCTGGTGACACCGGGGATTACGGTGCGGATTATCTCCAGGGAGCATATGTCCATTCCCTTTGAGAACAATATCAAGTGCAGCAATTATGTAGGGAGACCATTGACATGGCCATTGATATGGGCGTAAAGGGCATTCTTTTTTGTGGCTCATATCGGTAAGTTTAAAGGTTGCCGCCGGGATTATGAATACCCATTCCCACTGTGCTGACGGAAGGATGGAGGTTCTCTGTGCAAGTGCCATCCGGCAGGGGCTCTCTGGAATGCCAGAGAGATCCTGGAGGCTATGAGTGGCTGTTCTTGACAGCTATGGTATCCTGAAAGAGACTATGGCTGTGGTCATGGAGAAGATCCAGTTTTATCTGGACCACAGATCCTATGAGCAGATCCTTCTGGGTGCTGTGGTGTTTTCCAATGTATATGGACTGCTGGGACAGACTCAGGATGCTGAAGAGCTGATCCATAAGATACAGGAGCAGGCAGTCGGGGTGGATGATCTTTCATGACAGGCCCCCCGGTCCGGATGGAAGCTTTAAAAGAGCAGGACAAAATTTGATATAAATAACAGACAGGTTTTATCCTGTCTGGAAAATATAGTTAGGAGGAAAGAAATATGGCAGGTAAATTATACGGAATAGGTGTGGGACCGGGAGATCCGGAACTTCTTACTTTAAAAGCACTTCGTCTTGTAAAAGAGGCAGAGGTGATCGCACTTCAGGGACAGGTTCAGGGAGGATACGGTAGCGTTTAAGATCGTGGAGGGAGCTTATCCGGAGCTTGGAAAGAAGGAGCTTCTTGCAGTTCCTTTTCCAATGTCAAGGATCCTGAGTGCTGAAGAGCTATCACGATGCAGGAGCAGAAAAAAAGTCAAGACTGTCCTGGACCAGGGGGAAAGATGTGGTATTTCTCACACTGGGAGATCCTACCGTGTATTCCACATATCTCTATATCCATCACAGACTTTGTGGCTCAGGGCTATGAGACGGAGATCGTCTGTGGCATCACATCCTTCTGTGCAGTTTCCGCCCGTCTGAACACCGGACTTGTGGAGAAGGCAGAGCCTCTTCACGTGATCCCGGCTTCCTATCAGATCGAGGATGCGCTGAAGCTTTCTGGTACCAAGGTCCTTATGAAGGCCGGAAAGAAAATGAAGGATGTGAAGGCGGAGCTTCTTTCTCAGGGGGCAGAGGCCATGATGATCGAAAACTGCGGAATGCCGGATGAAAAGATCTACCGGACCGTGGAGGAGATCCCTGAGGATGCAGGATATTATTCCCTGATCATTATCAAAGAAAACAAAGACAGAAGAGAGGAATAAATTATGGTACATTTCGTTGGAGCAGGACCGGGATCACCGGATCTTATCACAGTCAGAGGTAAAACAGTATCTGGAGGAAGCTGATGTGGTGATCTATGCAGGATCACTTGGTAAATCCGCAGATTCTGGATATACAAGGATGTGTGCACCATTTATAACAGTGCAAAAATGACACTGGAGGAAGTGATCTCTGTTATGGAGAGCAGAGGCTGAAGGTAAGATGACCGTTCGTCTCCACACCGGCGATCCATGTATCTATGGTGCGATCCGTGAGCAGATGGATATCCTGGATGAAAAGGGAATCCCCCTATGATTCCTGCCCGGGTGTCAGTGCCTTCTGCGGAGCTGCATCTGCACTGAACCTGGAGTATACACTTCCGGATATTTCCCAAGAGTGTGATCATCACAAGAATGGAAGGAAGGACACCGGTGCCGGCAAAAAGCATTCAGTCCTTTGCCGCTCATAATGCGACTATGGTTATTTTCCTCAGTACAGGTATGCTGGAAGAGCTGAGCCGCAGACTGGTGGAGGGCGGATACCGTGAGGATACACCGGCTGCCATCGTCTACAAGCAACCTGGCCCGATGAGAAGAAGTTTATCTGTACAGTGGGTACTCTGGCCCAGACAGCAAAAAGAGAACAAGATCACAAAACAGCTCTTATGCTGGTAGGTGATGCGGTCAATGCTGCAAGCTATGACAGATCCAAGCTGTATGATCCGGGATTCACTACCGAATTCCGTGAGGCTACAGAAATAAAAATATGAACATTTCCATCATTTGCTTCAATGTATGACAGGGCTGGAGACAGGGGAAAGGCTTCAGAGGGCTCTGGAAAAAAGAAGGTGAGAGTGTCCCACCCTTGCAAAAAAAGAGCCAATACCTTCGGATCCGATCTCTGTTTCCACCTCCCAGTGGGCAGGGGAACAGTTCCGGCAGGAAAAAGGGCGTGATCTTTATTGGCGCCTGCGGGATCGCAGTGCGCAGTATCGCACTTACATTGCCGGAAAAAAAGACGGATCCGGCTGTGCTGGTGATCGATGAATGCGGAAAAATTTGTCATTGCGCTTCTTTCCGGACATCTGGGCGGAGCCAATGAGCTGGCTCTTCGCTGTGCCGGATATCTTAAGGCGGTGCCGGTTGTGACAACAGCCACAGATCTTCACAGCCGTTTTGCAGTGGATGTTTTTGCAAAAAAGAATGGCTGTGCTATTTTTCATATGAAGGCTGCAAAGGAGGCTTCTGCGGCCCTTCTTGCAGGAAAGAGCGTTGGCTTTTACAGTGAGTTTCCATGGGACAGGGGAGCTGCCGGAGGGTCTGGTGCTTTGCGGGAAGGACGGAAGGCCCTCAGCTGCAGCGGATCCGGAGAAGGCAGTGAGATAGCCGGTGAGGCACCGAAACAGGTATTGCGGTGACGATCCACAGAGGCTGCCTGCCCTTTAAAAAATACAGTCCATGTGGTGCCGCCCGCTGCAGTTCTGGGAATGGGCTGCCGCAGGGAAAGGATGCAGCCTCCATCCGGAAGGCGGCAGAGGAATGTCTGAAGAGAATCGGATGTTTACAGAGAAGCGCTGAGTGCTATTGCCAGTATCGATCTGAAGAAGGAAGAGGTGGGACTTCTTTCTCTGGCAGAAGCCTGGCAGCTTCCGTTTCTGACCTTTACAGAGGAAGAGCTGAAGGCAGTGCAGGGGTGAATTTACCCCTTCCGAATTTGTAAAAAAGATCACAGGCGTAGAGTAATGTCTGTGAGAGAGAAGCGCGGTTCTGGGTTGCGGACAGGGGTACACTGATCAGAAAAAAACAGGCCGGGACGGTGTGACTACCGCCCTTGCAGCCGGAAATCGGAGGATACGTTTTGAGTAAGATTTATGTTGTAGGAATTGGCCCGGGTGCGTATGACCAGATGACTGGAAGAGCGATCCGTGCATTAAATGAAAGTGATGTGATCATCGGTTACACGGGGTATGTGGATCTTGTAAAGTAGTATTTTTTGCAGGCAAAGAGTTCATGACCCACCGATGAAAAAAGAGGTCAGACCGCTGTGTACTTGCTTTTGACGAGGCAAAAAAGGAAAAACCGTTTCCATGATCTGCAGTGGTGACGCCGGTGTTTACGGTATGGCAGGTCTGATGTATGAGGGTGGGAAAAACTATCCGGATGTGGAGCTGACCATTATCCCGGGTGTGACAGCTGCAACAGGCGGAGCTGCTGTTCTGGGTGCACCTCTGATCCATGACTTCTGTCTGATCAGCTTAAGTGACCTTCTCACACCATGGGAAAAGATAGAGGCAAGACTTCTTGCAGCAGCTCAGGCAGATTTTGTTGTGTGTCTTTACAATCCGTCAAGTAAAAAGCGTCATGATTACCTGCAGAAAGCCTGTGATCTGATGATGAAATACAAATCACCGGATACTGTCTGCGGCACGGTTGCCCAGATCGCACGTGACGGCGAGACTGCACAGGTCATGACACTGAAGGAGCTCCGTGATACAGAAGTGGATATGTTTACTACCGTATTTGTGGGAAATTCACAGACTAAGAATGTAAACGGCAAGATGGTAACACCAAGGGGAGATAAGAATGTATAAAGCCATTGTGTTTGCAGGAACCACCGAGGGCTATGCACTCTGTGAGTTCCTTGCGGAAAATCATGTTCCGTCTATGCCTGTGCAGCTACGGAATATGGCGGCTCCCTTCTGAAGGAAAATGAATTTCTCCATGTCAGCGCCGGAAGGCTGAAAATCGAAGATATGGAGGAGCTTTTCCAAAGGGGAAGCGCCGGAGATCGTTCTGGACGCCACTCATCCCTATGCAGCAGAGGTGACAAAAATATCCGGACTGCCTGTGAGAACAGAAGCATCCGATATCAGCGTGTCCTTCATGGGGGAGAAGAACAGAGAAGCCATCTATGTGGAAAGCACGGAGAAGGCGGCAGAGCTTCTTTCCGGTACAGAGGGGAACATTTTCTTACCACAGGGCAGCAAGGAGCTGTCTAAATTTACAGTGATCCCGGATTACCAGGAGGCTTTTTGCCCGGGTGCTGTCCATCCCTTCCGTGATCAGCTCCTGCGCGGAGCTGGGGATCGAGGGAGCATCTCATCGGTATGCAGGGGCCATTTTCCACAGAGATCAACGAAGCCATGCTTCGACAGTTTCGAGTGCAGCTATCTGGTCACCAAGGATACCGGTCTGGCAGGTGGATTCCCGGAAAAGATGGAGGCTTGTCAGCGGCGGCGTCACATGTGATCATCGGAAGACCATTGCAGGAGGAGGGGCTGTCCCTGCCGGAAACAAAGGGTATTTCTGGCAAAAACTGTTCGGCCTTACCCCCTGTCACAGAGGGTTTCTCTTGTAGGCATCGGCATGGGTGCGGAAAAAACACTGACCCTGGAAGGAAGAAGGCCTTTGATGAGGCGGAGCTTCTGATCGGTGCAAAGCGTATGACAGATGCCGTACAGAGGCCGGGGCAGATGGTTCTCCATGAGTACCGCAGTGATAAGATCGTGGAGTATATCAAGACACATCCACAGTACCGTACCGTAGCCATTGCCCTTTCCGGCGATGTGGGCTTCTACAGCGGTGCAATGGAAGCTGATGGATCTTCTGGATGGTGATGTCCAGGTGATTTGCGGGATTTCTTCCGTTGTTTATTTTATGGCGAAGATCGGTCTTTCCTGGGATGATGCCAGGATCGTCAGCGCTCATGGAAGAGACTGCAATCTGATTGCCCTGATCCGGCATAACCCCAAGGTTTTTTCCATTCTGGGAACAGAGGATGGGGTAGCTCGTCTGGCTTCTCGTCTGGTTGCGTATGGAATGGGTGATGTGACCCTTTATGTGGGCGAAAATCTTTCTACGAAAAATGAAAAAAGATCTTTCATGCCAGTGCGGCAGAGCTTACAGAATACCGGGAGATGCGTTAAGCGTGGTAACTGCGTGCAATGAAAAGGCAGTACCTTGCCCGCAGTTCACGGGATCTGTGATGAGGAATTTCTTCGTGGGAAGGCGCCTATGACAAAGGAAGAGGTGCGTACGGTTTCTCTGTCCAAGCTTCGTCTTCAGGAGGATTCTGTCTGCTATGATGTGGGAGCGGGCACAGGCTCGGTTTCTGTTGAGATGGCGCTTCTGCCTGGAAGGGGCAGGTCTATGCCATCGAGAAAAAGGAAGATGCCCTTGCTCTTCTGAAGGAGAACAGGCGAAATTTGCCAGACAATCTGAGATCGTGCCAGGTACTGCACCGGAAGCAATGGTGGAACTGCCTGTTCCGACACATGCCTTTATCGGTGGGTCCTCCGGAAACATGAACGAGATCATCCGGCTTCTTCTGGACAAAAAATCCGGGAGTACGGATCGTGATCAACTGCATCACCCTGGAGACGGTGACGGAAGCCATGAATGCCATACGAGATTTCAGCCTGACGGATGTGGATATCGTACAGCTGTCTGCGGCAAGATCCAAATCTATCGGAAGGTATCATATGATGATGGGCGAGAACCCGATTTATATTATTTCCTGCAGCGGAAGAGGGGAGGAGATTTAGGTGAAGATCCCGAGAATGCTTCTTGCAGCAGGAGCCAGCGGAAGCGGAAAAACTTTGATCACCTGCGGGCTGCTTCAGGCGCTGGTGAACCGTGGCCTTAAGGTGGCTTCTTTAAATGCGGCCCGGATTACATAGATCCTATGTTCCACAGCCGTGTGATCGGTACAAGATCCCGAAACCTGGATACGTTTTTTACAGATGGAGACAGAACCCGGTATCTTCTGGCAAAGAACGCATCGGACTGTGAGATCGCAGTGATGGAGGGAGTCATGGGGTATTATGACGGTGTAGGAGGGATTACCTCCAGAGCCAGCGCCTATGATCTGGCCTCCACCACAGATACACCGGTGATCCTGATCGTAAACAGCCGTGGCATGAGTGTTTCCCTGGCTGCCTATGTAAAGGGCTTTCTGGAATACAAAAGGACAGTCATATCTGCGGCGTGATCTTTAACCAGATGTCTCCCATGCTTTATCCCAGGATGAAGAAGCTGGTGGAAGAACAGCTTGACGTGGAGGTGCTTGGATATGTGCCAAAGGTAGAGGACTGTGTGATCGAAAGCCGTCATCTGGGGCTGGTGCTTCCGGAGGAGATCCCGGAGCTGAAAAGCCGTCTGCAGAAGCTTTCCGAGGTACTGGAGAAAACCTTGATATCGATGGGATCCTGGAGCTTGCAGGGAAGCACCGGAGCTTGCGGCACTAGAGACGGAAATGCTGATACAGAAGGATACTACCTTCGGATACCGTACAGAGGAAAAGGTGCGGATCGGTGTGGCGGATGATGAAGCCTTCTGCTTTTTCTATGCGGATAATTTAAATCTTCTGGAGCAGATGGGAGCGGAGCTGGTGCGTTTTTCCCCATTCATGACAGAGAGCTTCCGGAGGAGCTGGACGGGCTTTTTTAAGCGGCGGTTACCCGGAATTAAACGGGGAGGCGCTGGAAGAAAATCAGGAAATGTGCACCCGGATCCGGGAAGTCATCCTGGACGGAATGCCCTGTCTGGCAGAATGTGGCGGATGCATGTATCTTCATCAGGAGATGGAGGATATGGAAGGAAAGCAGCGCAGAGTCTGCGGGTGATCCCTGGAAGGGCTTACCGGACACCGAAGCTGAACCGGTTCGGCTATATCACCCTTACGGAAAAACAGGATACCGGACTTGGTGAGATCCCGGCTCATGAATTCCATTACTTTGATTCTACAGATTGCGGAGAGGATTTTCATGCGGCAAAGCCGGCATCTAAAAGAGGATGGGATTGTATCCATGACCGGGGCAGGCTGATGGCAGGATTTCCGCATCTTTATTATTACGGAAATCCTAGGGTTCCGGCACGCTTTCTGAAGAACGCACTGGAATATAAGAAAGAACGGAGGCAGAAAGAAGATGCTGAAATATAGTCTTCCTGCACTGGTCATAGGATTTGTGCTGGATCTTCTGATCGGAGATCCCAGATGGCTTTATCATCCGATCTGTGTCATCGGCAATCTGATCGCAGTGCTGGAAAAAAATGATCCGGAAGATTTTTCCGAAAATCACGGTGGTGAGCTGACAGGAGGCTTTCTGATCGTAGTGCTTGTCTGTCTGTTCAGTGGCGGGGTGCCGCTTCTGGTGCTTTATTATCTTTACCGGTATCTGCCGGTGGCCGGATTTGTGCTGGAGGTTTTCTGGTGCTATCAGCTTCTTGCCACCCGTTCCCTGAAGGATGAGAGTATGAAGGTTTATGACCGGTTGAAAACGGGACTTGGACGAGGCACGCTATGCGGTGTCCATGATCGTAGGCCGTGATACCAGAGAGCTTACGGAAACCGGCGTGACAAAGGCTGCCGTGGAAACCGTTGCGGAAAATGCATCCGACGGCGTGATCGCCCCCATGCTTTATATGGCAATCGGCGGAGGTGCCGCTGATGTTTCTTTATAAGGGAATCAATACCATGGATTCCATGCTGGGTTATAAGAATGATAAATATCTGTATTTCGGCCGTATTGCGGCAAAGCTGGATGATGTGGCCAATTATATTCCAGCCAGACTTTCGGATGGCTGATGGTGGCAGGAACTGTTTTTACAGGAATGGATACAAAAATGCGGCAAAGATCTACAAACGTGACCGGAGAAACCATGCAAGCCCCAACTCTGCACAGACAGAGGCAGCAATGGCAGGTGCGCTGGAGGTACAGCTTGCAGGCAATGCTTACTATTTCGGAAAATTATATGAGAAACCCACGATCGGGGATCCGATTCGCCCGGTGGAGCCGGAGGATATCAAAAGAGCTAACCGGCTGATGTACGCGGCATCCATACTGGGTGTGGTTGTATTTGGACTGCTCAGTGCGAGGGATCCGGTTCGGGTTATTAAGGTAACAATAAATACAGACAGGAGAATGACCAATGACAAAACACATACATGGAGGAGACGTATATAAACATAAAGACTGCCTGGATTTTTCGGCAAATCTGAATCCTTTGGGAACACCGGAAAGTGTGAAGCAGGCCATTATCCACAGTCTGGATCATATTGCACAGTATCCCCAGGTGGGATGTGGCGTTCTCAGGGAAAGGATCGCAGAATCGGAAGGGGTAAAAGCGGAAGAGGTAATATGCGGTAACGGAGCAGCAGAAGTGATCTTTACTCTCTGTCATGCAGTAAAGCCAAAGCGGGCTCTGATCCCGGCGCCTACTTTTGCGGAATACGGACAGGCTCTGGCCAGCACTGGCTGTGAGCTGGAATATTACATGCTGACGGAAAATGACGGTTTTGTGCTCAGTGAAGCATATCTGGATATCCTTCATAAGGGATTGGATATGGCTTTCTTATGTAACCCCAACAATCCTACCGGCATGCTGATCCCCCACAGGCTTCTGAAAAGGATCCTGGAAAAATGCAGAAAGCTGGATATCCTGCTGGTGGTAGATGAATGTTTCCTTGATTTTGTAAAGGAACCGGAAGAGTATTCTCTGAAGCATTCTCTTTCCGGGTTCAATAATCTTTTTATCCTGAAAGCATTTACAAAAAGATATGCCATGGCCGGTGTGCGGCTGGGCTATGGCCTCTGTTCTGACAGAAAGCTGATGGAAAGGATGGAGCTCTGCGTTCAGCCATGGAATGTTTCCACCATGGCCCAGGCAGCCGGGCTCCAGGCACTACAGAGACGGAATATGTAGAGGAGGGAAGGCAGCTTGTTTTTCGGGAGGCACAGTGGCTGAAGGATGAGCTAGTCCGCATTGGGTATAAAGTATTTCCGTCGGAAGCAAATTATATTTTCTTTAAAGGACCGGAGGAGCTCTTTGATTTCTGTCTGCGCAAGCGGATCCTGATCCGTGACTGCAGCAATTATCCGGGTCTTACAAAGGGTATTACCGGATCGCGGTAAAGCGCCATGAAGAAAATGTAAAACTGATCGAAGTACTTTGAGGGAGGTATATTATGGCAAAAGCAATTATGATACAGGGAACCATGTCCAATGCCGGAAAAAGCCTGCTGGCTGCGGGACTTTGCAGGATCTTTAAGCAGGATGGATATCGTGTGGCTCCTTTTAAATCACAAAATATGGCACTGAATTCCTTTATCACAGAGGAAGGTCTTGAGATGGGACGGGCCCAGGTCATGCAGGCAGAGGCAGCCGGGATCCGGCCGTCTGTCCTGATGAATCCGATCCTTCTGAAGCCTACAAACGATGTAGGCTCCCAGGTAATCGTAAACGGTGAAGTTCTTGGAAACATGAGCGCCAGGGATTATTTCAAATATAAGAAGACCCTGGTTCCGGATGTGATGAAGGCATACAACGCTCTTGCAGCGGAAAACGATATCATTGTCATCGAAGGTGCGGGAAGTCCTGCCGAGATCAATCTCAAGAATGATGATATCGTTAATATGGGAATGGCTAAAATGGCAAAAGCACCAGTGCTTCTTGTGGGAGATATTGACCGTGGCGGTGTTTTTGCCCAGCTGATCGGAACGGTTATGCTTCTGGAAGAAGACGAGAAGGAGATGGTAAAAGGTCTGATCATCAATAAATTCCGTGGAGACAAAACCATTCTGGATCCTGGTGTTGTCATGCTTGAGGAAAGAAGCGGGATCCCGGTGGTGGGTGTGGCGCCTTATCTGGATATCCAGGTGGAGGATGAGGACAGCCTGACGGAACGGTTTGACCGGAAGCAGGAAGCCGGTGTGATTGATATCGCAGTGGTCCGTACACCAAGGATTTCCAACTTTACGGATTTTAATCCTTTTGAGAGCATTCCCGGGTTTCTCTCCGCTATGTAAAACACCCGAGAGATCTTCACTCTCCGGACATGATCATCCTTCCTGGAACCAAGAACACTATGGGTGATCTGATCTGGATGCGGGAAAGCGGAATGGAGGCAGCAGTTCTTAAGGAAGCCTCCAGAGGCAAGCTGATCTTTGGTGTCTGCGGCGGCTATCAGATGATGGGCGAGACTTTAAGCGATCCTCATGGCGTTGAAAATGGCGGTTCCATGAAAGGAATGGGACTTCTTCCTATGGAAACGGTATTTGCCGAAAAAAAACCAGGACCAGGGTGCAGGGGCATTTCGGTCAGCTGTCCGGTGTGTTTGCTCCTCTTTCCGGTGCGGAGATCGAGGGCTATGAGATCCATATGGGCGAAAGCATCCTGAAGGACAATGCAGGAACAGCCACGAAGATCACAGACAGCGTCAGCGGTAAGAAAAAAGAAGAGGGTGCTTTTCAGGAAATGTGTGCGGAACTTATGTCCATGGTGTTTTCGATAAAGGGAAGCATCTGCAGAGGCGATCATTCGCGTGATCGGTGAGAAAAAAGGTATGATGTGGAAAATATGACAGGCGTGGATTTTGCGGCATTTAAGGAACAGCAGTATGATATCCTGGCTGCAGAGTTGCGGAAGCATCTGGATATGAAAAAATCTATGAGATACTGGAAAACGGGATTACGGAGGAAGAATAGAAATGAAAGTTGAGCTTGAAAATGTAAAACCCATGGAGATCGAAAAAAGAAGCTTTGAGATCATCACAGAAGAGCTGGGGGATACTCCCCTGATCCCGGGAACAGAGCTGATCGTAAAACGCTGCATCCACACAAGCGCAGATTTTGATTATGCAAAAAATCTCTGCTTCTCGGAGGGGGCAGTGGAGATAGCCATGGACGCCATTCGCAACGGTGCCTGTATCGTCACAGATACCCAGATGGCAAAGGCCGGGATCAACAAGCGTGCACTCGCCCGTTACGGCGGAGAGGCTTATTGCTTCATGTCCGATGAGGATGTGGCTGCCCTTGCAAAAAAGAACGGGACTACCAGAGCCACAGCCAGCATGGACAAGGCAGCAGAGATGGATAAAAAGCTGATCTTTGCCATTGGAAATGCACCTACCGCACTGGTACGTCTTTATGAGCTTATTGAGAACGGAAAGCTTTCTCCTGAGCTGATCATTGGTGTGCCGGTAGGCTTTGTGAATGTTGTGCAGTCCAAGGAGCTAATCATGCACGCAGATGTGCCTTATATTGTGGCAAAAGGACGCAAGGGTGGAAGCAATATTGCTGCGTGCATTGTAAATGCCCTGCTCTACATGATCGATAACCGGAGAGATTAGGAGCCGGTAACCTCCTTCAGAAGCTGACAGGCAGGCAGAAAATCCTTGGATGGAATGGAGGAGCAGGAGAGGACCAGGGTGACCTCGGCTCCGTTTTCTCTGAGAACCTCCAGTCCCAGACCACGGTTCCGGGCTCTGTCTGTCAGTTCACTGCCTGTGAGAGAACAGGGAAGAGTAAGGGCAAGGCTGGTTCCTGCGGCTCCTGTTTGGATCTGGCAGTCCTGGCCGAAGGTTTCCCGGACAGCCTGGGAAAGAGCCTTCAGCTTCTGGGAATAAAGGCGGCGGAGCTCTTGTCTGGGAAGCCAGATGCCCGTCGCGGATAAACTGGCAGAGTGCGATCTGTTCTGCCTTGGAAGCAGTCTGATTATAAAAGGCTGCTTTTTTGTATATTTTTCCCGGAGAGAGCGTGGCAGTACCATGAAAGCTGACACGGATGGAGGGCAGCAGCAGCCTGGAAAAGGAACCGATATAGACAACGTTTTTCACCACCTGCAAGACCGAAAAAAGTGAAGGTGTCGGCTTCTGGAAATAAACAAATTCGTTTTTCGAAATCATCCTCAATGATCAGATGGTCATTGATCTCCGCATACGGATCAGCTCAGGCGTCGTTTTACCGGCATGATCTCGCCCCATTTTCGTCATGTGAGCAGGAGAAACATAGATCACATCGCAGCTTTTGTCCCCGGTAATGGACATCAAAGCCGTAATCCTGAAAGATGGTGCTGCATGTGGTGAAGGACGGTGTGGGGAACGAAACGGTTTTCCGTTCATGGATTAGAGGACAGAGGATCTGGAGAAGGGGCTGGAGACCGGCTCCTACTACAATGTCATCCGGGGAGCAGATCACATTTCTGCGTTCCCGGATATAGTCTCGAAACCTCCCGGAAATCGCTTTCGCCCTAGTGGTTCGCCATAAGAAAGCATACGGTCGCCCTGGCGGAGGGCACTTTTGATGTAACGCTGCCACAGATCAAAACGGAAGCTTTCCCGGTCAACACCGGAAGAGCAAAATCATAAAGGCAGGGCGTGATATCCTTATCCTGTTTTTCGGGGAAGCAGATGCTGCTTGGAAGCAATGCTGGTGACATAATAGCCGCTTTGTGCCCTGGCGATGATATAGCCGTCTGCTGCCAGCAGAAGATAGGCATTTTCGATGGTGGTACGGCTCAGCTTCAGCTCCTGGGCGCATTTGCGGAGGGAGGGCATTTGCTTCCGGGAAGGAGACGGCCTTCCAGGATCAGCTTCCGGTAATAGTGATAAACCTCCAGATAAAGGTGTTCTTTTTGTGTTCTGCAGATATATTTAACATAAGTATGATGATTTCCTTCCAAAAATGATTGCGTAAACCTGACAGTTCATTCTATAATATTACAGAAAAAAACTCAAGACTGGAGAATTACCATGAAAAAATAGCAGTGATCAATGATCTTTCCGGGCTGGGGAAATGTTCACTGACAGCAGCGATCCCGGTGATCTCGGTGATGGGAGTCAGGCGTGTCCACTTCCCACCGCTGTTTTAAGCAACCAGACCGGTTATGAAAGTTATTTCTGTGAGGATTTCACAGAGCATATGGAACCATATATGGAGCAGTGGAAAAAGAGGATTTTTCCCGGATGGGATCTATACAGGATTTCTTTCTGACGATAAGCAGGCAGACAGGATCCTGAAATTTATGGATGCGTTTGCAGGGGAAGGATACTCTGATCCTTACAGATCCGGTGATGGGGATGACGGCGCGGTTTATCCGATCTATACAGAAGAGCTTCGCAGCCGGTTCTGCGAACTGACACGTTCCTATGTGATCACACCGAACCTTACAAGGAAGCCCTCCTTCTTCTCTACGGAAAGAAAAAATGGAGGAGATCTGGAAGGAACTGCAAAAGGCATCAGAGGCCCGGCGGATGGAAGAGATCCGGGAGATCGGGTGCGGACTTGCCCGGAAATTTTCACTTCCTGCCGTTGTGATCACCGGGTGGATCACAGGGAGGAGAGGGGCAGCCTCTGAAAATGGGAAATCTTGTCCTGGAAAACGGAAACAGCTCCTGGTGTTGCCGCCCCGAACATTTGACGGTGACGCGGGGGGGTATTGGCCGGGAGTGCGAGAGGCTCGTCCGTTCGTTCTTCGCCCGCGTTGAAAGGTGATTTTGGAAAGTGCCGAAAAAAGCTAAATTTGCATTCCCTGCTTTCCGGCAGGAGTTTCGACAGATGGTTGCGACCTACAAATGGGGCGCCCTGGTCGTTGTGCAGGGGTCTGTGGGCGCACGGGCTGTCGCCGCAATTCGAAACATCCCGCGGCTTTTCGAAGCAGCTTATCGATCAGGGGCTCGATTCCGAGGATCTCGATGTCCAGAGTTGGGTTGCAACGGCCAAGAAGAGCGTGCCGGTGTGTTATTTCCAAATGGGTCTTACGGTCTGCTAAGGGGAAATGATTTCAACACGGCGGTCGAGAATCTACCAAGTCGGCCAATAAGGCGGCTCTTTACGGTGAGTTGCGGCAGGAGCGTATGTCGAATATGTTGATGGCGAAGATATATCTGATGTGGGGCGGAAAGCCTTTCAACGAAAAAAAGAACTACGCCGAGGCTGCTGAAATTTTCGCCAAGGTTATGCCGCCGATCCGAAAAATATGGAGATGGCCAAACTTCTTGGGCATTTGCTATTGCGGAGCTGGGCGCGACCAGAAAAGGTTTGAAAGTTATTTTCAACGAAATCGCTTCTCAGGA
>VOFB01002939.1_pt1 | contig 23666 bp, 37 predicted proteins | sample 5384141 | NCBI WGS metagenome assembly VOFB01 (sample SAMN12384721, study PRJNA508395) | human gut metagenome | isolation source: healthy gut A | host: Homo sapiens | reverse complement strand
ACGTATTGCCTCGTCGGCAGTCTGAACAAGCTTTGCGGCGACGGGATTCGTTTACGGCGCAGAAGATGACCGGAATGTCGGTATCGTCGGTAGCGCTGTATGCGGCCTTTGCGGCAGGGGTTGCAATGGCAAAATCATGTCAACTTCAGAAGCGACCATGTTCTTTGCGAGAAGCTTGCGCAGTCGGAATCGGCGACGCGCTGGAGCCGATCTGATAATCTATTTCAAAATTGAGACCCGACGCATCCAACGCCTCTTTGATTCCCCTGATAGCAGTTGTCAAAGGGAAGGGTGGCTCATATACTGAATGACTCCGATTTTTAAGGTTTTGTCGGTACTTTTAACATCCGACGCGGAATTTTCACTTTTTCCCGAGCAGGAGGAAAGGGCGCATACAATCATAGCAACCGAAAAAGAACAAGTGCGAATATTATATAAGCTTTTTCATTTTTAATTACCTCTTTTAATTTAAATAAATTTGATTTTCCGATTTAAAAGAGGCTCCACCATCGCTTTGATAACATTTTCATAAAATCACTCTAAAAAAAAAACCCGTCCCACAAAAACATGGGACAGGAAATTTCCTGCGGTACCACCCAAATTCGCAAATTACTTTGCGCACTCAACGTACTGCATACGTCTGCGATGTAACGGTCGCACCCGTCACGCACCCTACACCGAAAAGTCGGTTCGGATTGCCCTCATAAGTCCATTCGCCGCTGCCGCAACTGCCGAAATCACACCGCCTTCGGCTCTCTTTAAGCGCTTTGCATCGGTTACTCCTCTTAATCACAGGTTTAAGGGGTTTGTTTAATTTTTCTTCACTTTAGCACACTAAAAGGCGTTTGTCAAGAGGGAATTAAAAAAATATTAAAAAATAAATAAAATTACATTTCGCCGTATTGACAGCAGGCATATAATGTGATAAATTAAAAAATAGTGAAAGTGAGGTGAAAATATGGGGAGCAGTCAGTCTGCATAAAATCGACTTCAAAAAGTTTCTTCAGGCCATTGATCTCTGCAAGGGCGATGTTTTCCTCGTGACAAGCGAAGGGATAAGCTCAATCTTAAGAGCAAGCTTTGCCAGCTCATCGGTTTGACCGAGATCATCGAAGGCGGAAAGATCGACGAAGCCGAAATAGTGTGCACCGACCCCGAGGACGACAGCTTTTTGTTCCGTTTCAATCTTTACGGCGACAAGGTGCTTGAGGATAAGGAGGACGGTAAATAAAAACAGGGCTTTCGGCGCTTTTCTTGCGCTTTAAGTCCTGCTTTTTAATCATTATCGGCTTTGCGCGGCTTAATATTATGCAAGGGGATTTGATTCCGAAGCATTTTCAGCTCCTGTCCCGACAGATGAGTATAAATCTCGGTCGTGTTCAGGTTTTCGTGCCCGAGCACATCTTTAAGCACTCTGATGTCCACATGGCCGTACTGATACATAAGCGTTGCCGCCGTATGACGAAAGCTTGTGAACCGAAAGACCGCGTCCGGAAAGGCCGGCCTTTTCAAGATTTGTATAAACCATGTGTTGGACGGTTTTGCCCGAAATACGGTTGCCGTTTCGGCTTATGAACAACGCGTTTTGTCCTGACGCCGTCGTGCGGACGAACCTTTGAGGTATTCGTTTAAAGCCTCAACACAGGCGTCGTTAAGATAAACTATGCGTTCTTTATTTCCTTTTCCGGTAATTTTAAAGGGTGTTTTCGTCCGTATATCGCTGAAATTTATGCCGCAAAGCTCGGAAAGTCTCAGTCCGCAGTTTAAAAAAAGCGTTAAAAATACAGTAATCTCTTTGGCGGTTCGGTCCGTCAACCGATTGCAATAAATTAACAGATTCCTCCAACGAAAGATATTTCGGGAGGGTTTTTGTTTTAGGTGTGTCAAGAAGCTCAAGAGGATTTTCATCGATAAGATTGGCTTTATTTTTCAGATATTTAAAAAAGTGCGCAGGGAAGAGGACTTTCTTGCCCTTGTGGCCGCATTATTGTGCCGCTCATCAATGCAATAATTCATAAATTCATATACATCGGAAAGAGTAACCGATTTAATCATATCAATGTCAACGTCATCAATAGGCATTTTGTCAAATTCTTCCTTTGATATGCCGTGAAAAAACTTGAAAAATCTGAAAAATGTGCGAAGATCGGTATAATATTCCTGCACGGTAAGCCTGGATTTGCCCCTAACAACGGTCATATAATTTAAATAGTCCCGAATAATCGGTGCAGTATGTTTCATTTCAAAATCAAGCTTTTGATTCAAAAAAATCACATCCGAAAAAAAATACAATAAAATTATAACATAAAAGCTTAAAAAGAAAAAGCGCAAATGTACGGCAAGAAATCTAATTAGGAAAACATAGAAAAGATAAGATCAAATAAAACAGCTGTAAAAACAAATTGAGAGACACACAGTAAAACATTATCCAAAATTTTGCATGACAAAAAATAAAGCCGACATCACTTCAGTTGATACCGACAAACCGTATAATAATAAAATCAATTCAGCACAATATAGATTGACGCTAAAGAAAGACATTGACAGACATAAAAAGCACACAAAAACGACTAAACATTATAAATTATAAAAGATTAATCCATCATAACTTAATGACTAAATGTTATAAAACTGCCTTAAAAACCGTTAATCACAACTTTTCCGCTCCTCAATTATACAAAATATTCATTTTGTATAATTCGGTCTATGCCCACGCGCCTCTGTTCCACCTCCTTAAAAAAAATAGTGCTGTCCATAAAGCTGTAATAAGCCGCCCAAGCCCTTTTCTTTTTCCTCGGGCGTTTCAGCTTTTTCGCGCATAGAAGTACAAAGTCTTTTCCGCTCCTGCGCTTTTCGGCGTTCGTTATCGTCGCAAAGGTCATCGAGCATTTCAACAGCCTGTTCATAACATCCGAATTCAATATAATTCTGAATTTTCATCAAAATTTCTTTTCGAACGGAAACACGGTCTTTATACCTTTATACTCGGTCGCCACGATAATCACCTCAAAAATCAAATTATAATTTATGGGAAAACAAATCCGCCGCCGATGTCGGTTAAAGGGGCCTTGTGACATTTCAAAAAAGGCAACTCCGTGACACATACAAAAATCCTTTATTCTTTTTTTCCGTCGGGATGGCATGAAAGACTGCCGTTTAAGGCAAGAGAGTCTTTATCAAGCATAAAACCGCAGCCGCCGATAAAGCCGCAGTCATAGCCCTTAAGTTGAATGCAGTCGTTTGTCACAAGAAGTGTATCAATTCCGTTGTTTTTCAGCGCCTCATAAATTCCCTTTATCCCCTGTCACGGCGGCAGTTTCCGATATTTTAAGAACAGAACAATGGGTATACCCCTGCTTACAGTTTATCGTTTCGATTCCCGATTTTTCGGTCTCGTTTAAAAGCTCCGGAGAAAGAAATTTTTCAACCCGAACAGCTTTTTATTAAAACAAACGGCATTAAGCGCAACATCAAACGGATATTCTTTACGATTCGGAAAATCTGTTTTAATAACCTTTACGCCTCGAGATTTCAACATTTCGGCAGTATCGTGTTGAAAACCGTTCACCACAGCGCACTTTTCATTTAAAAAAGTTATATTCATATCGGGATGAAAGGCCAAAGCCGGGCTGAATCAGCGGATTTTGCCGAGTATACACAATTTCATTTTACGCCTTTAGATTTGAGAAAATCTTCTATGCCTGTTCCCGGAGCAATAATTGCGGTTTTACTTTTCATTGTCTTAACTTGTCGGAAAGTTTGTTTATCAAATAAGGAATTTGCGACTCGAAATTTAATCCGTAGCGCGGTTCGGTTTTCGCTTCAAAGGTCTTTTTAACGGCATTCGCGGTAAACTCAACCGCAATTTTTCCGCTTTCATAAAGACTTTTCCCGCTTAAAACCGCGGCGGTAAGAACGCTTGCGAACACATCTCCCGATCCTGATAGTTGACGGGAATTTTATCGGAAAATAAAAATTCGGTTTTCCCGTTTTCCGATTCAAGCGAGGCGCAGCCGAGCTTTTTACCGTCAAAGCTCACACCCGTAAGCACGACCTTTGCACCGAATTCGCTGTAAAGCCCCTGACAAGCTCCTCGACGAACTCCTTTGAATAAGGCGGGCACTTATATTCCTGCCCAGGAAAAACATGCCTCGGTAATATTGGGAACAATAATGTCAGCCGCTGAACAAAGCTTTTTCATTTCGGTTATAAATCCGCAGTCGAAGGTTGTATACATTTTCCGTCGTCGGCCATGGCGGGTCGACGATTTTTAAACACGATGAGCCGAAAATGTTGAAAACTTCAAGCACAATATCGACCTGTTTTTCCGAGCCGAGAAAGCCGGTGTAAATTGCGTCACCTCCGATACCGAGACTTTTGCCAATGCCTGCAATAGGCAAAATGTCGTCGGTAAGGTCTCTGTATGTGAAGTTTTCAAAACCTCCCGTGTGGGTTGAGAGCACGGCGGTGGGAATTACGGCCGTTTCAATTCCCGCGGCGGAAATAATGGGAAGCGCGGCGGTAAGCGAACATTTTCCTATACAGGAAATATCATGAATTGCCAAAACTCTTTTTGCTTTTCCATTCTCTCCCGCCCTTATTTCTTATTGTAATAGGTATAAAACGCCGTAACGGATTTGCGCTTTCCGTCAACCATTCCGGTAACAACAACGCCGTTGAGACTTAAAAGCTCGGAAACGGAGGCCGTCTCTCGGGCAAACAAAGACGTCCTTTCCGTCACAGTTAACGGCAACCTGACTGTCGGTGACGATAAGGCGTCCTCCCCTTCCGATGATTTCCTCAACATTATTTTGATCACAGGAGGAGACATATTTAATGAGCTTTCCGTCAATTCTTTTGAGAACCTTTTCGGTATCGTCTTTTTTCTTTTTAAAAAACATTTGCACCCCGTCCGCTCAGTTTAAATGTGAATATATTTCACTTTTTTCTTATTCCCGTTTCGGCTGCCGCATTTTTTTCGCCGCAGAGGACGCCGAAAGACCGTCGCTCATATAATCCTTTGGCCATTTTGACCGCATCCTCAAGGGTATATTCCTTCCGCAGCGATTCGGGCCGACAGCCCGAAACAATAAGAACAAACTCGCCCTTCGGAGGATTTTGAGAATAAAATTCCACAGCGTCCTCAAGAGTCGTAATTTTAACCTGTTCATGAATTTTTGTCAGCTCTCTGCAAATGGAGATTTTTCTGTTCCCGAAAACCGAAAGCATATCTTTAAGCGTTGACAAAAGCTTATGCGGAGCCTCATAAAAAACCATGGTGCGCTGCTCCGTTTAAGCGAGTTTAAATGTTCAAATCTGCTCTTTTTGAAACGCTCAAAAACCTTCAAAGCAAAACCTTCCGCCGGAAGTCCCGACATTGCAAGGGCGGTGACAACGGCCGACGGTCCCGGACCGAAACGACCTCTATTCCCTCTTCGTGACAGGCGCAAACAAGCTGTTCTCCGGTCGGAAATGGCCGGCATACCCGCGTCGGTCACAACGGCACAGTCCTCTCCGGCGGCAATTCTGTCAATAATGACCCTGCCGTGGCCGTTTTGTTGTGCTCATAATAGCTTATGAGCGGCTTTTTAATGTCGAAACGGTTGAGCAGCTTAAGCGTCACCCTTGTGTCCTCGGCCGCAATAAAATCCACAGAGGAGAGTGTATCGATTCCCCGCTTTGACATATCAGATAAATTTCCTATGGGTGTTCCCACCATAAAGCTCCGCCATTATGCCTTCCCTTCATGGCGTAATATTCGCCGTATATTTCATTGATTTCGTCCGAAAAGTCCCCCTGCGGGTTTTCGATAACAAGAGGCTTTTCAACAATCAACCCGCCTGCGGCGCCCTTTTTTGCCCTCAATAAGAAACAAATTCGGCCGCGTACCTTCCCGCTGATGAACCATGCGCAGTCTTTTAGGTTCGATACCGTGAAGGCGCATGGAAACCATAACATCGCAAAGTCTTGACGGCCGCTGACACATACACAGCCTCCCGCCGGTATTAAGCAGGCGGGCTGCGGCGGACGTTATATCATCGGTATTGCACATTATTTCGTGGCGCGCAATCGCCACCTCGCGTCTTTCGCAGCGAAGCCCGTCGTCCTTTGGTTTATAAGGCGGATTCATCACCACAAGCTCAAAGCTGCCCGCAGGCAAAACCCCGTCAAGAGACTTTAAATCGGCATTGTGAACCCTGAGCTTATCCGTCAGCCCGTGCTTTTTGCCGCGGCGTTTACAAGCTCGCAGGCCTCTTTCTGTATATCCACGGCGTCAATAGTGCTGCAATTGCCGTCACGGCACCATATGAGTGAAATTATTCCGCAGCCCGTTCCGAGTTCGGGCGGCCTTTGTTCTCTTTTCTCGGCTGAGCAAAGCTTGCAAGCAAGACCGCATCGGTGCCGAACGTGTGAACGTCGCTTGTAAAAACGCTCATTCCGTCGCCGAGGAGCTGTTCTTTTGACGCTCATAGGTTTTGCGGCAATGGCCGTCCAACCGCGCTCGCGGATTATTTTAAGCACCTCAAATTTTCCCTTGAGATTTTCGAGCACATCATTTTCTTGTGTCGATAATTCCGCTCATAATGTAAATCCCGTCCTTGTCAAGGAATTTAAGAATATCGTTATTGAGCATGATTATGACATCGGCAACAATGTTGGCCGTGACAATGTTGAATTTTTCCGCTCACCTTATCGGTAAGATTTCCGCAGATAAACTCGGTTTTACCGTCAACGCCGTTAAGCTTGGCATTTTGCTCGGCTGTTTTAACCGACAGCTCGTCGATGTCGACTCGAGAGCTTTTGCTCCTGAGAAGCACGCCCGCAACGGCGAGAATTCCGCTTCCCGTTCCCACATCGAGAATTTCCGAATCGGGGCCGACATATTCCGACAAAGCTCAAGACAAAGCCTTGTCGTTTCGTGAGTTCCGGTTCCGAATGCCATACCGGGCTCCAAAATAAGCTCGGTGCGGCTTTTGTCAGCTGTTTCGGGCTCCCACGCGGGCCTTATCACAAGCTTGTTCCCGATATTTATCGGCTTAAAATATTTTTTCCAATTCTCTGCCCAGTCCTCATAAAGGCATATGGAGCTGTCCACCGAAAAATCTATTCCGTTGGCCTTATACATTTCGGAAATATATGAAATTGTCTCGGCGGGATTTTCGGTTTCGTCAAGATAAATATGGATTTTTGCAACCGAACGGTCCTTTTTGAGAAGCTCCTCGTCAATAAGGTCTATGTGAGCAATCTGCTCAACATTCTCCTCAAGATTCGTGTAATCCTCCACATAAATTCCGCCCTTTACCGCCATGTTGGCGATGTCTCCGCAATGTCAATCGTCCTTTGGAGAAATTGAAAAACAATTTCGGTATAATCAACTTTTTCCATATCAGTATATAAATCCTATCTTTTTCATTACTTTGCCGAGGGTTTTGTTTGCAATCTTTTCGGCCGAAACGGCGCCGTTTCTCCACGTTTCCTGAAGAAAGTCCCTGTTTTTCATAAGATCGTCAAACTTTTCTCTCACGGGACGAAGCTCTTCCACAACGGCCTCGCCGACTGCGGTTTTAAAATCACCGTAGCCCTTTCCGGCGAATTCGTCGGTTATGGCCTCAAGACTTTTTCCAGTTATGGCCGAATAAATTCCCATAAGGTTATTGACTCCGTCCTTGCCCTCTGAAGGCAACCTCGGCCTCGCTGTCGGTAACCGCACGCTTGAATTTTCTCATAATGTCCTCGGGCTTGTCGAGAATTGCCACCCATGCGTTCACGTTTTCGTCGGATTTTGACATTTTTTCTCGTGGGGTCCTGAAGAGACATGACCTTTGCGCCCACCTTCGGAATAAATCCGTCAGGAATGGTGAAAACATCGCCGTATATGTTATTGAAACGGGCGGCAATGTCCCTCGTAATTTCAAGATGCTGCTTTTGTCGGCCCAACCGCACCAAATCGGCCTTGTAAAGAAGAATATCGGCAGCCATAAGCGAAGGATATGTAAAGAGACCCGCATTAACATTGTCTGCGTGCTTGGCCGACTTGTCCTTAAACTGAGTCATTCTGGACAGCTCTCCGAATTGGGTATAGCAGGAAAGAATCCACGAAAGCTGACTATGAGCCGCAACATGAGACTGTATAAACAGCAGACTTTTTTCGGGATCGACGCCCACCGCGATAAGCAAAGCGTAGGTTTCAAGAATTTGCTTTCTGAAAGCGGCCGTCTGCTGCCTTACAGTAATGGCATGAAGATCGGCAACCGTGTAAATGCAGTCATATTCTTCCTGGAGCTTGACCCAATTTCTCAGCGCTGAGATGGTTTCCCAGCGTCAGCATACCGCTGGGCTGGATAGCGCTGTATATAAGTTTCTTTTCCTTTTTCCATTTTACTTTCCTCAATTCATTGAATTTAAAACACCGACAAGAATGTCAATTCCCTTGACGATCTGTTCGTCGGTCGGCGTGGAGAAATTAAGACGGAAGCTGTTTGTCTTTGCCGACTCGTCGTTAAGGAATGCCGTGCCGGGAACAACCGCCACCTTGTGCTCGACCGCCTTTTTAACAACATCAAGCATATTGAATTTTTTTGGAAGCTCCGCCCAGATAAAGAGACCGCCCTGAACCTTATTATAGCTGACATTCGGGCAAACCTTTTCGTCAAGCAGACCCTGCATAAGCTCCGCCTTATGCTTATAGATTTTGCGGATTTTGGCAAGGTGACCCTCAAAATCATATTTGCACATAAACTCGTTTGCAAACGGCCTGAGCCCAGATATTTGTGTGAACATCCTCGGTCTGCTTGCAGACAGTCATTTTGCGATTATTTCCTTCGGCGCAATTGCATATCCGACCCTCATTCCGGGAAAGCACCTTTGGAGAAGGAGTCGGCATATACCACGATACCCTCTTCGTCAAAGCTCTTGATACAGGGAATGTTTTCCCCTTCAAAACGAAGCTCGCCATAGGGGTTATCCTCTATAATAATTACGTTATGTTTAAGGGCAGCTTGTAAAGCGCCTTGCGCTTTTCAAGAGACATGCAGGTTCCGCTGGGATTTTGGAAATTCGAATGGTGTATATAAGCTTGGCATTCTTTTTTCGCTGTCAAGAGCTTTTTCAAGCGCCTCGATATTCATTCCGTCGGCTTCCATGGGTATGCCCTTAAGGTTGACTCCGAGAGAACGGAAGGCATTAAGAGAACCGACAAATGACGGATCCTCGCAAATTATCGTGTCGCCGAAATTAAGAAAGGCCTTGGCGGTCAGCTCCATAACCTGCTGGGCGCCGGAGGTGATTATTATGTCGTCAAAATCCCTGCCGACATTAAATTTGTCTTTCATATATTTCGAAACGGTGGAACGCAAAGGATTATATCCTTCGGTGACCGAATACTGAAGCGCAAGAATGGGGTTATTTTCAAGAAGTTTGTCGGAAATTTCTCTGACCTGCTCACAGGGAAAGGCCTCGGGAGCGGGATTGCCCGCCGCAAAGGAGATGAGCTGCGGTCGGCGGTGGCCTTGAGAATTTCTCTTATTGCCGACGGCTGGAGATTGCTTACTCTTTTGGAAAACTGATAGTTCATTTTTATCCTTCCTTATCCTACAAATTCATGTATAAGCGAACCGTCGGGCAATAGGCTGCCGTCGGCGGGGCTATCTTCATATAATCACCGTACATTTCGGCCGCCACGGAGAAATTTTCGTCCTCCGGCTCAACGGTGGCAAGGGAGCTCGAGCATTTGATTTCTGTATATGGCCGGCTCAAAGGGGTGGAGCGAGTTTATGGAAATGTCGGCTGTGTTCTTTAAAGGGAAAAAAGATATTTTTCCTCCCCCATTACACCGCCCGTCCACATATGGAGAGTGTTTTTCACGTCGGAATTGCGGAAATTTTTGTCCTTATCATACGTCTTGACAGACGAATTTCCCGCGGGGAAAGCAGCAAATTCGGACCGTCGTATATACCGTCCTTTACGCTGACATAAATTTTAAAAATATTTTCCGAAGGAAGTTCGTCCAAAATCATGGAATTCAGAGCGTGAATTCCTTCAAAAACCGCAATACCGTCCTCGGGAAGGTCGAGCGATTTTCATCCTTGGGCTTTCCCCGCCACAAAATCGAATTCCGCATATCGCAATGTCCGTGCTTTATAAGGTCACCGATACACTTTGTCATTTCCTCCACGTTAAGAGCGTTTATCGACTCAAAATCGCTTCTGCCGTCGGGAAGCTTCGAACCTTGTCCTTTCCGAGATAGAAATTGTCAAGAGAAACGGTAACGGCCTTTTTGCCGAGACCGTTAATATATTTTCCACAAAATGCGCCGTTGTGGTTTTTCCCGAGCCGGAAGGTCCCGAAAGCATAACGATTTTATTTCTGTCGTCGGACGCAACGGAGTTTGCCACATTTTTAACAAACGCACGGTAATTTCTGTCGCTTGTCTTAATATACTCGGCTGCGTTGGTGTGAATAAGCTCGTTTATATCGGTGTATTGAAGAGTTGTTTCAAAAGGGAAATTTTTTCATAAAAAATCACCTGCCGTATCCTTTCTTTTTTAAAATTTCCTCAAACGGTTTATGTATTCATAAGGATATTTAAAATTAAAAATTCTTTTCGATATGATTTCGCTCGGAGCCTTCAAACGGCTGACCGCTCCCGCCCCCACCGCAAGTTACGGTGTGAAGCTTTCGTTCATCATGTAAATATTATAGAGACAGTCGTGCCCCTCCCACCAACCGACATTTTCAAGATTTCCGAGGCATTTGCTCTGTCGATAAAGATAATAGGAGAAAACCCCGCATTTTGCAGCAGCAAAGTGCTTTTTTCAACCATTTCGAAGCGGTTTTACTCTCGGCGGAATAAAACCGCAGCACCGTTTTCCACATATGATGAAGAACGTTTCATGGCAAGGGTGTGAACCGTTATATTTTCGGGGATAGGTCGATTATTCCTCAACGCTTTTTAAAAACCTCGACTGTATCTCCCGAAAGCCCCGCGATAAGGTCGGTATTTATTGTATCAAAACCGACGGATTTTGCAATGTCATAAGCCTTATAAAAATCGTCAACGGTGTGCTTTCGGCCGATATTTTGCAGTACGCGGTCGTGAAGCGTCTGGGGATTTATGCTTATTCTTCCCACGCCGTGCCTTTTTAAGCGTATCGCTTTTCCTTTGTCACGGTGTCGGGCTGCCCGCCTCCACCGTATATTGGCGATCCTGAGAAAGGTCAAAGCTTTGCTCGATTTGAGACAAAATCACCTCAAGCTGAGCCGCAGATAGTTGCGTCGGCGTTCCCCGCCGAAATAGACCGTGGAAAGCCTCAGTCCGATTTTTTTTGCGACCTCTGCCGTTTTTTTGATTTCTTCGGTCAAAAGCTCAACATATTTCGGCACAAGCTTGCCGGCATTTGCCACCGAGTGGGAAACAAAGGAACAGTAGTGACAGCGGCTCGGACAAAAAGGAATGGAAACATAAAGGCTGAAGGAATTCCCAAAGCTTTTGCTTTTTGCTTTTTTCCGCGTCGGCCGAAGCTTTGCACAGCCTCGATTTTTTGCCGTCCACAGATATTCGTTTTAAAAATCGAGCAGGCTTCGTCTGTTCCCCACGTCTTCGGCAAATGAACAAAAGCTTTGCAGGACGAACTCCCGTGAGAATTCCCCCATGCGGGAGAAAAATCACAAAGCTTCGAAAAGCGCTGTAAAGCGCCCTGCTGCCGCAAGCTCGCCGCTTTTCATAAGCATCGGAAACAATCGGCAAAACGGCCTTTTTCTCTTTTTTGAAAAGGCGGTTGCTTTGCAGGTTATAACGGTCTGTCCCTCACACTCGGAAAACTCCACCGAGGCGCAAAGCTCAGAGCTTTCGGGTTTCGGCGCGGATTTATTTTTTCCGACGGAAAGAACAGGCGGCAAATATTTTCAAGCTCATATTTATACTGGGACGCCCCAAAAAGAAATCCATCAAAGACTCATCGCTCTTTTCATAAAGGGATTCATGCTTCTTTCCACATCGAGAGTCGACGGCTTTCCGTGACCGGAAAGACCTCAAAATCTCCCTTTGATATTATAAAGCTTTTTCAGCGAGTCAACCATTTTCGGCGTGCTTCCCGTGGAAGGTCTGTTCTCCCCACCCCGAGACGGAAAAGGGGTGTCACCGGTAAAAAGCGCGTCGCCGCATTCATAGCATACACAGCCGACGGTATGTCCCGCGTAAATCACCTTAAAGGTAAGCTCGCCCAAGGAAATTTCGTCCCTGTCGTCGCAAAGAATGTCGGCCGAAACCGGTGCTGATCAAGCCTCGTGGCGCTCGGCGAGAGAAAAGCCGGGCTCGAAAGGCATATCGCATCTCTTTGTGTATGACCACCTTTGCCCGTTGCCTCCTTTATGGGCGCCACCGAAAGAATATGGTCATAATGCCCGTGGGTCAGAAAAATATATTTTAGATTATCTTTAAGCGAAGAAATTTCATCCACAAAGCTTTTATGTGCAAAGGATGCGTCAACAAGCGCAGACTCGCCGCCGGGCATCGTCGGTCACAAGATAACACTTATTGTCCATATTTCCCACCGTAAAAGTTTTACAGTCATATTTTTCTCCTTTAGTTACCTGTTCGCTCCACCGAAAAACATTGAAATTTTCCCGAGCTTTGCAATGATGTTTTTAAGGTGCTCGGTTCCTTCGGTGCTTATTGTAATAAGAATTTCGCAGTTGCCGTCCTTAAGCTCCCGCGCGTTGACATTGTGAAGAGGCACTCTCATGTTGACAAGAGTGTTTGTCACATCGGCAAGAAGCGACTGCCTGTCAACCGCCAAAATAACAACGGTGGCTTTAAATCCGTCGCCCTGCCTGTTCGCCCACCGCGCTTTTATCCAGCGGTCGGGCTGTTCGCAGGAAGAAATATCCTTGGGAACGTTCGGGCAGTCTCTCTTGTGAATTGACACACCGTGGCCTCTTGTTATAAAGCCGATAATGGAATCTCCGGAAGAGGCTCACAACAGCGCGCAAGCTTTATAAGACAGTTGTCCACGCCCTCGACCACAACGCCCTCGGTGGATTTGACAAGCTTCGGCGAAACGGTGGAAAGAACAGGCTTTTGCGTTTCCGTGTCGGCTTGTAATTCCGATTATATTCATCTTTCATTCGCGGTATAAGACGGGAAATAAGAATTCCTCCATAGCCTATCGCCGCGTAAAAATCATCCACGCTGTTGCAATGATAAACCTCGGAAAAATGCTGAATAAACTGTTCTTTTTTTTTCGGTGAAAACAAAATCCCTACGGAATTCCCTTTCAAGAATGGCCTTGCCCTCGGCAATATTTTCGGGGCGGCGCTCCTTTTAAACCACGAACGGATTTTTGAGCGGGCCTCGCTCGTTTTTACAATATTCAGCCAATCTCTTGCAGGACCGTGATCCTGCTGATTTGTTGTGATAATGTCAATGATTTCCCCGTTTTTAACCTTATAGTCTATGGGTACTATGCGTCCGTCTACCTTTGCGCCTATCATGCGGTTTCCACCGCCGAATGAATGGCATAGGCGAAGTCGATAACTGTCGACCCCACGGAAGGCTTATAACGTCGCCCTTCGGGTTACCACAAACACGTCGTCGGATGTAAGATCGGTCTTTATACTCTGAACAAAATCCTCGGCCTCTCCGAGTCCTGCTGTGCCTCCAAAATCTGCCTTATCCAAGTGAGCTGAGCATCCATTTTTTGAGCTTTCATTGACCCGGCTTTATACTTCCAATGAGCGGCAATACCGTATTCGGCCGTGCGGTGCATTTCCACGTCCTTATCTGTATTTCAAAGGGAATTCCCTCGCGGTCGATAAGGGTGGTGTGAAGCGACTGATAGTTGTTGGGCTTGGGAGTGGAAATATAATCCTTAAAGCGGCGGGAATGGGACGGAACATATCATGGATGATACCGAGCACATTATAGCAATCGTTTACCGTGTCAACAATTATTCTGACGGCATATATGTCGTAAATTTCGTCAAATGCCTTTCCCTGAAGATACATTTTGCGGTAAATTCCGTGTATCGACTTGACCCTGCCGTCGATGTTGAAATTTTTAAAGTCAAGCTCGGTCAGGCGTTCTTTATCTTTTCGATTATATTGTTTATAAACTCGGTTCGCTCGGTCTTGCGCTCGTCCAAATTGCCGAGGATTTCGGCATAGGCCACCGGGTCAAGCTGGCGGATAAAAAGGTCCTCAAGTTCTTCCTTTATCCCTCTGATACCGAGGCGGTGGGCAATGGGAGCATAAACCTCAAGCGTTTCCTTGGAAATGTCAAGCCGCTTTTTTGAGGATTGTGGCTTTCGATCGTCCGCATATTGTGCAGTCGGTCGGCAAGCTTGATAATGATTACCCGCACATCCTCCGACATGGCGAGAAACATTTTCTTAAATTTTCGGCCTGCTGCTCCTCTCTTGAATAATAAGGGATTTTACCGAGCTTTGTGACACCGTCCACAAGCTTTGCAACCTCGGAGCCGAAAAAAGCTGTTCCACCGTTTCATAGGTCACTTCGGTGTCCTCGATTATGTCATGAAGAAGGGCGGCCACAATCGACTGATTGTCCATACCCAGTCCCACAAGAATCAGGGCGACATTTATTGGGTGCTCGATATAGGGCTCTCCCGAATGTCTGAACTGCCCGTCGTGATATTCGGTGGCAAAATCGAGACCTTTTTTATCAGCTTTTGATCGTATTTATCATTTTCGGCAACAGCCTTTAAAGATCATTACGCTTGGATTTATATTCAGCCATTTAAAATCCTGTCCTTTAGCTTTTTATGATTAAGGAATTGTCAAAATTGTTTTCTGCATCTTGTCCGCAAGGGTAATTACACAGTTCTTTCCGTCATAATCCCTTGTTATGAAACCGAATTCGGTCATAACGTCAAGACATATCATCATTTGCCGAAGCTCGGACGAAAGCCGAGTCGGTACCAAAAGCATTTCATAAGAAAATCTAAATCCGCTGTGACCCCGCGCAGATAACGGAAAACCTCCGCCATATCCTCTCTCGTCGGCAGAATTTTTCTCGGCCTGCGCCGCTGAAAGCCCGCCTGCGGAGACAAACTTTTCATAAATGCTCCTGTCGCCGAAAAAGGCGTCCTCATCCTCTCCCGACGGCCTTATATCCTTGACAAGAACGGTAATGCCTCTCGTTCCCTTGTATACGTTTTCCTTGAGATTTACGGCAACGTCAACCTTATCGCCCGCACGGAACGGAAAGTCCTTCATAGACTGTCCGAATTTAAGACAAACAAGAAGCAAATCATCTCTTTTAAGGGTGATTTTCAAAGGTGTTTCCCTTGGCTCCGAGAGGATGAACGGCATAAACAGTCATTCCCATAAGTCCGAAAAGCGGCTCGGCGTTTCCGCAGCCATAGGGGAGCAAGGCACTCGGTTGCGTCAAGAGTGTTAAGCGTGGCGCCGAGGGGATTCAATCTGCAGTCAAGAGTTATCGTCGGAACGGGCAGCGTTTCAAGCTCACAGGCATATTTGTTTATGGCTTTTTCAAATTCACCGATTTTATCGGTGCAAACGGTCAGTCCGCAGCCATTTTATGCCCTCCGAGCTGAATAAGCGTATCTGAGCAGCTGCTCAATCCTTCAAACAGATCAAACCCTTCAATACTCCTTGCCGAGCCGCGGGCAATATCGCCTTCGACCGACAAAACCGCAGGTCGGCTTTCCGAAACGCTCGACAAGCTTTGCCGCGACAATTCCGAAGCACTCCGTTGTGCCAGCCTTCACCGTAAACCACAATGAAATTATTGTCATAAAGCCGCTATTATCTGTTTGACGGCACTTTCGGTTATGCCGCTTTCGGTGGACTTGCGGAGATCGTTTTCGTCATATATTTCCTTGGCAAAACTCGGCGGCGCGCTCGAGTCATTTTCAATAAAAGCTCGAGCGCGCGAATACTGTTTCCCATACGTCCCGCGGCATTTATGCGGGGGGCAATTGTGAAAGCAATGTTGGTGGCGTCGATTTTTTTGTCTCCGATAGCCGTCAGCTTTATAAGCTCACAGCCCCGGTCTTTTTCTGCGGTTGAGAACCGACAGACCGGCCTTTACAATAGCGCGGTTTTCGAAAGCAGCGGAACCATATCCCCGTACCGAGCGCCGCAAGATCGCCGAATTTTTCAAGCATATCCTCGCAAGGGCAGCGTTCAAGAGCGCACACAAGCATATACGCAACGCCGACTCCCGCATAGTCGCGGAATTCACAAAATGAATCGGGCAAATGGGCGTCTACAATCGCCTCGGCCCTCGGCAGCCTTTCGCCCGGGCAGGTGGTGGTCGGTCACCACCGTGTCTATTCCGAGACTTTTGGCATAATCTATTTCTTCGGCGGCGCTTATCCCGTTGTCCACCGTCACAATAAGCAACTCCGCTTTTGTGCAGCTCGTCGACGGTATCGTTATGCAGTCCGTAGCCGCTTTCGAGGCGTTTCGAATACTGCAGACAACATCATATCCGTTATCCTTCAGATATGTATATAAAATGGCAGAGGCAGTCACACCGTCGGCGTCATAATCCCCGCAAACGGCAATTCTTTCCTTATTTTGTTTGGCTTGTTCGATTCTTTCGACGGCCTTTTCCATATCGGGAAGATCGAAGGGGGGTCGGAAAAAATACAGCTCATCGGTCAAAAAATTCGTCGATGTCCACCGGGTCGGTCATGCTGCGGAAAGCAAAATAAGTGACTCAAGCTGATTTATTCCGCATTCCTCGGCAAAGCTCTTTTCGCAAGAGCCTTATCGGCGTTTTTGACTATCCATTTCTTGCGCGCCAAAACTACACCTCATACAAGTAAAATTTAGAATTATTATATCACAAAACGGTCAATATGTCTATAAGTCAAAGTGTTATATACCGAATTTTTTAAGACATTAAATAAAAAATCGCCTTGGCAAAAGCCAAAGCGAAAGATTTTATTTATCATCCAAAGTGAAAACACCCTGTTCAAGACAGGACTGAGCCGCCAAAAGCACTCCCATTCCCGCGCTGTGGAAATTCAGACCGCCCTGCATCCAAACGGCGAAGGGGCTCGCGAAGCGGCGCGTCGGAGGAAAGTTCTATGGAAGCTCCGAGATGAAAGGCTCCCGCCGCCATGATAACTTTGCAGTCATATCCGGGCACATCGGAAGGCTCGGGGTGACAAAAAGAATCAACGGGCGCACCCTTTTGCATGCCCTTGCAAAACGCGATAAGAGCGTCCTCCCTTTCGAGACGGACGACCTGAATGATGTCGGCTCTTTTTCGTTTTGAGTCGGAGTCACCGAAAATCCGAGACGGGAAAAAAGTCCCGCGGCAAATGCGGCGGTCTTTAAGGCCTCTCGTGACGTGGGGCGTTGAAAATTCCCCATAAAAAGCTCCTTGGAATGGCCGAGGGTTGCTCCAAGCTCCTTTCCCACTCCCGGTGCGTTAAGTCTGTTGGCGCAAAGCTCCACAAGGTCGGCTCTGCCCGCAATATATCCGCCGGTCGGAGCAATTCCGCCGCCGGGATTTTTTATAAGCGAACCTGCAATAAGGTCGGCTCCCACCGAAAGGGGCTCTCTTTTCCACAAACTCGCCGTAGCAGTTGTCACCATAATAACGGCCTTTTATCCACCTCTCGAACGGCTTTGACGATTTTTTCAATGTCAGAAACAAAAAGCGAAGGGCGCAGCGAATAGCCTCTTGAACGCTGTATGTATACCATCTTGACCGGCTGCTTTTCAAGCCTTGTTTTTATGGCGTCAAGATCGGGTCTTTCGTCTTTAAGGTCGATTTGCTCATATTTTACGCCGAATTCTTTAAGAGAACCGGCGCATCCTTTATTCCGAAAGCAAATTGAATGGTGTCATAGGGAGTCCCCGTAACACAAAGTACGGTATCTCCGGGCGAAGCACTCGAAAAGCGCAACGGTCAGGGTGTGGGTTCCCGAAACAAAATTGTGGCGGATAAGCGAATCCTCCGCGCCCATTGCGTCGGCGAAAACGCGCTCAAGGGTTTCCCTTCCCCTGTCGTCATATCCGTATCCCGTCGAGGCGGCAAATGCGACTCGCTCACGCCGTTTTTGATAAAAGCGGACAGCATTTTTTGCTGGTTATACTCGGTTGTTTCGTCTATTTCGGCAAAAATCGGCTTAAGCTCGTTTCTCACCTCATCGGCAATGGCGTCGAGACGCTTGTCTACTGAAAAAAAACTTGTTCATTTTCATTCTCAAATTTATATTTTTCGCAAAAAGCCTTGCAATGCTCTTTGCGCTTTCGAGATCGGTTTTGTCGGCCGTCTCGTTTGCAGTTCCGAAGTTTCTGACGGGGGAGCAGCACAGGCAGAACTCTCATCCCTCCGCCCGAGGTTTGAAGCACCTCGGCAGCCGTTTGAAGGCCGCATGCCTTCATTTGCTGCAGCGATTCCGTTTTGTTCGGCGATTTCAAAAATGCCGTTATAATATTCACGGTCAAAAAGATGTTTTTTCCCTTAAAGGCAACCGCCGCGCCTTTTCCCAAAAACAGCCGGCCTTTTGCTCGTCCTTTGAGACGCAGTCAAGGCTTTCGGCCGCCGAAAAGACAATTGCCGATGAATAGTTTTTTCCGAAGGCCGCCGCCTTTGCACCCGCAAATCCCGCTTCGTTTTTAACCGCAAAAAGCAGAAAATTCCGTGTTGTTTATGAGATAAATAAGCACGGCGCAGGAAAAAACCTTGAAAGCCCCTTGCAGCAAAATCTATCTTGCCCGAATTCACAATTTCTGACATTAAAGGGCGCAGTCCCCGCGTTTAACATACCTTTCGGTCTGTTCCTTTGTGTCGCAGCCTATGTCAACCGTCATGTCGGAAATGTTCGGAATTTTTCCGAGATTTTCTCCCCGACAGAAGATGAGGCGGAACACATTCGACCGTTCGAAAACTCCGCCGAAAGACTCTTTTTCCGAAAACGGACTCGGGCTTAATGCCGCCGATTGCGTCAAACTTTATTCTTCCGTTTGATTTTATCGACGTTGCAATGATTCGGGCTCGTCCATGTGAGCCGCAAGAAGAAGAATTATCCCTTCCTCTCGAATAAACAAGGTTTCCGAGCCTATCCTCAAAAGGCGTATGTCGTATTATCATTTTCCTTGATTTTTTCGGCAAATTTTTGCTCGCTGCCCGTAACCGAATCGATGTTGCGACAGCTCTTTTATTATGTCAAAAAGCCTGTTCATTTTTTCAATCCCTCCCGACATAACATAATCAAAATAAGCTGTGCCGTCATTTCAATATCCGAAAAAATCCACCGTTTCGACGGGAGTGTGCATACTTCTCAAGGGTATCGACACAAGGCCGCAGGGCACCCCGCAAACCGCCGAAAAAATATTGTCTGCATTTGTGTATGTGCGTCCGCCGCACGTCCCGCATATAATCATAGCCTCTTTTCGGCAAAGGGAACAAAGCTTTGATGTTATTTTCCCCGACAAAATCGGCGAAAATCCAATTTGCGGACCTTTGCCGAGCTTTTGGCATTTTCTTCGTCAACGCGGTGTTATCACGCCGAATCCAACGTCCACGGCGATTGCCTCGTCAGGACGGGAGAAGGTTTGTTCGGTCAACGCCCCATACCGCCGATTTCTTCAAATTGACTGAAAAGCGGCGTTTACGGGAATTTCTCCCGCATTTTTTTAGCTTTTCGGCTGCAGCAAGCAGCGCAGCGATACCCGCACGGTCGTCAAGAGATTTTGCGGTGATTTTATTGTTTAAAAAGAATGAGCGACGATTGGTTAAAGGACCTCTGTCCCCGGCTTGACCCGTTTTCGCCTCGTCTCCCGAAAAACCGATGTCAACCTTAATTTTATCGGCAGAAGGAGCTTTCCTTCCTCAAAGCTCATATTTGCAGACAACTCCGTAAAGCGGCTTTTGCCGCAAATACCGTTACCTCGGCGCCGGAAAGCGGACGAAGATCGGGACCGCCGAATTTATCAATGTGTAAAGCCGTCGTCATCCACCGAGGTCACTACAAAAATGAACCTCGTCGATGTGGGCATCGATAAGAATCGTGTAGTCCTTTTTACCCTTTAAAAGGCCGTATACATTTCCGAGCCGAACGCTCCGGCGAAGTAAATTCGAAAGATATTCGGCCGCAAAGCTGCGCAGCCTGTTCGTTTGACGCGTTGCAAAGTTCCGATAATGTTTTTCAGATCCATAAAAACTCCTAAAGCTCGTTTACGAGCTCTTTAAAATAATTTCCGCGAACGGCAAAATTCGGGAAGGCATCAAACTGGCGCACGCGCAGGGCTTAAGGATACAATATCACCCACTTTGGCACGCTTTCTTGCAACGTCCACAGCCTCTTTAATATCCTTCACCCTTACGATTTCAAGGCCGCTTTGCTCAAAGCCGTCCTGTTTACGCACACAGCTTTCGATTGCATCGGCCGTGGCACCGGTGAGAATAAGCAGCTTAATGTTGGTTATTGCCTTCTTTGCAAAGGGGTCAAAGGGGATATGCTTGTCATATCCTCCGACAATTATAATAAGCTTTTTATCAAAGGAATTAAGGCCTGCTATGGCTCTTGTGGGACTCGTGGCAATTGAATCGTTATACCACTTTACTCCGTCAAGCTCTCTGACAAACTCAATGCGGTGCTCCACTCCTCCGAAGGTCTTTGCCACCTTTACAATGTTTTCGGCGGTTACAAATCCCATAACGGCAGAAATTGCCGCCATATAATTCCTGAACATTGTGTTCCCCGGGGATACGAATGTCCTTCTTGTTCATTATAAAGGTATTATTCCCGTTATCGGCCGAATAAATATCGCCTTTTTCATCGCAAAATACGCCGTTTTCCACCTTGTGCACGTCGCTGAAGAAAAGGCATTTTCCTTAACGTCCTTTTTTCAAAGCCGCGTGTAATGTCGTTTTCAAAATTGAGGGTGGCACGGCTGTCCTCGCTTTGGTAGGAAATAATGTTTCGCTTTGCGTCGATATATTCCTGCATATCCTTGTGAATGTCAAGATGATTGGGCGCAACATTGGTCACAACGGCGGAAAAAGGACCTTTTTTCATGGAAATAAGCTGAAAAGAGGAAAGTCGACAACGGCATAATCGTCCTCGTTCATTCCGTCAACCTTATCAAGCAGCGGCGTGCCGATATTTCCGCCGAGATAAACTTTCTACCCGTCGTTTCCAGTAGCTTTGATATTATTGTGGTCGTGGTGGTTTTTCCGTCCGAGCCGGTAACGGCAAAAATTTTGGCGGGGCAAAGCTTGAAAAAATTCCTCCATTTCGGAAGTCACGGTTTTGCCCTCTTCCCTTGCCTTTACAAAGCTGAGGGGTGTTGAAGGGAAGCCCCGCGTGCGGAAAACAACGTCCTCGGTTATGTCGTCAAGATAGTTCTCTCCGAGGATAAGTCTGACACCGAGCTTTTCAAGAGCACTTCCCTTTTTCACCCAGCTTTTCGGCGCTGCGCTTATCCCTTGCAGTCACATTAACGCCCATTTTTTGCAAGCTTTTCTATCATGGGTGTGTTGCTGACGCCTATTCCGCAAAGGTAACGGTTTTATTTTTAAGTTGATTATAATAATTTTCAAGCAAAGGTTTCAATGAAATTACCTCCAATATGTTCTGCAAGGAAGTATTATACTATTTTTTTCCGAAAATATCAACACAAAGAAAATGAGCTCCCGAAAAACGAAAGCTCATTTAAAATTCCTAAAAAGATTACATCATGCTGGCGACTTCGTCGGCAAAATTATCTTCTTTTCTTTTCAAGTCCTCGCCCTTTTTCAAAGCGAACGAAATCAACGATCTTAATGTCTCCGCCGATCTTCTGGCAACAGAGTCAAGATACTTGGCAACGCTCATGCTGGAGTCCTTAACAAACTCCTGATCAAGCAGGCAGTTTTCCTTTGAAGAACTTGTTGAGACGTCCGGGGCCATCTTCTCGATGATGGCGTCGGGCTTGTTGGCGCTCTTGGGATCGTTTTTGATCTGTACGGTGATGATTTCCCTTTTTCCTTGGCAATTCTGTCGGCGGGAACGGTGTCCTCCTCGAAAGGAAGGGAACGTTAAGAGCGGCGATCTGCATTGCAACGTCCTTTTTGGCAGCCTCTTTGAATTCGGCATTGGCGGCAACCTCGTCGGTGACGTCGAATTTAACCATAACGCCGATTCTTCCGCCGCCGTGAATGGGGAAACAACGGGGCCTTCGTATTTAACGAAACGGCGAACCTTCATGTTCTCGCTGATGACAAGGATAAGATCCTTAACATACCGTCAACGGTGCGGTCGGCACCGGCGGGAGTAGCGTTCATAAGAGCTGTCGACATCCTTGATGTCCTGCTCGGCAACGGTCTTGGCGCAGGTCTTTGCGAAATCAAGGAATTTCTCGTTTTTGGCGGCAAAGTCGGTCTCGGCATTTACCTCGATCATAACGGAGACCTTTTTGGCCTCGTCGGTGTTGCCAGGTAACAACGGTACCCCTCGGCGGCAATACGGCCGGCCTTTTTCTCTGCCTTGGCAAGTCCCTTCTCGCGGAGAAGGACAACTGCCTGCTCAAATCGCCGTTTGCGTCGGTAAGAGCGGTTTTGCACTCCATCATGCCGCAGCCGGTCTGTTCTCTGAGCTTTTTAACGTCTTGAGCTGATATAGCCATTATATATTCCTCCCTGTTAGGTTAATTTAAACGAATTATTCGGCGGCCTCTTCGGCTTCCTGATCGGCAACCTCGGCAGAACCCACAGCGCCCCTGATGAGCCTCGAGAACTGCATCGGCCATAGCGCCGGAAAGGAGCTTAACCGCACGGATAGCGTCATCGTTGCCGGGGATAACATAGTCAACATCATCGGGATCGCAGTTGGTATCAACAATGGCGACAACGGGAATGTTGAGCTTATGAGCTTCGGAAACGGCAATTTTTTTCTTTTCTGGGGTCGACAACAAACATTGCGACCGGCATTTTCTTCATGTTCTGAATACCGCCGAGGAATTTTTTCAAGCTTTTCAATCTCGGCGTTGAGCTTAATAACTTCCTTTTTGGGCAGAAGGTCAAAGGTTCCGTCCTCGCGCATTTTGCGAAGCTGGTTGAGACGGTCGATTCTGCGGCGAATGGTGGTGAAGTTAGTGAGCATACCGCCCAGCCATCTTTGCGTCAACATAAGGCATACCGCAGCGCTGAGCCTCTTCTTTAATGGAAAGCTGAGCCTGCTTTTTGGTTCCGACGAAAAGGATTTCGCCGCCGTCCTGAGTTGCCTCACGGACAAAAAATTATAAGCTTCCTCAAGCTTTTTTACCGTCTTCTGAAGATCGATAATGTAGATGCCGTTTCTCTCGGTGAAAATGTATTCAGCCATTTTCGGTTCCAACGGCGGGTCTGATGTCCGAAATGGACACCTGCTTCGAGAAGCTGTTTCATGGATACTACGCTCATTTTTATTTCCTCCTTGTTTTTACCGCCATTTTCCTCATCTTGCCGAAAACCGCAAGCGGCAACCTTCACGGCAATCGGAAAATGTGAGTAATATACCGGGCGATAAGCAAAATTTACCCGATACCGTCGTATTATAGCATAAGTCAACCGCTTTTGCAAGTATAAATTTCATTTTTGTCATCGGTCGAGAAAGCCGGCAAAAGCCGAGCCCTTTTCCCCTGTTTTTCGGCGGCTCGAAATCCACCAAAACCGTGTCGTCTCCGATAACGGTTATGTCG